>Ga0209500_10000060_pt1 | contig 101794 bp, 152 predicted proteins | sample S_140212_EF_Meta_FD_187323 | JGI IMG/M metagenome (GOLD analysis project Ga0209500, IMG submission 187323) | Freshwater microbial communities from Lake Simoncouche, Canada to study carbon cycling - S_140212_EF_MetaG (SPAdes) (version 2) | ecosystem: Environmental > Aquatic > Freshwater > Lake...
GGGCTTGGGGCGAAGGCGCAAACGGACGATTGGGAAATGAACAGACAAGTTCTTTTTCTTCCCCAATACAAACAGGAAACGGAAACAATTGGTCGAAGGTTTCCTGCGGAGCAGACTTTACCTGTGCCGTCAAGACCGACAAGACCATGTGGGCTTGGGGAGATAATTACAAGGGTAAATTGGGCGATGGAACCAGAGAAAACAAATCATCACCAGTTCAGATAAGTAACGACAAATATTGGGGTGATGTTGTTTGCGGATTTTTCCACACCATGGCTATCACCAGTAATCCTCCAGTAAGGTTCAATTTCGTACATCCGACCTACACGTTCGAAGTGGTAACATATACGCCAGAAAGCCTGATAGCTCTGGCTCCTTATCCAGACTCATTGGAGCATCTGATTCTGAACCTACAGGCTCAAGAAGTAGTCATCAACAACAGAAGGTATAAGCATGGAGATCAATTCACGGAATTTGGATCAAGAGCTATACGACTCAAACAATTGTATGTTGATTCTGTCAATCCCGTGCTGAAGATGGTCTGTGACGCTGGTTACAGATTCGAGAACAACAGATGCGTTCTTGATTGCCTTGAAAGCGAAACGGCATGCGGCGGCGTTTGCTACGACCTGCTTACCGACACTGACCATTGCGGGTCGTGCGGTAATGTCTGCGACAGTGGATTCGCATGCGTAGATGGAGTTTGCACAGCAACATAAGCTCGATTGCGGCAAAAGATCGAAGCCACGAGAGGCTTCATGGATTCAACTTGACGAGAGAGACGAACTCCTCGAACTTGTAGTCCTTGAAGCCATCCACGTACGTCAGCCTCACGGTCACCTTCTCCTTCAGGCATTCGACGACAAAATCCTTCAGCTTGCCCTCTTTGTCTCCTAGCGGATCGGACACGATCTGGAGTTCGATGTCGTCCAGCGTGTGCTGTATGACCTTGTACCTTTTGATCCCGAAAGACTCGTGGTAATCCCGGCTCCCGACCAACGGCCATTTCCTGTCGCCGTTCGGTAGAACGAACATGTTCCTGATCCTTCCCTTGATGTTCTTTATTGTTTGCAGGCTCCTGCCGCATCCGCATTCCCCCAGTTCTATATGGTCGCCGTTCTTGTACCTCCTGATGTATGGGTTCGTGAGGGTGCTTATGATCATCCCGCCATCGTGGTCGACCTCGACAATCTGGTTCTCCATGACATGGTGTACTCTAGGGTTGTCGGGACACTGGATGGATATCGTGCCGCACTCCTCCGAAGAGAACATGGATCCTCCCATCTCCCCGGTGCCCTTGTGGTCGATGAAGTTGCTGACCTTGCCCATGTCGAGTTGTTTCCTTATGGACGGCAGGCATTGCAGGTAATGGGGGTTCTTCTCCTCGACCCATGACTGTATCCTCGATATCGGCTCGAATCCCATGAAGAAGGTGTTCCCCTGTACCTTAGCTATCGTCCTCGGGACCCCCCATGATTCCTTGTCGATCGTTTTGGCGTCGCCTCTTATCACCGCTATGTTTTTCGACAGGTCCCATTTCCTCCAGAAGAACTCCCTCATGTTCGTGGCGAAGTACCATATGTGGTCTCCGTAAGATTTCTCCACGGACACCGGCTCCCCGGTGGAGCCGGAAGTCCTGCAGGTGTACAATCCCTTTTCCATTGGCGTGGCGCGAAGAGCATCCTTGCTCATTATCGGCAAGCCTCTGACCCGGTCGAAGTCGGTCTCGTGAAGCCTCTCGCTGTACCGGAACCCGTCGAAAACCGATTTTATGTCTGTTTCTCTCATTTCTTGAATTTCCAAATGTAGAATGTGTAGTCCTCTTTCCTGCGGATCCCCTGTGGCTTGATCGAGAACCCGTACTCGTCCGGGAAAAACTCGGCGACCATCATCGTCGGAAGCTTCCTGTTGAAGTGCCTGACCACTAGGTTGTGGCAGCATCTGCTGCACATCTCCAGCACTGATTTCGCCAAAGATTCGGAAAGGTTGAGTACCCCGTCGCCGATGATGTTGGTGTAGAAGTCGTTGTTGTCCGCCCAATCCCTTATGATGACCGTTTCCCCGTCGTACCAGGGGTCTATGTCCATCTGCCTGTCGCTCAGCGGGATGATGTTCCTGGTGCAGCCCAGCAGAAGCGTCGTCCCTTCCTCCAGGCTGACCTTGTACGCCAGCACGTCCTCCTCGGAAGGCGACAGAGGGTAGGGTCGGTCTTTCCAGTAGTTCTTGTCCATGATTTAATTACTTCGTTCGCAAGTTAATTGGAAACATTTGTTCACCATACTTTAACACCAAAACATAGATAATGTAAAGAAAAACCATCAGGAGACGCAACCGATGACTAGAATTCTCACATGGATGTGGAACGTGTTCTTCCCTCAGAGAATGACCGCTTTCTCGCTTGACCAGGCGATGGCGGTATTCTCCCCCAGAGACAGCCGCTGGCGCAAGATAAGGGTCAAGCATGTCGAGGACAACCCAAGGTGCGCGGTTTGCGGAAGCGAAAGCAACCTTTCCGTGCATCATATAGTGCCGGTGCATGTCGACAGGTCCAAGGAACTTTGCGAGGAGAACCTCATAACCTTGTGCCAGAACAGGACCATGAACTGCCATTTCATATTCGGGCATCTCCTCAACTGGACCAAGAGCAACCCAAACGTAGTCGAGGACGCTAAGCTGTGGAGCAAGAAGCTGAGCGAAGCCGACTAGCCTTTTTCCATCATGAACCAGAGGATGATGTAAGCAAGAACGCCGATCCCCAAATGCAGGAACATGACGACGAATATCAGCCGTATCCAGAACGGGGAAATGTCGAAATATCTGCCCATGCCGGCGCACACGCCCGCTAGATTAGCCCTTTCCATGTCTCTTTTCATTTTTCACCTCAAAAAATTCAACATATATATGTTTAATCGCCGGAGATATAACTCGCTTATTGATAATTTCACTTTTTGGGGAAAACACCAATGATCGCAGAATTCCACGAGATGCTTACGCCGGATGATTGCCAGCTGATAATCGATTACGCGGTCAAGGACCTGAAAGCCCTTACGGTCGTAGGTTCGGACAACAAGGACAAATTCAGGGTTGGCGACGGAACATGGGTTTACAATCCCATAATTAATTCCGAAGGTATCGACCTGAATCGCAAGATCCAGCTGATGATATCCGAGAAAACTGGAATGCCAGTGGAAAACCAAGAAAAGATACATATAGTCCATTACGGGGTTGGAGGCGAATACAAGCAGCACCACGACTTCTTCCACGCCAACGTCGAAGATTACGAGAAACACATATCCAGAGGAGGTCAGAGGTCGTACAGCGCCCTGTTCTACCTCAACGATGGCTTCGAAGGTGGCGAAACCAGGTTCGTCAAGAAGAACATAGATGTGAAGCCCAGCGTCGGCAAGATGCTTCTCTGGACGAACATGAAGGAAGACAAAACTCCCGACTACGACTCGCTTCACGCCGGGATGCCAGTTACTTCCGGGGAGAAGTGGATAGCGATCGTGTGGGTCAGGGAGGGAAAGTTCCAGTAGAGCGAATGGAAATATAAATAGCTCCCATAGACATAAATAAGTCATGATCGATTATCATGCCAAAAATTCGAGTCCGATACTATTGTCTCACTGGATCGGGAGATTCGGCAACAGGATGCACCAGTACGCGTACGGGTCGACCTACGGCGAATTGAACGAGGTCGATTTCATCTTGCCGTCCGAATGGGAAGGATCGCATCTGTTCAAAGGAAAAAGACATAAAATATTGGACCATGATGGCTTGAGGCTGGAATTGAACCAGAGCCACGGGACCCAAGGCTCCAGGGAAAATGCCATCAGAAAGTATTTGCCAGAAGCAAGAAAGATAAATCCGGAAAAGTATCCGGAGAACTACAAGAAACATTTCGATCTGGTCTATTTCGACAGCGTCTGCGCCTACGGCAACGACATCTACAAGCTGATGTCCAAAAGATTTTTGCTCGAACTTTTCGAGTTCTCAGATTTGGTCAAGCAGACGGAATCCTACAAGTATTGGGAAAGCAAGAAAGCGACCTATGACATCGCCCATCTAAGGAGGGATGACATAGCCAACGCCCAGTACAACAAGACCCACAATCAGGGATATTCCGTGATATCGGAGAATTCCTACCACAAGGCGTTCGAGAAATTCGGATTCGACAAAGACAAAATTGAATGGGTCTCGGATGACCACATAAGAAAGTGGCACAAGGACAGACCAACATCTCAGAGGCTTTCATGGGTTTACCCGATTGGTTCGGAATACAGAAAAGACATCGTCTTCGATTGGCTGGAAGACTTTTTAAAACTGTACTTCGCGAGGACGGTATTCAGGGCAAACAGCAGTTTCAGCTGGTGGGCGTCTTTTCTGTCGCCAACGGCAAAGGTATACAGCCCAGTTTTGGACAAGCAATCAATCTATGGGATGAACGACAGATTCGAGGAGATAGATGTCGATTTCGTCGAAGGGAACACGCCCCATTGGATGTACAGCCCGCAGGGAATAAAGAGCATATCCATCGAAGACAGGGTGTATTCTGGAAAAGCCAAAAGTTTCCCCAACAGCAACAGCCAGGCGGACCAAGAGGCTTTCGTGCTTAACGTCCTGGGAGAAAAAAGAAAAGGGCATTACGTCGAGGTCGGAGGTCACCACTCGAAAATCATAAGCAACACATATCTCCTGGAGTCCGAATACGCATGGAAGGGAGTCTCTTTCGAAATAGAAATAAACAGATCTGCGGAATACAACGAGAACAGGATAAACCCATGCTTGAACGTGGACGCCATAAGTTTCAACTACAAAGAATACTTCGAGAAAAACAATTTCCCGAAACAGATAGACTATTTGCAGCTGGACATAGAGCCAGCAGAAAACACTTTAAAATGTTTGAAAAGCCTGCCTTTGAACGAATACAGGTTCAGCGTGATAACTTTCGAGCATGATCTTTATGTCGATAAATTCAAAAATCACGCCGTCCAGCTTGAAGCGCAAGACATACTCAAGAAACTCGGTTACATATTGGTGGCGGAAAACGTTTTGGTGGGAGACCTGCCATTCGAGGATTGGTGGGTAGATCCATCGTCGATACATCTGGAAAGCTACTCGAGGTTCATGTCGAAAAACATAAAATCGTCAGAGATAATGTCGTTGGGGGTTTAATGAACGCGATAGTTCTTGGGGCTGGCGGCTTCATAGGAAGCCATATGGTAAGGAGACTAAAGGATGAAGGCTATTGGGTTTTAGGAGTGGACTTGAAATACCCGGAGTTCTCGAAGACCCAAGCCGATGAATTTCTGATCATGGATCTGACGTGCGCGGGCAACATGAGGGACGCGATTCGCCACAAGGATTCCATAGGCGAGATATACCAGTTCGCGGCGGACATGGGCGGCGCCGGATACATATTCACGGGAGAAAACGACGCCGACATCATGCAGAACTCCGCGTCCATAAACCTTAACCTGTTGAAATCGCAATCGGAACTGAACAAAAAAACCAACTCCAACAAGACAAAGGTGTTCTACAGCAGTTCCGCCTGCATATACCCATCACACAATCAAGAAGACGCGTCCAGCCCAGATTGCAGGGAGTCGTCCGCCTATCCAGCCGCCCCGGACAGCGAATACGGATGGGAAAAGCTGTTCAGCGAGAGGCTTTTCATGTCTTACAACAGAAACCACAAAATACCCATATCCATAGCGAGATACCATAACGTGTACGGTCCGGAAGGCACATGGGATGGCGGCAAGGAAAAGGCTCCGGCGGCGATATGTCGGAAAATAGCATCATTGCCAAAAGAGGGCGGGGAGATCGAGGTTTGGGGGGACGGAAACCAGACCAGGTCGTTTCTGTACGTAGACGAGTGCGTAGAAGCCACCAGGCTGCTGATGAAGTCGGATTACGGAAACCCGGTCAACATCGGCTCCGAGGAAATGGTGACGATAAACAAATTGGTGGAAATCACGGCTTCGGTGTCGGGAAAAGACATAAGGACAAAGCACATGAAGAACGCTCCGTTGGGCGTCCGAGGAAGAAACTCCAACAACGACTTGATCAGGAATGTCCTGAAATGGGATTCCTCGATCAGCCTCAAGGAAGGAATCGGAAAAACCTACGAATGGATAGACAGACAAGTCGCAGAAGACGTCACACGGCGTGTCTTCCCCGCTTGAGTTTTATCCCAGCCTGCTTCGCTATCTTGACGAGGGTAGGCATGCTTATCGGAAACCTTGACAGCGGCTTTCCCGGATTGATTTTTATGCCGGTTATGAGGATCTCGTCGCGCGTCGCGGTGAGACCGCCAGTCGAACGGATCACATTGACTATCAGCCTGTTGAGCTCGCCCTCCAGGTAAACAGACTTGCCTTTCGGTCTTCCCATCTTGCCCATGACTCTTGCTCCAAAATAAACAAAATAAAAACCCTACAACAACATTCTATACATTTTTCAAAAAAGTAAAGTAGTTTGGTGAAAAAACTACATAAAGACATAAATATAATTGGTTTAAAAAAAAGGTCTCCGATGAAAAAGAAAAGAAACAACAATCTGTTCGACAAAAAGCAAAAGTACATGATTGACCAGCAGAAGCGCAAGCTGTCGTGCAAGGTCGTTCCCGCGGTCCGCGACACACATGACGATTTCTGGGAATACGAGGACCAGCTTGGCGAACAGCGTGCCGAGGAAATTTCGATTTCCTCGTCAAGGACTTTCGGCTTCATGGATTGGCTGAAGAGCCTCATCTTCCGGAAGTGATCATTTCCTCTGAAGCCCCTTGATCGAGAATATTATCGTCGGCAAGGACACGAACCTGATCACGCTTATCGGGAGCGTGACCCAAAAGACGCCCACTATGAGCGCCAACAGACAAAGCGGCGCGCTCACGTACCTCGGCGCGAAAAACGTGGAGGCGTAGGCGAACGGACCTGAGAAAACTGCAAGCAAAAACAAAAAGAACACCATCAGCGCCAAGGTTTCCATGAAACTATGTAGTTTTTTTACTCGATAAAAACCCAATCGAACAAGCTAAATAACACAAAGGGAGACTAGCATGAATTTCAGGGATTACATAGATTGCGCGTGTTTCAGCAGCATGATGCTGAACCTTACCGAGGCTGTAGCCAACATAGACGCCCATCAGCCGCTGGACGGCTACTGGGACAGCATTACGAAGAGCGGCGGCATCTACAGGTTCAACGTCAACGGCGACGGATGCGAAGATTCCTTCAAGCCTCTCGCTTCCCATCTGCATGGCGCCCCGGACCCTCGGAGGATGCGGCACCCGTTGAAGCCATGCTCCTGCTATTCCCCCAGAGACGACAGGAACCCTACGTGCTACAAGGTAAGCATCTACGGAGAGGCGGAAAAAGGCATAGCGTTCTCCAGGGGGGAAGGATATGGGGTGTACGACGACACGCACATAAACGTGGGAGACGAAGTGTTCAAGGGAGTCCTCAAGGCGCTGAAGGAATACATCGAAAAACACGAGCCGTACTCCATCTCATGGAGTCCCGTAGCAAAAACCTCCTACAGCCCAGCATCGATGTCGGTCACAAGGTACGCTGGGAAAGAGACTGATGCCCAGAGCGATATAGACCGGGAGAACCAGAGGCTCAAAGACCTCTACCAGGATAAGACTCGGAGAGCCAGGGCTGGCGTTTACGACTCATGGTGCGTCAACAACCTTTTCCCCGAGAGATATGTCGGCGTTTCCGAAACCCAATGGGTGAGAAGAGACATATACGACGACAAGTTCGTGCCGATCGGTTACCCGAAAATACCAAAGAGGGTGGAGACGCTGAGGCACTATGTCGACGACCAGGGAAATCCGATATCCGACGACAGGCTGCGACAACTCAAGGATTCCCACCCGAGCTACAGACCAAAGAGGAAAACCATAGTCTCCCAGTGGGGAGACGAAAGGCGTGACATCGACCACCTCAGGAACAGAGACTACATGCTTGACCTCAAGGGAAATCCGATAGAGCCACACGACTTGAAAATAGACTCCAACTCAGCCGCGAAAACAGCCGTCATCGACGAGATCAGGAAAAATGGTGACAGCAAAGAAATGAGAGACAAGCTTCGCGCGGTAAAAACCGATCTTGAAAATCAATATCGACTGGAGCGAGACGCTCAGGCGGACAGGGAAAGGGAGGAAGCCGCGCAGAGTCTCATCTCCAGCCCTGAACACAACCCGAACGGGCTTCGGGTCGGCGACCACGTCCTCATGTTGAGCAGGTTCGCCAGTTCAAGCGACCCGACGATGGTCTACAAGATAAAGTCGTTCAGGGCAGACAGGGGCGGCGACCTTCTGATCGTCATGCTGCGCAGGCAGAAAGACCTTGATTCGGAAGAGTTCGATGAAGACGATGACAACTTGACGTTATCCTACGCGACGAGGCTGGAGAAGGTCGACTCTTTGAGCCGCCACATAGAAAGGCACAAGGAAAGGCTGAACGGCATGATCGCGGACCGAAACTTCAATCCGAAAGGACTAAATGTCGGCGATGACGTCATCATAACTGGATGGACGAGATCGGGGTCGTCGGAGCCGGATGGGATATTCGGCAAGATAACAAAGATCGCGATCAAGAGAAACCCTTATTCGAATCAAATGACCCTCGACGCGACCGTGAAGACCGGAGACATAACTATGAATCAAACGCTTGACTCGGGAGACATCGAAAAGGCTACCCCGGAGAGAGCCGCGGAACTGAAGAAGAAGAAGCGCGCCGCCGAGGTCGAGAGTTCGATGAGGAGGAGAGTCAACAGGACACCGAACATCGAAGAGCTAGGCGTGCACCTGACCAGCCACCAGACCAATCCAGGCAACCTAGCCCCGGGCGACCACGTCAAGGGAAGGACTTATGGGGCAAACTGGAGCGGCATCCTCGTCAGACTGATAGAGCCTGCTTACGAAGGAAGTGAAGTTATGGCTGAGGTCAAGATAACTCACCAACCCATCGGGACCAAGCTCGCGAGGAGCAGGAAGATCGTGATCCTGTTGTCCAGAATGGAAAAGGACACGTCGCCGGAAGCTCAGGAGAGGGCGCAGGTTTCGCAGCGCGAGATCGAGAGGCTTCGGACCATATCCGCCGGCGCGGGAAGCCTTAGGGTCGGAGACCACGTCACGGTGGATGGCGGTCCGCACAGGGGCAAGATAGGCAGGATCATCGGCTTCATGCAGAACAGGAGCAACGTCAACGCCATCGTGGCGAACCTGGATCCCGAATCGACGCCAAGCCAGTTCAGCACAAAAACCTCGTTCCTGAGGGTCTCGAGCGGTTTCGCCGAGTGGTTCTCGTTGCGTGTCGCAAGAAGGGCAAAGCGATGAGATTCAAGGAATGGTTTGTAGTCAATGAACTCCTGTCGGTCGACCAGACGCCGGTCGATTTCGAACCGCACGATTATGGCGGAGGCGTGCAGATGGGAAAGGAGTTCGATACCGAGGACGGAACGTTCGTGGTCATCATGAAGGGGAGCGACATTCCTAGCGAATACTCTCGTGTGTTCCCGGACAACAGGAATCTCGGCGAGCACGAGGCTATGGTCGACATCATACTCCAGAAGAAAAAAGGACCAGGCATCAGTTACTCGCTCCAGAAGAAGAGCAAGGACCCGTTCAAGGTCTACTCCAAGGTCGCGTCCATAGTCAACTCCTACATCGAGCAGTTCAAGCCGATGATGCTGAAGTTCAACGCCTTCGAGCCTGAAATGGAACCGATATACAATATCCTGTACAGGAAGCTCCTGTCGAAAAAATACAAGCTCGTCCCGGCTTCGGGTGACGACAAGGAATTGAACTACAGGTATTTCATGGTTTCGGACGCCGCGGACAAGGTCGACATTGGCTCAAGGGGCGAAGCCGAAAAATCATGGGGGTCGGACATTGAAGGAATCAGGAAGGAAAAGATCAGGTTGAAGGATTTCAGGAAAACCGTGAAGCCAAATCTGGGAGACAGATTCATCTTGACCGTCCACTCGAATCCGACCGATCCAAGACTCGCGCAATACGTGAATGCAGCCTATTTAGCCATTTTCAGGTCTACCTTGGAAAAACCAAGCAGGCTTCCAGGAATGAGCCTGAATCCGGGTGAAACCTGCATCATTGAGTTCAATATGATTCCCGACTCTCAATCGCCTGTTCTCGTGGCTTTCAAGGATATAGTCCACCACAGGATTTCGTCGGAATCCAAGCCTATATACACAAACAAGCCAGAAGACCCGGGCAGGGTCGTAGGCGATTAAGACACAAAAGGAAACTAAAATGACAAGATTCGCCCAATATTTGGAAGAAAGAGATCAAAAATTACACGATCAAATCATCAATGAGGGCATCATAGGAGATATGTGGAAGGGAACCAAGGATTTCTTTGGTGAATTTTGGAGTCGTTTAAAAGAACAATTTGGTGAATTCAGCGATGACGCAAAAAAAATAAAGCAAGCATATAGTGATGGCAAGTTAACACCTGTTCAAATAAAAGAGATAAACGAAGCATCTAAAAAGAAAGATTGGATGAGAGTAGCAAAGATTTTAGCTACTGTTGGCGTTGTTGTGTTCGTGGCATTAAGTGTTGGTGCTGGACACGCCCATGGCGGCGGTCCGCTCGACGGTCCCCTGGTCAAGACCATGCCAGACAAAACTGGAGACGGTCATGATTTGTCCGGTATTCAAAAGACGATAGACGACGCCAAGGGATTAATCCACGATACTCCAAAGGTTGGCTTTATTCCACTCAAGAGTTTCGAAAAGCTTGGACAAGATGACGATGTACTTTCCGGAATAAAATGGGACCTAAAAAATATGAAAGGAAGTGGACTTCTGAAATTCAAGAACGCCCTTGGGGAACCAGGCGAATTCTCAAAGATTTTCAACCACACCTTGCAGAAATCTGGGGTTAAGGAAGCCATAAAAGTAGCCAACGAACTTTCAAAGTTGTCAAAAGTTGGCACTTCTGATGTAATGGAAATAGGCAAGATTTTAAAATCTGAAATTTCAAAAGATCCAACTTTGAAAAGTAGTCCTGAGTTAAAAGAATTGGAGAAATCTCTCACCACGGATGTCACGAAAGACAGCGAATACACGAAAAAGATTGAAGATCACATCAAAAAAGACAAGGCGGATTCGGAAATGTCTGCGAAGGAAAGAGCTAAGCAAGCTGAGAAAAACGCGAAAAACCAAGCGGCTTACGACCAAGACGCCAAGGATTCAGCGGTCAAAAGGCAAGAGAACGAAAAGATCAAAGATGAAATCCTAAAAACTGGATCGTCCGAAATAATCAATAAAATACATGACAGCCCAAAGTCAGTCGTCAAATTCCTGCTGCAGGGTGAAGTCGACAACATGATAATAAAGACTTTCAAGGAAAAAGGCGATGAAGCCGGGCTCCAGTTGGCAAATATCATATCCATGAAAGGTGGCTTGGAAAGCATCAAAAGCAGACAACAAGCCGACGAGTACGGAAACATGAAGTTCACATCCGGTCCGGAATTCGTGAAGCAGTCCGTCAAGAAACTAGGATCTAGTCCAAAAACCATGGCGGATCTGGACAGAATTTATAAAGGCGGTCAGGACGGAAGCAACGAGAGGACAGGAATAGAATGGGGTAAAAAGAATAATTTGCCGAGTTACTACGAAGGGTCGGTCACGAGAGGATTCGCCCAATATTTGGAAGAGAGAGACCCTGGATTGCATGGTCGGATCGTCGACGAGGGAATCGTTGGAGCCGCAGCGAAATGGGTCGGCGACAAGGCTAAAGGGGTTTATCAGGGCGCCAAGAAGAAATTGCAATCGGCGAAAAACGTCGTGCAGTCAGCGAAAGCCCTAGCCGGCGAAGCGGGCGAAGCGCTCAGGGGGGTGACTGACCGTTGGGCTGCGAAAAAACAAGGCGGATACGAGTATGAGTCAAATCCAGAGAACTGGTGAAAACGAATTTGGACCCTGGGCACGCCCGAGGAACTAGACGTCTTCCTCGAGGCGAACGAGTCCAGAAAGGAAAGCCAAGGTCGTTTCCTCCCTTGATCCGCCATAGTGCCTGCGGAGCACCTCGCCGAAGACGCCATCGCCGAAATGGTCGAACAGGGTCATGGAAGCCATGAGCTTCCCGGCGTCTACCTTACCAAGCATTTCCGTCACGTCTGCTTCGGACTCCGCCACTACCAGGCTGCACTCCCTCAACCTCGAGCCGAGGACTGGGTGCGAAAGGTAAGCCTCGGCTTCCCCGAGGCTCGATATTCCGTAGAACCTCGAGATCCGGCTGACGCACAACGGCAGCACCTGGGGGAAAACGTACCACATCCAGTGGCTTTCCTTCTTCCCTCGCCTTAACTCCAGCAGAGCCTCGCGGTAGTTGAATTCCTGAGCCTCCAGGAACTTCCCCAGATCGTATTTGTTCGATACACTCAATGGCACATCCTTTCTACATTCTTCAGACTATCATATATTTGTGAGAAATCAAACGAACCAGTCCGAAAACCAGAGATCCAGCTTGAGGCGCGACCCTAGTTTCGTCATAATGACGCACCCGAGGACGGGGAGCGAGCTCCTCTCGCAGTCGCTCAACCTGCATCCGGACCTCAAGGTCCTAGGCGAGCCGCTGAACCCCAATCGCGGGGAGTTGAGCCTGGCTTCGGAAAGCGTCCCGTACTTCGGACCGATGAGGGTCATGCGCTACGTCCAGAGCGAGGAACTGAAGGCGAGATTCGAATCCCTGATGTCGGCGAGCAACGGGATGAAGATAGTCTACGAGCACATAACCGCGTCGTCGCCCGTGACTGGATGGCTGGCTGGGAACAAGGGCGTGAAGGTGATATTCATGCGGAGAAACCCAGCCCACAGCGCCATGTCCTACTGGTTCGCCAGGAAGAGCAAAGTGTGGCAGAACCGGCACATTGACGAGCCCGACGTCGTCGACCCTGACTTCGTCGAGGACTTCTGCGAGGCGTCCATGAGGGACCAAGCCTTGTACTCCAGGGTTTTCCGCGACCACGAGACCTTCGACATGCCCTACGAGCGCATGGTTTCGGACTGGTCAGGCTCGGTCGGTCGAGTCCTCGGGTTCATAGGGGCTGAAACGGTCGATCTCCCGAAATACACAACCAAGAGGACCGACAAGCTCGAGAAAATAGTCGTCAACTACGAGGAGTGCATGTGCAGAGCGAAAAAATACCTGGCAAGATCCATTTTGTTTGGCTAGGAAGCAAGATCCCGGAGAAATATGTCGACAACATAAACCATTGCGCCGACCACAACCGGGGGATGCAGATCAACCTCTGGACCGACGACATCTCCAGCAACGCCAAGAACGCGACAACGAGGATCGTCAAGACCGAGAACCCCAGATTCCACGAAGAGACGAACATGGCTGCCAAGGCTGACGTACTGAGGTACGAGATAATCAGTTCCGAGGGCGGCATATATTCCGACGTCGACTCGATATACCTGAGGTCATTTGACTCGGACATCATGAAGAATCCGTTCGTCAGCCACACCTTCGACCCTTGGAACAACCTAACGAACGCGGTGTTCGGATTCCCAGCCGGTCACGAGTTCATGGGGTTCGTAGTCGAGTCTCTGCGGCACAGCAGGCTGGAAAGCGACATAACCCGCAGGACCGGACCTGACTTCTTCACGTCGTGCTACCGAAGATACAGGGGAGACGAGTCGTCGGCGTGGAGGGAGTTCTGCTCCAGAGACCCTTGGTGCGTCCACCAGGACAAGCTCGTGTACCCGAAACGTTCCGCCGAGAAAGACCGCAAGGTCTGGTATTCGTTCCACACCAACGACGCATCCTGGTCAACCAGGAAGCCGATACCGAGATCCAGACCGAAGGTGTCCTACTGCACGTCCATAAGGAACAGGCTGGGTTTCCTCAAGGAGACCCTGCCCCAGAACCTGATGGACGCCAGGGCTGACTCCGAATTCGTCGTCCTCGACTATGGATCGTCAGACGGTCTCTCGGAATGGATAAGACCATACGTCAGCAACGGTCTCGTCCAGTATTTCCAAGCCCACGACCAGAAGTTCTGGCGCAACTCTCACGCCAAGAACGTGGCTGCCTGGTGCGCAACAGGTGGCGTCGTGTGCAACGTGGACGCCGACAACTACATAACAAGGGGTTTCCACGAGCATGTCGTGGGAAACGCCGAAAAAGGGAGGGCTCTGAGCTCGCCTCCGGGTCTGAGGGGGGTCACGGGAAGGATAGCTTGCCACAAGACCGACTTCCTGGCTTGCGGCGGCTACAACGAGAGATTCAGTTTCGGCTGGGGCTGCGAGGACATAGACCTCGTGACAAGGCTCAGGTTCATGGGTGTCGACGTCAAGTACATACCGATGGCGTATCTCGAGCATATAGACCACGAGGACTCGATCAGGTCTTCGGAGTCCGAGGACAGGTCGATCTCGTCGTCGAGGTCGAAGAGCCACAGGATAATGGAGGAGTGTCTGAAAAGATGCGAGTACGTCTCGAATTCCAGCCAGCCCAAATGCGGTCAGTCAAGGCTCACGAGGAACTACGTCGAGGAGATCCGTTCTGGATGGAACCCGAGGACGGAACTCCTAAAACTTCCGTGATATCCTGGGCGAAAACGATACATAGCTTAAAGGGGAAAACTATGATGATTGGCGCTCCATTCAAGAAACAGACAGCGACGAGGATAATGAGCCACCGCCTCGCCGAGAACGACGTTTTCGGGATGGACCTTTTCGGGAGACTGGCAGAGAGGTTCGCCAGGTTCTTCGGGACGCCGACGTTCCTCATCTCCCAGACGATGTTCGTGATCGTGTGGATATCGATAAACGCTTCCATGCTGTCGCCTTTCGACCCTTACCCGTTCATCCTACTCAACCTCCTTTTCTCCACGCAGTCGGCTTACGCCGCCCCCCTCATACTACTGGCTCAGACAAGGCAGGCTGAGAGGGACAAGGACTGGGAGCAGGCGGACTCGCAGCACAGGGAGGAACTCCACTCGGCTTCGTTGGAACTCCTGAACTCGTCGCTGGACAACTCCAAGAAGATATTGGAATTGACGCAACGTGTCGAGGCTCTTCTCAGCGAGATACACAGAAAACCTATCTGAGAAAACGGAGGGCAATGCTAAAAGATTTCGTAAGTTCGAAAAAGCAAATGGCGGCATTCACCATCGTCCAGAACGAATCTTATTTCCTCGACATGTGGGTCAAACATTACTCGAAGACAATTCCGAAGAGGGATTTGTACATACTTGACCATGATTCGAAAACCAAGGATTCCCTAGAAACAATCGAAAGGCATGAAAAAAATGGCGTCAATGTCGAGAAAGTACATAACGATTTTAGTTTCGATCACCATTGGCTGAGGGACACGGTCCAGTCGTTCCAGGAGAAGTTGCTAGGGATCTACGATGTGGTTTTGTTTGCCGAAGCAGACGAGATCATCATGCCAAGACCGGACAGGCACCATTACGGTCTCAAGCCTTATGTCATGGAACGATTCAAGGACAAAAACATATCCATGCTGACATGCCTTGGGAATCTTGTCTATCATGACCATCCGAATGAGCCGGATCTAGACCTTTCCAGACCTTTTTTTGAACAGAGGTTCAAGTGGTGTGAAGACAAACGATCTCACGGAACTTACAACAAATGCGTCATATCCAAGATGCCGTTAAAATGGGACATTGGCTTTCACGTTCTTGCCGGAGGGATGCCAAGCCCTCCCATCGACCAGGAACTGTTTCTTATACATCTGCACTGCATGGACTACAGGATGTGCAAAAAAAGGCACGAGGAACAAGCTTCGCGCAACTGGTCGAGATTCGACCTTGAACACAACTTTGGAGTCTACAACATGATTTTCGAAGGCGAAGCTTTTGAAGAAATTTTCCATTCTAATCATTTGAATGAAATTTTGACTCAGATCCCGGATTACATGCGCGGAACGATGTGACTTTTGTGAACCCAAGAAAACCTATCTGAAACCAACTACATATATCATTGATCAAACACTAAACTAGAGGATTTGAAATGTCCAGAAATATCAGAGAGAACGTGTGGGACCCACTCAGCAAGCAATTCGTCCATGAAATTTCGCCGATTAAAATGGGGGGTGTCAGGGAAAAAATAACCAAATTCCTAGATGAAATACCATGTGACTCCACCGGGGAGAAAGATTGCAAGACCGTCATCGCGCAGGTAAAAGCGGCTGTTCCGCAAAAAAAACCTGAATTCAACCCTACGCAAGTCGTCAAAATAGGTTCGGGAGGAAGCATAAGAAGGGAACACAATGGTTTCATGGGATTCCTCGGCGCCAGGGACAGGAAAATGTTCGACATGATTTCGGAAGGAAAGTAACCGGAGGGGACCAAAGTGTCATTCTACAGAAACCAGATACCCATATCGGAGCAGGCTTGGATGGAGAGTTTCATGGATCAAATTGGTCTGTCTCGCAAGCCCCCAATGCAGGTCGAGATGACCGTGGACGCCAGCAAGGTAACGTCTACCTGGAATGGAAGGACTCTGGAGCACGACTTCAGCGTCGGCGGCAAAGAATTCAAGGCTTCCGTGACATTGTACGCTTACGACCTATCGAACCTAAAGCTCGGCATAAACAAGAGTAAAATTGTCCCGTTGGCGGATGTGAGCCTCGAGAACGTTGACGGCTATGAGATCACCGGGGAATCCGGCTCCGAAGCCACCGAGGTGTACGGGAACATGATTTCGACCGTCGCGAAGGCTTTCGAGACGAACAACAGCATAGTCGGCGTGAGATATGTCCCGTGGAGCATGCTCATGGCTCCGCTTTACGACAAGATGGTGTCGAGGTTCCTTGAGACAAAGGGCTATTCCAGGGTGCACGCCAAGCCAGACATATTTCTGAAGGACTCGCTCATATCGAGCCTCCAAGCCGAATTCCCGGAAATGGCATCGAAATCAGCGGATCACGTCGAGAAAAACAAAAGATACCTGAAAGCCGTCAAGTGGTGGAAGGTACTGCTGAAAAACGTCAGGTCCGGCTGGATAGGAAAGATAGTTTCGCTCGGCGGGACCCCAGCCATGGTCGAGAAGGTCGGCATCGATCTCAACATCGTGGTCTTGGTGGAGGATAGATCTTCTGCGATGCCGAGACTGACGCGGAAATTCATCGGCATAGAAAACTACGACTCCCTGACGGACGGATCTCACTTCGACAGGCGCGACCTGTACGGCATCGTGGACTTAGCCAAAGAGAAATCGTCTCTGAAAACCCTTCCGAACCTAGGTCAGACCATGACCCCTCCGCCCTTCCCCCCAGAACTCGGGAAACCCGAGGATTATGAAGAATGAAATGAATGATTAAGCTTTCTCTACTTCCCCGTCGTCCCACTCTTCCTCGCCGCTGAGGTGCGGAGGCAGCGGCAATCCCCTCTTGGCGTACTTGACCCTCTCGACAGACCTGTCGTCCTTCTCGTTCCTTTTCTGGGCTAGACCGGCGAACTCCGGCACCAGCGATGATATCCTGTCCATGAGGTCCGATTTCATGTACACGTTGTAGACCTTCACGTAGCCGAGCGGCTTCATTATTTCCCTGTAGAAGACGTCGTACATCTTCTGGAGGCTGTCCGTGGACCCGAGGAACGCTATGCCTTGCGGTTTTTCCATGTCCACGAGCGACTTGAGGGCTCCGAAAAGGCGGGTGTACACCGCGAACGGGTTCGTGCTGTCCTTCGGTCTCATCGAACCGTTCACCGAAAGCGAAACCTCGTATATCTTTATGCCAGTAGCGATATATGGTCTCTCTATCTTCCTCAGGACCATGTAGTCTATCTTCTGCCTCGCGAAACTGTTCAGCATCTTGTTCATTTCGTCGACCGGCAGAAGTCTCATCTTTACCTTGTAGTCGTAGTATTTCTGCTCTTCACCGCTTTTTGGCGCCGGCATCTTGAAATTGAGCGTGTAATTCCCTTCCTCGTCCTGGTCGATGAACTCCTGCGGCGCCGCCGCGTACCTTTCAAGCGCTCCCTCTTCCAGCATTCTGAGGCACATGTCGTAAAATGAAATCATACTGTTCCTCCATATGTTATCTATGGAAATCCAAATGAAAAACGAAAAAACCCATTGAAGACGAAAGCGAAATCTGGTTAAATCTGGATATCCCGAAAGGAACTCGAAAATGAACTACTTCATAGCCTGTTTCAGCATCATGCTCGGTCTTTACTCTCTGCCGCTGGCGCTCGGGGTCTTTAGGCACAAGCACGACCTTGAAGGCAGAAGCCAGACCGACATATTACTGCACTTCTTCTCCTGCTTCATGTTCGTCACCTTCCCGCTGGTCAATTTCGCCAGCGCCGCGGAGATGCTGCTGTTCAGTTCCTACAACTGCTCCTACCTAGCCGGAGCCTACGGTCTCGTGTTCGTCATATTCCATTTCTCCTTCCTCGACGAAGGGAAGGATGAGGTTGAAGCCGTCGAGGAGAAGAATGATGGCGACTCCGTTTAGATGGCGCAAACCATGAGGAAAAGAGACGAGAACCCATGTCGTGTCGTGAGCATGTGCGGCATAGCCATGTCGTGCGACCAGCCACCGATATATGATGGCAACCATTACTCCAGGAACACATGGGACATCAATTCCAATTACGGAGACACCGTCCACGTCTCCCACGGACAATTGAAATCTTTCTCGAGAATCATAAGTTCATACAGGAGTCCTGTCGCAGTCGTCATGAACGGCGACGACCACATCATGCCGGACGACCACGACGGCGAATGCCTTAGCCTGCTTCTCGAAAACGAAAACACGCTTGTGGTTTTCTCGACCAACGCCAGGAGATTCCATCCCAAGTGCGTTCCGATTCCGATAGGAGTCGACTATCACACCTTGCGCCTGTGCCGGGAGAAAAACCATGATTGGGGCAAGCCCGGAGTCTCTTCAAAAGACCAAGACAGAGAACTGCTTGCGACATCTGCAAGCCTCAAGCCTTTGGGCGAGTGCCTCCCGATCGCGATATCGAATTTCCACCTCGCGATGGATCGACCCCCGCGCAGAAAAGCGATGAGGCTCCCGATTCACGAGGCGACCAAGAATTGCGACTTCATCCGCCGGACCGGGAAGATGCCGAGGATTTCCTTCTGGGAATCGACAAACGACTTCGCGTTCGTGATGTGCCCCCCGGGTCAGGGTTACGACACGCACAGGGCTTGGGAGGTTCTGGCGTTGGGGAGAATCCCGATAATCCAAAAACTTGAAATCAACGGGGTGTATGACGGATTGCCGGTGTGGGAGATAGACGACTGGGAGGAATTCGGTTCTTTGAAAACAGTGGACTTGGAAAGAAAGCTGGCTTTCTTCGTCGAAAAATGGAAGTCGTTCGACTTCCAAAAGACAACCCTGTCTTATTGGGTCGGACTTTTGGGTTCGAAAAAGCCGCCGCATAGCCGTGTAATTTGATCACTTCGCCAACCCGGTCAAGACCTCAGCCCACCGTTCGTAGGCTTTCCCCCTGGTGAGGTGTCTCTTCGCGAAATCCATCGCGTTGGACCTTATGCTTTCCTCGAGACCCCTGTCGCCCTTGACCCTAGCCAGGTTATCCCTCAGGTCCGACATGTCCCTCTTCACGGGCACGTAGTGGACCCAAGGCTTCAAAAGAGGGAAATACCATTCACTGTACGGTCTTTCGTGCAGGAAGACGACCCTGTTCGAAAAGAACAGGAACTTCAGCCTGCCGCTCCAACCGTAAGCCTCCACGTCCATGAGGAACCTCCACCTCCTCGGGTGGTCCGTCAGGCTGACGAAGTTCGGGCAAACACGGTTGTCAGGAACGCCTTTGGCGTAATCCCAGTCTATGTACAGCGTGTCGAAGTCAATCCCGTCGTGGAACTGCACCAGTAGCCGCCTATTGATGTGTGTGAGGGCTCCGCGCCAGCCAAGGGCGTCCGTCTCGTGGATCCCGTTGCCGGAAGCCTCAATGACGTTGCACGCCTCGCCGTAGTCGTTTATCCCTACCTCCGGCCACCCGCTGAACGTGTAGTCCGGAACCGCCTGGCTGTAGTCGTCGTCCGCCGTCGAGAAGCACAGCACCTTGTAGCCGAAAAACGTCTTGTAGAGGTCCATGTCGTCGGTGTTGACCAGAACCCAATCGAAGTCCGGCACCCTATGGATCCCAACCACGTCCGAGATGATCCTCTTCGTGTGCTCGTTCCTGGACTCGTAGTTCCTGCCGTCCACGAAGAAGACGGAATCGCCCTTCTTCCTGACTGCGAAGCCGCTGAACGGGGGGGTGGTTATCGACGGTATGTCCTGTATTTCTGACATGTTCCATTTTCCTTCGCGCCAGGTGATTGCCAGCCGACATATTACCATCAATACCGTGAAATTATTCGGCAAAAACCGTCGATTTTCACGCTTGCCGCGATGAATAGATTGTGAATGATTGATGTGCTTTGTGTTAAGACGGCATTTGCCGCGCCGAAAAGACTGTAAAACAAGCCGTTTTAATCCTTAACAGTTCCTTCTCGGTTTGCACATCGTATCTTTGCCTCAATATCGCTCTCCCGACAATTAAATACATCCATCATTTACGAGAAATATTTTTCTGGGAGACTTTTTATGTTGAAACGTTTGAATTGCACGGACAATGGTAAGAAAGCATTTACCCTCATCGAGCTCTTGGTCGTCATAGCGATCATCGCGATCCTCATCGGGCTTCTGTTGCCCGCGGTGCAGAAGGTGCGCGAGGCAGCGGCTAGACTTAGCTGCGCCAACAACCTGAAACAACTTGGCATGGCCATGATGAATTTCGAATCCACCTACAACTGCCTGCCCACTTCGGGCGAAGGGATGAGTCCTGGCACGGGGGCTTCTGGCTTGACTGCTGCAGCTCCGGGAAACACCGTCTTCGACGGCGTCTCTTTCTTCACCTCTATTCTGCCTTATGTCGAGCAGGAAGCAGCAGCGAAACAGGTCAACACTTCTGCGCTCCACTACACTCTTGACGCAGCAAACACCGCCGCTGTAAATCCTTACAAGACAATAATCAAATCCTTCGTGTGTCCAGGAAACCCAACCGCTTTGGTGTCTGGTGTTGACGCCGCAGGTTACGGCACGTGCGACTACATGCCAATCGCTTATTCGGATATCGATCCTACCACTGGAGCTCGTAACTCCGCCAGTGTCCTTTACAAGAAGGCTGGAATGCTTACCGTCACCGGTACGTTCCCAGCCGGGGCGAAAGCTTCTTCGACTTCCGTCACAGCAGCCGCCTCCGACACGGGCGTATCAGCCACAAAATTCACGAACGGCAGGAAAATATCAGGGATCACCGATGGCGGCTCCAACACCATCGGGTTGTTTGAAGACGTGGGTCGAGGCAACGCGAGCTGGGGCACCGAAATCGGCAAGTCCAGCTACGGCTCACGCTATATCGCCCGTTGGGCGGAAGCGGATGGCTCCAATGGCGTTTCCGGTCCGAATTCCGATGACGCCGGCAACGCAAACACGGGAGCAGCCACCTCCGTGACGATCTCGAAGTGGATCAACCAGAACTCTTACCCAACGGGCGGTCCTGCCACCTGCACATGGGCTACCAACAACTGCGGTCCTAACGACGAGCCGTTCTCGTTCCACACCGGCGTGGTCGGCGCGGTGTTCGGCGACGGGCACGTTGCTTTCATCTCGGACAAAGTCGGAGTGGTCACCCTCAAGGCGTTGGTCACCGCGGATGCCGGCGACCAGATCGGAACTGACTATTGAGAAATAGCGGTCTGATGGAGATTTTCAGAAAGGCGACTGGATTCCCAGCCGCCTTTCTCGTTTTTAAATATTGCCGGGAAAAAAGATTAAAGCCTTGATTTTACGCGCTATTCCATAAATCAAAAAGATATATACATCATGAACTTCAGAGAATTTATAGTGCAGGATTGGGTCGAGGACCTGCTGGAATCCATGGGAGACCAGGATTATTACATGGACTTCAACTCCCACTTGGGCGGACCGTTGGCGAGCGACACCCCGCTGCGCCTGGTCGAGTTCGCCATCAGCGAAGCCAAGAAGGAACAGAAGGTTGCGAACTTCTCCAGCAGGCAGTGGGACCACCACAGGGAGAAGATAAAGAACCTGTTCAGACCGAAGGTCGACAAGCACGGCAGGATAGAGAACCCCCACAAGGGCATAAACCTCGTGTCGCCAGGCGACAACAACCCCAAGACGCAGAAGGGATACAACGGGAGCGTGCCGAACCCGCACACCGGCGAGATGAGACCCATGAAGAACGCGGTCATGCACCTCCTCCCGGCTGGATTCTCCGGATGCAACACCTGCTCGGGGCATACAGCCCAATGCGCCGCCGCCTGCCTCGACGTCGCTGGGAACCCCGGGTTCATGGGGGTCAAGACCGCCGGCAGGGCGAAGCGAACGTTCATGTTCGCCTACAGCAAGAACGACGCCATGAAGAAGCTAGCCAAGGAAATAGAGAAGCACCAGTCGGAAGCCCACAAGTTCAACCTCAACTTCGGGATGCGTCTCAACGGCACTTCGGACATACCTTGGGAGAGCGAGCGCTACAAGTTCGAGTTCGACAGGGAGAACCCGCCGCCGGAATCCGACAGACCGACCAACTGCCCCAAGGACAAGAGGAAGAAAAGCATATTCTGCCACTTCCCGGAAACCCAATTCTACGACTACACAAAACTCCTGCCGAGGGCTATGGCGCACGCCGAGGGCAAGATGCCACCCAACTACCACCTCACCTTCAGCTACTCGGAGAACACCAAGCAGGAGGACATGGAGAAGCTCCTGGACGCCGGCGGCAACGTGGCAATGGTCTTCGCCTTCGCCGAGAAGAACTACGACCCAGAGAAGGCTGAGAAGGCTGAGAAGAGCCGCGGGAAGAAGACTCCTTTCTCGCCGAAACCCAAGGGCAGGGAGGACGCCAGGGAGAGCGGTCCCTACAAGATACCCAAGGTTTGGCGGGGCGAGAACGGCAAGACGTACAAGATCGTCAGCGGCGACACCCATGACCTCCGCTTCATCGACGACATGAACAAGGACGGTGGCGACGGGGTCATCGTCGGTCTGGCTGCGAAGGGCGACGCCAAGTTCGTGCGACCCATACCGGGCAAGCAGGTCTTCGTTGTGCAGCCGGACGACCCCCACCTGAGGGACGAGACGGAGAACCAGCCGTGGATGAGGTCGGCTACCAAGGCTATGGACCAGAGGCTGCGGAACCACAGGAAATCGGTCGACAAAAACGAGGAAGCCGCCAACAAGATCATCGACAAGGCGAACTCGATGCCAGAAGGAGAGGAGAAGAGGGAACTGCTGGACAGAGCCCAGAGGATGAAAGACGGGGTCATCAGCTTCACCGGTCCCGACGCGCAGAGGAAGAGGTCCAACATGATCTACTCCCTGGCGAAGGAGCCGGACAGCCTCTCCCTGCCGCACCTGCCGCACAACCCGGAAGGTCTGTCCCCGCTCGAGCTGTCAAGGAAGGCGTTCAAGGACAAGGCTCTCAAGGACATGAACTCAAGGATAGAGAAGGAGATCAAGGGGGCGGAGAAGATGTCCGGCTCCAAGTGGTCCCAGCAGCAGAGGGACGAGTATATAGCATCCAAGAGGCTCGAGTACGCGGACGACTACCACGGGCTCAGCACCTTCAAGCAGAAGGAGGGTCTGCCGCACTGGACAGCCTCCGACAAGCCGCCGGAGAACCAGACTTTCAAGATGAACCTTCCGACAAGAACCATAAGGAGTTGACATGTACTACAGAAACCAGAAGAGAATATTGTCCGACAAGGAGTGGATGGATAGCGTCATGAGCCAAATGATCGGCGACACGAAGCCAATTGTGGAGCAGGCTGTCGCCGCCGCGCCCAGCAAAACTACAACGCAATTTATCGGAGCCATCAACGCGATAAACGCTATGTTTGTAAAGAACAAAAACGCGATGCCTGTTGATCCCAATGAGGTTAAAGCTTTCCAAGAGACTCTGGCAACTCTTGGCACATCAATTCCAGCTTTGCAAGGTGAAATGAAAAATGCCGCCGCTGCCGCCGCGAAAGCTCCTGTGCCTGCACAACCGCAAGCGCCAGGGGCAGCACAAGCAAAAACCCCAGTTCCGGGCGCGCCAGCAGCGCCTGCGCAAGGACAACCGCAAGCGCCAGCAGCGCCAGCACGGTAATAGAATTGCCAGATTAACCTTCCGACAAGAACCATAAGGAATCAACATGTACTACAGAAACCAGAAGAGGAAATTGTCCGACGAGGAGTGGATGGAGAGCGTCATCGGTCAAATCGGTTTGAAAGTCAACGAGGGTGGCAACGAAGACCTGACTGGCAAATATTATTTCTACGACAAATTTAAAGAATTGCTCGAGCAAGCAGCGGGAACATTTGAATTCGAAGGAAAAAATGACGCCAACGAATTGAATCCCATCAATGATTTTTTGGGAAAATTCATCACAATACTTCCAGAAAAAGCAGGTGTTTTTAAGGGTGTTATCGGACGATTTAGGAAAGAAATTTTCGACAAATTAAAAAAAGAAGAGCAACAGAAGCTGCAACAGCAACAACCGCAACAACCGCAGCAACAGCAACAACCGCAACAACCGCAACAACCGCAACAACCGCAACAACAACAACCGCAACAGCAACAACAAGCCAATGGTCAAACGGATACGCCGCCTCCGCTGCCGCCAGGGTATAGATGAGATCGACCTGAATAAATAGGTCCGTTTAGGTCTTGACCATGTACACGGAATCTGAGCCGTGATGGTCTACGGTCTTCTGGCTTTGGAAACCGAATTTCTTCCAGAAACCCTCGGATACGAGACTGGACACCAGAACCTTCGGATTCGACTTTATCCTCAAGACCGCATCAGCCAAGGCAATCCCGTGACCCTTCCCGCGATGCGTCTTCTCCACGCAAAGATCGTGGATGTAGTGGCAGTCAGGATCTTCGACCTTCCTGTAATTCTCGTTTATGGGGAAATATTCCCACAGGGTGTAGGGGAAAGAAATGACGTACCCCACCACTTCCTTGTCGACCTCGCACACGAAACACCCTTCCGGGTATCCCAGTATCTTTGATCGAAAGGATTCGCTTCCCTCGTAGTGGTCGGCGGGATAGCTGCTTGTTCCGATTTGGTCGATGAAATCGAAATCTTCTGGTTTTGCGTTTCTTATCATAGGTTTATTATAGTATTTCGGCGGATTTATTTTTGCTGTATCGCTCGCATTGATTGATCACCTCGCATGAATACCTCTCGTTGCCGAAAAGCGACCTGTACGCCTCGGAACAACCGCTTACGAACCTGTCGTGTGTCTCGCAGTGCACAGTCTCCACCTTGCCAGCCCAATCCTCGCACGTGCCCTTCTCGAACAACACTTTCTCGGACCCCTCGATGTCGATCTTCAAAAAGTCGACGGCGTCCAGACCGTAGTCCCTCATGACATCGTCCATCGAAATACCCGGAATGTTCCCGTCCTTGTTCTCGCCCACAATCGTACCCCAATCACCTCCAACCTTCTCGGCTACGGAAAGCATGCACTTCCTGCTCCAAATCCCGGCGTTCACGCATTTGACGTTCTTGTACGGCATAGTGTTCAAGAGCAGCATGCGGTAATTCTCCGGGTCAGGCTCGACCGACACTATCAACTCGGACTGGTACTTCATCGCGAAATAAACGGCTACGTAGCCGACATACGCGCCCAGGTCGACTACATTCCTCGGCTGGTTCGTCAAGCCTTCGTATTCTTTCTCTTCGAACACCTGCAGGAAATTGTATATGTCGGTCGTGGCTTTCCTCACGTACAGGGGATATCTGAACCCTTCCGGGATGATCGGGACCATTGTGTCGTAGCGATCGCCCGACTCGCAGTATTTTATCAGACTAGCGGTGTTATGTTCCGTTATGTCGCATTGGTGTATTGGATTCATGAAATTATGATAGTTGGATTCATATATATTGGCATGCGAAACTTCAAAGAATGGCTGGAAAACCGCGATCCCGAAATGTTGAATGAAGGAAAAAAACCATTCAAGAATTTCGACAAGGACAAGAACCACCCGGAAGGCGGGCTCAAGCCGTCCTACGCCAAGAAGCTGGGCATCCGCGCAGGGATAGATACCAAGCGCGAGGCTGAGAAAAAAGGTGGCGTCGATAAAATGTCCGACAAAACAAAGGCGAGAAGGAAGTCTTTCTGCAGCAGAATGTGCGGGCACAAGAAGAAGAACACGTCGTCGAAAACCGCCAATGACCCGAACAGCAAGATCAACGCGGCGCTGAGGGTCTGGAAATGCCGCTGCTAACTTTTGTAGGCGTAGACAGTTAAATCGTTCGGCAAGTAATCGTCCCTTATCACATATCTCCCGGTCACCGATCGCATCAGAAGCGACACGTCGCCCGCCGTGCAGTGCCTCATGTCGACATCTTTGTTCTCGCAGGAATCGGAAAGCAAGTTGAACGCTATCCCCTTCTTGCACAGCGAGAACATCCTCTCGACCGTCTTCCGCGTCGTCTCCTCCCAATTGTCCTTCAACGCGAAAACCCCAGACGCGAAACACCAGTCGAATTCTCCTTCAGTCTCAAATACAGATTGATTTAGGAAATTCCCTTGAAACAAGCCCTTCCATTTGTCCTCGTACTTATCCCTGGCGGCGATGATGGCGGAATTCCGCAAGTCGATTCCAAGGTAATCGTCGAAATGATGGCTCAAGTCGCCGTGACCGCAACCGACATCCAGGACGCTATCCGTGACCTGCAACCCGGATATCTCCATCAATACCCTGAACCTTACTTTCTGGGTGTGTTCGCTGCCCCATCCCAGCGACCTTACGCCGGTCTCTTTGCCGAACTTTTCCTGGTATGTTTTTTCCAAATCCACTATGTTTTCCCATGAATCATGACGAACTACTAATTCATAAACATATTAGTAGTTCATTAGTAGTTCGTCTCATCATATGATCGGGGCAAATGCCCCAGCAGGAGAGCGAAGCGTTGTAAGCGAAAAACAATTTTTCTCACAGCAATATCGTCCTGCCAGACGAAGGGTTGATCTCGACGACCATTTCTTCGTCAATCTTGTCGATCGCGTAATTGTTGTTTATGATTTTATCAATTACGAACGAGCCGCTTTTCAATTCGATCTTCTCGAAATACTTGTTTTCCTCTGGCAGCTTGTCAATTATGTTTTTGTTTTTTTCATGCCACTGTATGAATTTTCTGTAGTTGACAAAATTGCTTATCCCGAATTTGAATTCTAGTTCGTAACCTTCCCAGCTCGCGTTGATTTCCTTCAACATGTGTTTTTTGCACATCATGAACCTATCGGAGATGGACGGGATTTGTATTTTTTCGTTTTCGCATATGAGTTCCGTGGCTTTATTCCTTCGCCAACAGACAATCGCCAAATTGTCATTTGAGAAGAAATCATTCATATGTTTCCCCCAGTCTCCCTCTGCGATTTTCACCGTGTCATCTAGGAGCGCGTAAGATTCGCTTTTGCACATCGACGCAAGTTGGTCTTTTATTGTCGATGATTTTGTCGCGCTGGATGTCCGAATGAAAGAGATTGGTATGATTGAGCAATTTTTTTTGATCTCTTGTGCGACTTTCTGTTTTTGGTCCAACACATCGTCATCATTCCCGTGAATTCCGATGATTATTTCCCCCAGATATTCGTTTGGGAAATTTTTCAATACGGAAGCGACGCAAGTCGCGAAATCGCACGAGGATGACAGACGAGAGGATTCGATCAAAAACGATATCTTCCTTTGGCTTGAAGTTCTCTTTTCGCATTCGCCGATGGAAAGTAGGGTCTCGATCTTGCCAGACACGTTTTCCAATCCTTGAATTGGCTTGAATTGGTCTTCGTAAACATCCCAATATTCTGTCCAAGAACCAGTAAGATCGCAATCCCACATCCAATCCAGGAATGAAGTCCAATGTTGATAGTTCGAAGAATCTATGTTGGCTCCATGGGCTAATTCGAATCTGTATCCCAATTTGATCACTTGCTCAAGTATGTTGCTTCCTTTATAATGTTCGAATGCGTACCCGCAATTTTCTTTGTGTGTTTCCGGGTCCGGGAGCTCGATCTTGTCGGTTATTTCTCTTTTCGTGGCATAGGCTACGGTTCTCACGTGTGCCGCATAATCGCCTTGTTTTGGCTCATAGCATTGGGCTACCAGACCGACATCTGGCTTCGCAATCTTCTCGACGAAAGGGCGGAGGAATGCCCTCCTCATCGGCAGCATGTCGTCTGTGAACCAGAAGAGATATTCCCAGTCCGGGAGATCCGTTAGATTCCTCAGGACCATCACGAGCGGTCCGAAATCTTTCAATATGCTGTTGTGGGCTGGGATGTAATATGTCGGCTTGTATTGAAGGATGTTTTCCATCTCGTCCTGTCGCGGCTCGTCGCCTTCGAACGTGTGGATCACAGCCAGCTTGACCCCATAATGCTCCGCGTTGTTCCAGGCTTTCAGCCATTTGGACACGAATTCCTTGCGGTTGTACGTGACGACGACGGCAAGCTTCTCGCATGGACCTTGCGGTATTACGGCAAGCTCTTTGATGTACGTGAACATATTTCTCTCAATATTCATTGTGTTTTGATAGAGTTATATTTACTGCGTTTTCATATAGTTCTTCAATTCGCCTATGTGTTCTCGCCAGCGTCTTTGGGTACGAAGGCGTCGGTGGTAGAGCCGTCGAGCCTGGTTATGCCGCGCGAGTGCAGCAGCGTTTTCAGGTACGAATGCCATTCCTTCTGGTTGGGGTCTTCTATCCCGGGAAGGTTGTAGAACCCCACCATGCCCTCGACCAGCCCGTGCGGTATCGTCTTGGGGTCGACCAGACGACTCAACAGATTGCGCGGATCGATAAGCAACTCGAAGACGATCTTCTTTTTGTCGTCGCACACCAGAACGTTCACTCCATCTACGCCCACGTTGGTCACCACCGCCGGCAAAACCCCCAAGTTGCTGGAGTATCCGACCACCTTGCCGACAATCTGGGGCTTCATGGACATAGCCTTGCGCATCAATATCTTGACCGACTTGATCCTCTCGATGTTCTTATCCTGTTCAAACGTCGCCTTGCCCGACTTGACCAGGAGTCTACTGTCCCTGCCGACCATCTCGTCCCTCATGTATATGTTGTCGCCGACAGGCGTGAAGCCGCCGAACGTCCTCATGAACCTGTCGTACATGATGTCCATGTAGGCGTGAGCCCCGGTGAATTCCAGACCTTCCACCTTCTCGGTCTCCAGCAGCTTCTTCACCGCAGCCAGAACCTTCCCGTATACGGCGGTGCCGCCGGAACCGCTGGAACCGGTCAGACCGTATCCGCCCCCTTTCGAGAACGAGACGCCCCATATGCCGTCGTATTCCTTGCCCTCTATTTCCCTTTCTTCCCTTTCGAAGGAAACATGGTACTCTTCGCCGCCGTACTCGAAAGTGTGCCCGTAAGCGGTCGCGCTGCTGACCCACGCCTCTTTCTTGTCCGACACGCACCTTTCCACCTCGGACTTCACGGCTTCTCGACTCCTCTCCTCCATTTCCTGCTCCCAGATCTCGACCTCTTTCTTGTACCAGAAATCCACTCGCTTCCTTTCGTCCTTCCAGTCCGAGTGTGCGTCCCTCCAGTCATCCTCGCTCTCGTAGGACTCGGACTCCGGCTCTGGGTTTTCCTCCTCCCATGCTTCGACGTCGACGCCGGAGAAGTCCGGGTCGTCCTTGGCGTCCTCGTAGTGAGCGCCGTGGCTTTCGTAGTCGATGTCCCTAGGGTCGACCTGCTCCTCGCACTGACTCTTTGCCGTCGCGTAGTTGAAACTGGAGGAAGAGGTCTTCTCCAGCTCCACCCCGGAACTGTCTATCTGCGACATGCTTGTCAGCTCGTCGATCCTCAGCCACTCTGTGAACCTCATGCCGTCTCCTTTAAAAATTCAAGTTCAAGTCGCCTATACGGCTTTTCAAGTCATAGGTTGATCCGTCGAAATTGAATATTCCTCGTGACAAAAGTCCTTGTTTTATAGCCACCTCTCCGCCGATGTAACTTTGAACCATATCTTCGACGAACCCTGGCGCGATCTTTTCCGGGCTTTCAATGTTTGCGAGCATACTTGGCGTAACGTAGATTTCATCCGTCATCAGGTGATCCCATTTTTCCCCAGTCGCGTCTGGCTTGAACACCAGCAGCTTGATTCCCTGATTGTTTATGTCTGTCACGACCGCAGGAAGAGTGGACGATAAAGAGGCGGAGTGCCAGCCCGTTACCTTCCCGACTATCTTGGACTTGTCCACCATAAGGTTTCGCAACTTTTCTTTCAGCGTCTTGATCCTTCCGATCCTGTCGTCATGCTTCTTCCCGAAATCCTTGTGGCTCTCGACATCTTTCAGCAGATCCTTGCGGACGAACAGGTCGTTCCCTAGGAATCCAGACTGATAATTGGTGTGAACGGGAACAAAGTTGCCTAGCGCCTTGAGGAACTTGTCGTACATTATGTCCATGAAAGGATGCGCCCCATAGAACTTGAAACCCTTCACGTCCTCTATCTCCGTCAGCTTCTTGATCGCAGCCAACATCTTCGAGTAGACCTTGACCGCGCCACCGCCGGAAGTGCCGGTTAGGGTGGTTCTCCCGTTTCTCGTGAAAATCACCTCCCAAACATCAATGTCATTCCCTTCAACGACACCAGAATGCCTTGAGAAGCTGACTTCGTAAACGTCCCTGTCGTCAACGGTGAACTTGTATTCGTACTCCATCGCCGGCTTGCCTTTTTGGTCTCGCTCCCACTCCTCCTCTTTCTCGTCCACGCACTGTCTTATCATCTCCTCACGCGCCTTATCACGCTTTCTTTCTTGTTCCTCCCGCTTCCGCTTCCGCAAGACATAAGAATCCTCTTCATCTTCATCTTCATTTTCATCATCTTCCTCATCCCAATCTATGTCTCCATCGTTCATGTTCCGGGCGCAGTCGCCATACGCCTCATCCTCGTCGAAGTCGCCCCCAGCTTTCTCCAGTTCCACCCCGGAACTGTCTATCTGCGACAACTTCGTAATCTCGTCGATCCTCAGCCACTCCATGAACCTCATGTTGCCTCCTTATCGAAACCAAGCTCATATGTCGAACCATCGAAGTTATGCAATCCATACTTCTGGAGTTCCTTGAATATCCTTGATTCCTTGTTTTTCATGTTCGCCAGCATGTCAGACATTTCAACTGCGGGAATTTTCTTGGGACTCTTAAGTCGCATAAGGTCTTTGGTTTTTACCGTCTCCCGCATAAACCAGCTCTCTTCCCCTCTGTATTCGTACATGTATTTTAGAAGGCTGAATCCGTCTTCGTCGATGTCCATCACTATCGCAGGGATCACATCGGAATGCATGTATCTGTCATAGCCTACCACCTTGCCAAGAATAGCCGCCTTGTTCTTGAGAGCTTGCTTGAAAAAGTTCTTGGACTTCTTGACGCCACCTATGTATTTGTCATGGTCCGTAGACGCCGAATCGAGATCGGCAGAAACCGATCCGCCGACATCGGACGCCTTTTCCTTTTCCACTATATATTTCTTCATGTATACACTCTGCCCGACCGGCACGAAGCCGAACGCCTTCGTGAACTTGTCGTATATGACATCCATATACGGATGGGCACCTACGAATTTGAAACCGTCCACCTTCTCTATCTCCATCAGTCTCTTGAGCGCAGCCAGAACCTTGCCATATACGGCAGTAGCGCCGCTGCCGGAAGCCCCGGTGAGCGAGTGCGAAGAGTTTTTCCTGAAATCCACTCCCCATATGCCATCGTAATTTCTAATGGGAGTTCCTTTGGACATAATCACTTCAAATTCGCCGCCGCCGCCGGAAGGGTCGTCGAAGTTGTAAATGTAATTGCTTCCCGATTTCGTCAACTCCACCCTGTCTATCTGAGAATAACTCGTCAGTTCGTCCAGCCTAAGCCACATATCGTAAAATGAAATCATGCCGTCTCCTTTTAAAAACCGAAATCGTAAGTGGAACCGTCGAAAGGGATGCCGAGACGAGAAAGTTCCGCGTTCAGCTTAGATCCCGGGGTCTTGAAGAAATTCACCATGTCCGTCACGTCCTTCGGAGCAAGAACCTTCGGGCTCTTGATCTGAGAGAGGTCTTCCATGTCGACGGTCTCCCACCGGTAGTAGCCCTCGGGAGACTTCGTGATCAGGCTTATCTCCCCCTGCTTGATGTCCCTCACGATCGCAGGAACGACCTTCCCTCCGTACTCGAAGGACGACAGACCCGTCACCTTGCCGATTATGGATTTCTTCGATGACACCAGGTCCCTGAACTTGAGCTTCGATGACTTAAGGGTCTTTATCCTGTCGTCATGCTCCTTGCCGGCGACGTTCGTGACGTAGTCCGCGTGGACGGGTTCGAGGTCCTTCACCAGCTCGTCCCTGATGTAGACGCCGCTGCCGACTGGTTTGAAGCCGCCGAACGTCTTGAGGAACCTGTCGTACATGATGTCCATGTACACGTGAGCCCCGGTGAACGTCAGACCATCCACCTTCTCGGTGTCCAGCAGCTTCTTGACGGCGGACAGCACCTTGCCGTATATCGCCATCCCGCTGGAGCCGGAAGTCCCGGTAAGGCTCATGGAATCGTTCTTCGAGAAGGATACGTCCCACACGTCCTCCCACGTCCTCCCGAACGCCGTGACCGGGCTTTTCTTCATCTCGACATCGAACCTGTCGAAGTCATGCTCGAACTCGTAGGTGTATATGTCGGACTTCATAGACTCCCATTTCTTCTTCCTGCTGTTCACGCACAGGTTGATCTTCTTGTAGTCCTTGCTGTTGAGGTGACCGCTGCCGCCCTTGCTCATGAACACCTTCTCGGCGCACTCGTCCCTAGCCTCGACTTCGTCGAACTGCCCGCGGTGCGACTTGAGCTCCACGCCAGAGCTGTCTATCTGCGACACCTTCGTCAACTCGTCCAGCCTAAGCCACATGTCGTAAAATGAAATCATGCCGTCTCCTTTTTGAAACCGAAATCGTATGTGGAACCGTCGACCTTCAAGCCTAACGTCTTCAAATATTTACTCAGATCAGAATCGTCTTTCTGGATTTCGCCCATGAGCGACGACATGAGGCTCGGGTCGATCAGGCTGGGGCTCGTGATAACATATGTCAATCCATCCGAGTCAATGTCTTTCTCGATGACACCGTGCCCGTCCCAAACGAGCAAGGACAAAGAGGTAAACCGCGATCCAGAATTGATGCGCAAGATGATGGCTGGGGCTGAGGCATTCTGAATGGGGGAGTAGCTGCAACCCGTTATCTTCCCGATCAAGCCCTTGTTCCTCAACGCGGTTTTCGCGACTTTCAGGTTGTGCAAGTAAATCTCCCTCTTTTCGCCGAAACCCTTATATTGTTTCAAATCCTCTTCCGAAGCGTTAGCATTGATTATCTCGTCCTTCAAGTAGATGCCTAATTTGACTGGCGTGAAACCTCCCAATGTCTTCAAAAACTTGTCGTACATGATGTCCTGCCTAGAATCAAACCCGGAGAACTTCAGACCGTTCACCTCCTCGACCTCCATCAGTTTCTTCACCGCACCCAGAACCTTGCCGTACACGGCAGTGCCGCCGCTGCCGGAAGCCCCGGTGAGCGCGTAGCTGTTGCCCCGATTGAAACTCACTGACCATATCCCGTCCACCATCTTGTCCCCGACCTTCATGCCAATACCACGATAAAGCTTCACGGTGAAATCGTCGAACTTGTACTCGTACGATCCGCCGAAGACCTTCTCGAGCTCCACCCCGGAACTGTCCACCTGAGACATGCTCGACAGTTCGTCCATCCTAAGCCACTCTATGAACCTCATGCCGTCTCCTTTTTGAAACCGAAATCGTAAGTTGACCCGTCGACCCTCAAGCCTGACGTCTTCAGCATGTGATTCAGACGAGAATCATCATACTTGGTTTCGTCCACGAGCGACGAGATGAGCCGCGGGTCGATCAGGCTGGGGCTCACGCAATCCGCCAGTTCGTCCGAGTGGACATATTTCTGGAAGGCGTTTTTCCCGTCCCAAGATATCAAGTTGAAACCGAGGTGTTTGTCGAAGCCGACTATGATGGCTGGCAACACCTTATATGATTCTTTATAACCCGTTATCTTCCCGATCAAGCCCTTGTTCCTCGACGCGACTTTCGCGACTTTCATGTTGTATATGCCGTTCTCCCTCTTTTCGCCGACTCCCTTGTAGTACTCCAAGTCCTCTCCCGAAGCGTTAGCCTTGACCACCTCGTCCCTCATGTAAATGTCGCTGCCTACATGCGTGAACCCTCCCAGAGTCTTCAGGAACTTGTCGTACATTATGTCCTGCCTAGCCTCAGCTCCGGAAAACTTGAGACCGTTCACCTCCTCGACCTCCGTCAGCTTCTTGACCGCAGCTAGTATCTTCCCATACACGGCGGTGCCGCCGCTGCCAGAAGTGCCGGTCAGCTCGTAACTGTTGCCCCGCTTGAAGCTAACCTCCCATATGCCGTCAACCATCTTGCCGCCTACCATCTTCCCGGAAATACGATAAAGCATCACGGTGAAATCGTCGAACTTGTACTTGTATTGTCCTTGCCCAGAACTCTCCAGCTCCACACCGGAGCTGTCCACCTGCGACATGCTCGTAAGCTCGTCGATCCTCAGCCACATGTCGTAAAAAGAAATCATGCCGTCTCCTTCTTGAAACCGAAATCGTAAGTTGACCCGTCGACCTTCAAGCCTAACGTCTTCAACATGCGACTCAGATCAGAATCGTCTTTCTGGATTTCGCCCATGAGCGACGAGATGAGGCTCGGGTCGATAGAACTCGGGCTCGTGGAATATTCCAATTCACCCGAGTCAATGTATTTCTTGCTGAAACCGTGCCCGTCCCAAACGAGCAAGGTCAAAGCGAGCGATACATCTATGCTGAATATGATGGCTGGCAACACCTTCCCGGAATCGCTGTCGCTGTAACCAGTTATCTTCCCGATCAAGCCCTTGTTCCTCGACGCGGCTTTCGCGACCTTCATGTTGTGCAATTTGCTTTCCCTCCTTTCGCCGACACCCTTGTATTGTTTCAAATCCTCCTCGGAAGCGTTAGCCTTGATCACTTCGTCTTTAAGGTAGACGTTGCCGCCGACTGGCGTGAAACCTCCCAATGTCTTCAAAAACTTGTCGTACATGATGTCCTGCCTAGAATCAAACCCGGAGAACCTCAGACCGTTCACCTCCTCGATCTCCGTCAGTTTCTTGATCGCAGCCAGTATCTTCCCGTACACGGCGGTTCCGCCGCTTCCGGAATCCCCGGTGAGTTCGTAGCTGTTGTTTTTCGAGAACATAACGCTCCATATCCCGTCCACCATCTTGTCGCCGACCTGCTTCGCGGAATCGGGGCTAAGCGACACCCTGATCTGGTCGAACTCGTAGCTGTATCCCCTCGGCCAGTCTCTTTTCTTCAGTTCCACCCCGGAACTGTCTATCTGCGACATGCTCGACAGTTCATCGATCCTCAGCCATTCTATAAATCTCATGCCGTCTCCTTTTTGAAACCGAAATCGTATGTGGAACCGTCGATGTCCGGCAGATCGGAGCTTTTCCAGGCTTGCTCATCGGATTTGGCGAGATCCACGAGCGAAGAAAGCAAAATGGGATTGATCAGGCTTGGGCTTACGACATTTCGCAATTGATCCGAGGAATGGTACAAGGAGGAATACACGTCTAGAGGCAAAAGCCTTGCCCCGTCCCAGATCATAAACTTAAAACGGAGCGACGCAGTTATTTCCATTATGATCGCAGGCAATACCTTGCCATAAGAATCACTGTCGCTGTAACCAGTTATCTTCCCGACCAAGCCCTTGTTCCTCGACGCCGCTTTGGCGACCTTCAGGTTGTATATTTGATTGTCCATCTTTTCGCCTGCTCCCCTGTAGTATTCCAAGTCCTTTTCCGACGCGTTAGCCTTGACTATCTCGTCTTTAAGGTAGACGTTGCCGCCTACCGGCGTGAAACCGCCCAACGCCTTGAGGAACTTGTCGTACATGATGTCCTGCCTAGCCTCAGCCCCGGAGAAAGACAGACCGTTGACCTTCTCGACCTCCATCAGCTTCTTGACCGCAGCTAGAACTTTCCCGTATACGGCAGTTCCGTCGCTGCCGGACTTCCCGGTCAAAATCCATCTCCCGTCTCGCATGAAATCGACTATCCATATCCCGTCCACCATCTTGTCGCCGACTTTCTTCCCGAAATCGCGATTGAGACCGACGATGAAATCGTCGAATCTGTACCTGTAATTGTTTCCCGACTTCTCCAGCTCCACCCCGGAACTGTCTATCTGCGACATGCTCGAAAGCTCGTCGATCCTCAGCCACATATCGTAAAACGAAATCATGCCGTCTCCTTTTTGAAACCGAAATCGTAAGTTGACCCGTCGACCCTCAAGCTCGGATATAACCTCTTCAATATTTCGCTCAAACTGGAATCTTCTTTCTGGATTTCGCCCATGAGCGACGATACGAGACTTTGGTCTATCAGGCTGGGGCTCACAAAATTTCCCAAATCATATGATGGCACTGTTATATTTTCTGGCATGGTCCCGTCCCAGACCATAGCTTTAACATATATCGACACATCTATTTCCATTATGATGGCTGGCAATACCTTCCCGGAACCGCTATCGTTGTAACCCGTTATCTTCCCGATCAAGCCCTTGTTCCTCGACGCGGCTTTCGCGACCTTAAGGTTGTATATTTGATTGTCCCTCTTTTCGCCTGCCACCTTGTAGTATTTTAAGTCCTCTCCCGATGCGTTAGCCTTGATTATCTCGTCTTTAAGGTAGACGTTGCCGCCTACCGGCGTGAAACCGCCCAATGTCTTCAGGAACTTGTCGTACATGATGTTCTGCCTAGCCTCAAACCCGGAGAACTTCAGACCGTTGACCTCCTCGACCTCCGTCAGTTTCTTGACCGCAGCCAGTATCTTCCCGTACACGGCGGTTCCGCCGCTTCCGGAACTGCCGGTGAGTCCCCATTTCCCTCCCCGCGTGAAGCCAACCTCCCATATCCCGTCCACCATCTTGTCTCCGACCTTCCTCCCGTGATCGCGATTGAGACTGACGACGAAATCGTCGAAATTGTACTCGTATCCTTCCTCAGATTTCTCCAGTTCGACCCCCGAGCTGTCTATCTGCGACATGCTCGTAAGCTCGTCGATCCTCAGCCACTCGTTGAATTTCATGAAACCCCCGTTAAATCATATGAACTATATATCTTGCAAATCGCCGATAAATCAGAACATACCGATAAAAACCGCGGCTCTTTCCTATGTTAATGAATGCTGAAACACTCAAGTATGTCCGGCGTCTCCTCCAAGTCGACCTTCACCATTAGGTCGGGAGCGTCCGGCAGGCAAACTAGGAAGGTCAAGTTCGGCGTCATCGCCGTCGACTACGAGCGCCATGTCCCGAGGAACGGAGCCAAAGAAGGTCTCCTGTCCTTGCTCAAGCAGACCCACGGCAACTACCAGGTTTTCCTGTGCCACGACGGTCCCAAGGAGACGCCCTACGAGCGTGAGTTCGACCTAAAGCCGTTCGGCGACAGAATCACGACCCTCCAGACCGACAGGAGAAGGGCGGACTGGGGGCACTCCTCCAGGGACTTCGCCATGAGGCACGCCCACAGGCACTCCGACTGCGACTACTACATCCAGTTCAACGTCGACAACCTTTTCCTCCCCTTCGCCTTCGAGGCGATCAACCACGAAATAAACAAGTCCAAGTCCGGCGTCGTCATATTCTCCGTCGAACACAACAAGCTCAAAAAGGGGTTCGGACACCCAAAGAAGTTCTCGGGAGTCCCTCCCCACAAGTTCAACATCGACTGCATGCAGGTTGTGGCTCACAAGGAGATATGGAACAAGTACGGGTTCTGGTACGACAGGCACGAGCAGTCGGACGGAGCCATATACCAGAGGATGTGCGCGGAGAACGACTGGACGAACATCGATGACGTCCTAGGCGTCAATCGGTGAGAAAAAATCTGGAACGACAAGCCATCAAGCGTAGATAAAGCCACACCGTCAAGGAGGACAAATGGGGCAAAGGACAGCCGTAGTATGCATCGCCAAGAACGAGGACAGGACCGTAAGGGAATGGATCGACTACCACCTCAAGCTAGGGTTCGACAAGATATTCATGTACCAGAATGACTGGACCTGCGACATCGAGCACGAACGACTCGTCAAGATTCGCTGGGACGGAAGCGTGATGCAGATGCCAGCCTACAACCACTGGCTGGGTTCTGAATACAGAAAAGATTTCGACTGGGCTGCGATCATCGACTGCGACGAGTTCATCGTACTCCACAAACACAAGACCATCTCCGACTTCCTCTCCGAGTTCGACCACCCGGTCGGCGTGTCTCCTAACTGGGTCTTCTTCGGCAGCGGCGGGCAGGAATCGCCGTACCCGAACCCAGAGAGTCTCATCAAGAGGTTCACCTTTAGGAACGAAAAAGCGAACCAGCACGTCAAGACCATACTCAACCTGAGATGCAATGCAGCCATGGAGGGGTCACACAACCCAAACCAGCCGACTATCGACACCAACCGCAACCACATCCGAGGTCCGTTCAACCCGGATGGTCCGATCGACGTCATACAGCTGAACCACTATTACTCAAAGTCAAAGCTGGAGTGGTCAGAACGAGTTGCCAGAGGAAAAGTCGATGTCATCGGTACACGCCCGATGGATGATTGGGTGAACAGCGCCAACGAAAACAACGACGTCCAGGACCTCGCAGCCCTCGAATTCCTCTACGGCGACCAGAAACCAAACCCGAGCAAGATACACAAACTCCTCTGAGAAAACGGCGCGGAAACCATAGATAAAGCCACACGTGCGAATTGTCCCCATTGTTGGATTCGACGATCACGAGTGAATATATTTTTGATTTTTTAGCGAGGATCCTTCATGTCCAGTTATTCGTTCCACGAGTTCTTCAACCACAAAAGACGATCTGATGTTTTCGCCTTCCTGGACTCCCACCAGGGGACCATCGACGAATCTGTCCTCCGAGAGCTTTATGCCAATTTCGGCGACGACGATGTCGTGAACGAAGCTTGGGGAGATTGGCTGAGCAAAGCCAAAGGGATGGCGCAAAACGTGGCGGCTGGAGCGGCGAACGTGGCGGCTGGAGCGGTCAAAGGCGCGAAAGAGTTCGGGAAAGGGTTCGTGCAAGGGTCGCAGCAAGGCTACAAAGACACAAGGAACGACGCCGGCGTGAAGAAAATCGAAAATATCGCAGCCAGCATCGGCGAGCTCAGCAAGAAATTCACCCAGAAATACAAGATCGACCCGGTCACGGCAGCCATCATGATTGGCTCCGGCGCGACTGGCGGCTTGGGCACAATACCCATGCTCGCGATGGCTGTCGGATTGAGAAAAGGCAGCGCTTGGCTTGCCGGGAAAGGAATGGACGCGGCTTGGAAAAAAGCGACCGGTAAAACGCCGGCAGAACTGGACCAGATGTGGCAGTCGAAAATCAGCGACACCAAGGCGCCAGCTCCAGCAGCCCCAGCCCCAGCAGCACAGGCGAGACCGGCGGCACCGCAACCAGCCCCAGCGGCGATGGCGAGACCCGCGGTACCGCAACCAGCCCCAGCGGCGGCGAGACCCGCGACCCCCGACTCCGACCAGTTCCATTACGAGACGTTCAATAGATCGAAAACCTCGTTTGCCGCTTTCCTGGAAAACAAGGACGCCGGTTTGTACCAGAACATAATCGACGAGGGGATGTGGGACAGCGCGAAAGGATTTTTCACCGGCGCCCTGAACAAAGGCGCAGACGTAGCCAGAGGATACGCAAAAGACATCGAGGATCAAGGATTCGCGAGGGCGACCGGGTCGCTGGTAGGCAAAGGCGCGGGCAAAGCCGCGGGAACTTTTTCGAACTCGGTGATTGTCTTCGCGAAAAGCCTGCAAAACGCTGGATCGTTCATGGTCAACAACCCAGTCAAGACGGGAACAATGCTGATGGCTATCGCAGCCGGATCCATGATCGGTAGCTACGGGACTCAAGCAATCAACAGTTTCATCGACAAACCGTCCGCAGACCAAATCCAGGACTTGACCTCCGCCGCAAAACAAGCCGGCGTCCCAGACGGCGAAATACAATCAATGCATCGAGACTCCGGATATTCCGGTAGCGGCGGAGATTTCGGCGACGCGAAAGACACTTCGTATTCCGGTACTGGCGGAGATTTCGGCGATGCGAAAGACACCGCATATTCTGGAACTGGCGGCGATTTCGGTGGTGGTGGAAAACACATCCCAGATAAGCGATGGATCGATAGCGATGGAATTGAAGATAGTAGCGTCACTGCTCCAGGTGCAGGAGAATATCTGCCTAAAGATGGTTCGGGTGCAAAATTGGGGAAAGATATTTTCGGTTCTCCTATAGATCCTACCAAAGCTGGAACACTTCCTAATGGTTACACCCCTTATGCTGGCGGACCAGATTCTCCGAACGCAGCAGATTTCGTTCCGAAAGACCCGAACTACAAAGGTTTGTATTCTGCGACTCCTAAGTTAAACGATCTGGACGGAACAACCATGCCACGGCTTGATGGGCAAACCTTTGATGGAAAAACTTGGAGTGGCGGAAAGATGTCTATACCAACCCATAGAGGTGGATAGTAACAGCAAATTTAGAATAAATAAACCAAACCCAAACGAGAGACAACATGAAATACAGCTTCAGGCAGTACCAGTCCACGAGAGACGCGATCATCCTAGAGAGGACACAAGACGAGGCGGAAGAGTTCCTCGGGCAAGCCTTCGACGCGAAACCACCGCAGCAAGCAATCCTCGGCGTGCTGAGGAAATACAACGTGCCGTTCGAAGGGTGGGACAAACCGCAGACCAACGACAGCGTGGACAGGATCACGAAGGCGATAGACGCAGCCAATACAACCACCATCACGTCGCAGCAGATAGGAAAATTGGAAAACTTCACAAACAAACAGGGAGACAAAGCCGCCCTCAATGTGATCACCGCGTACTTGCAGAACCCCCAAGGAGACCAGAGGGAGACCTACGTCAAGGCGATGAACGTCAGGGACGCCGCGGAAGCAAGAGAGAGACCCTACGGAGACGTCGGCAAGAACTACGACGACATACTCAATGGAACGTACGAGCCGCCGGTACTGTTCGACAGCGGAGCCAGCCTGGTCGTCGTCGGCGGCAGGACAAGGCTCTACGCGGCGCTACTAGTCGGCAAGCCAGTCAACGTCAAGATAATCGGAGAAAGGGACATCGCAGCAGCCTTCCCCCAGCAGCCAGCCCCCACGACCGAGTCCTCGCAGGTGGTCGACGCCAACGGCGACGGCGTCGTGGACCAGGAAGACCTCTCTTCGAGCGGCGACACCATGAAGGAACTGTCGGAGCTCAAGGCGAACCTCCTCGACGTGCCAAGCCCCTCCAGCGACCCCAAGGGATTCTCGGGGAGGATGCGCGAGATCGCTAACGGCGTCTTCGACATGCTGAAGAGGAAAAGGAGGAACATGAGGGAGGAGTTCATCTTCAAGGACCTGTTCGACAAGATATACGACATCTCGAAGGCAAACGCCGAGAAGCCAGAAAGCCAGGACGCGGCGAGGGAAGGCGTGCGGTCGATCCTGAAGGACGTCGAACACCACCTCGGAAGGTTCCGCAAGGGATACTTCACCGGCAACTATTCCTACAGGTAGACGACTACATATGGCATCACCGCATTCAACAGACGAGGGACCATGGCTCACTACACCGAAAAAAACCCAATCAGCGAGCAAGCCTGGATGGACAGCGTTCTCAGGCAGATAAGGCTCAAGAGCCCATCGGGACTCAATGAGTCGGACCACGACGAGGTCCTGGAAAGGCACAAGGTAATGTACAAGAAAGCCACGGAATCCATGGACGACGCGGAAACCCTGGACGGGAAAAAGGAAGGGGAAGGAAAGCAGCACGACGTGATCCAAAGCCTCGCGGACAGCCTGGGCGTGGACTATTTCGACGCCTACGACATGCTGGAAAAAGAAAACGACGAGGCTGGACTCACCCCGGGCTACGAACCGCCAAAACAGAAACCATAGGGAAACCATGAACTTTAAAAAATGGCTACTATCTGAATCTATGGCAATTTCCGATGCTCTTCGAATTTTGGGATTACAACCCAACTTCACGCCAGAACAGCTCAAAACTGCTTTTGGGGCAAAATCAAGACTGCACCATCCCGACGTGGGCGGAGATCCACGGGAAATGACAAATGTCAACGCGGCAAATGAGGTGCTGAAAAAATCCCTGGATCCCAAAAACCTACTGGTGAAAAAAACCCTTGCAAATTCTTTGTCCCCGGAAGAAACCGCAGAAATGGAAAGAAGAGCGAAGGTTAATTTGGGTTTAGACCCAGACAGAGATCATTCTCGCGAAGACATTCTGCAAGCAAAAATAAAACGAGCGAAGAACCAATTGGGCTTAAACCCAGACAAAGACCATTCTAGAGAGGACGTTTTGAAGGCAATAGATCCCGAAGCAAAGCAATACCCAGAGGAAATAAAGGCGCGGGACTTTCTGCTGAAACAGCTCGACTTGACCGACCCTCTGCCCGAACCAATTGCCAACCTCCCCATTTTGAAAAAAGAAATAGAACAGATATTGTCCGAACTTAAAAAGACCACGATAATATCAGCCATCATGATATTCGAGGTCAAGGAAAAAAGGATTGGCGGTCTGTACGTGGACCACAACCGTAGAAAAGTAGGCAAGTTGAGAAAGCTGTCCGAAGACGAACTGAGAAAAACCCTATTCGACCTGCTTGTTGGCAAATTCACAAAAGAGGAAGACAGCGGGATGGTTTCCATGGCTGACGCCTTGAAACCCTGGAGAAGGATCATCAGGTTCTTGAGAAAAATCGAAGACGCCAGCCCATTTGTCGACTGGCCGGAATCCACGCTGTCGGATATAGTGTCGACCAACATCGACCTGAACAAAGACGGTCGCAAGTAGAACATCAGGGAGACCACAGACCATGAGATTCAAGAGCTGGCTGATCTACATTTCCCTGCGGTCGCGCCTGTTGAACGGCGAGTAGTAGAACGGCTTGCCCTTCTTAGGGTCGGAGTCGCGGACCCCCATCGACGCCTCGTAGTCCGCCGGATCGTCGCTGCGGAAACTGTGACCGCCGTGCGAGAGCTGCTCCTGCAAGCCAAGCCAATCCCTGAAAGATTCCGTGTTCATGAAAAACCCCTATGATGTTGATGTTTACGCCAGACAACCGTCACGAGCCAGCCCGCATCATCTGCGAAAGGTATTCCCCGACCTCAGGCGTGGCTCCTTCGATGGAGGAAGGGGGGACCCGGTAACCCTTCTCCCCCACGAGGTACTCGATGAAGTCGAGCCGACCTTTTTTCGCGTGATCGATGATGGCTTCCTGAGCGTTAAAGTCGGAGATCGATGATTTCTTCTCGTCGACCAGGTACCTGACGGCATCGAGATGCCCGGCATCCAGTGTTTCGGCGGCGAGTCGCCTTAGGTTGCCGGCTCCCTTCTCGTCCACGAGGTACCTGAGGGTTTTGACGTCGCCCGACTTGCATACTCTGAGAGCCAAGTCGTCCACGTCAGAATCCGCCTTCTCTTCATCCAGAAGGTGCCTCAACATTTTGACGTTCCCGCCCCCAGCCGCTGACTCCGCGCAGTTCTTCATGAGGTTCACCATGTCGACCCCTTCAGGCAACTTGCCGACGAGGTACTTGAACACTTCGACGGACCCGGACAAGGCTGCCTCCTCGACGTTCTCCTCGCCCAGGAATTCGCCCACCACGTTGTCCACGAGGTACTCGATCACCTCGAAGTTGCCAGAAGCGATGGCGACGTCCAGCGGACCGTCGGTCAACGGCCAGCGGTCCATCTCCTCGTCGTCGTGGATCAGCTCCTTGACGACCTCGAGATTGCCAACCACCAGAGCCTTCGGAAGCCTGTTATCCACCCCGGGCTCCAGGTAGCCCTCCTTCTGCTCCTTCGACAGGAGACCGTACTCTCGATCCGACAGCCACAGCCACCGCCCGCCGGACCTGGACGCTATGAACCTAGCCCGGAGATAGGTCTTCCTCAAATCGGAGTCGGACGCCATCTTGTCGAACTGGTAACTGGTCGCCTTCGAGCCCAGCCTGGCGTACTGCGCGAGGAGGTTGCCGATCTTGTTGTCCCAGATGAAGTCGAACTGACCGTCCGACAGCTGGTGCCCCCTGCCTATGTACTTGGACTTCTCCTCCGCGGACAGGGAAACGAACCACCGCTTGTCGGGGTTCCGCTTCCCCAGCTTAGCCTGCTCCGCCTTCTCCTCCGGCGACTTCGGTATGTTCTTGAAGACGCTCGTGTCGACGCCCTTGCCCTCCAAGTACCTGAAGTACTGGACGGGATCGGCGTGCATCCTGTAAGGCTCGCTTTTGAACGGGTCCTGAATGGACCTGCCAGTGTCGTTCTTGCGGTCGGTGAGAAGCACCCCCCTGCCGTCCGTGGCGTCGACCACCACCCTCGCCAGGTCGTCAGTCCTCGTGTTGTCGTACACGAAGTAGAATGTGGACACCTGGTCGTCCCTGTAGCTCTGGAACATCGTGTTGCCCGGCTTGGATATGCAGAAACTCTCGCCCTGACCCAGTATGATGCAAGCGTTCGACGAGTTCGCCTTGTAGACCTTTATCTTGCCGTCCGCCGATTGAGCCACCAGCTCCTGGTCGGACACGTCACCCTGCGGCGGCGGCGAACTCCTCGCCTGGCGCTCGTGCACCTTGGCGTGGACGACCTCAGACCAGCCGAGGTGGCTCGACATGTGGGGGTTGTCCACCTTGAGGTCGTCGCCCACGGACAGAACCGGCATCTTGCCGTCGTTGACCAGCTTCGCGTAGTCGGCGATGTCCGTCTTGAGCGACTCAAGGTCCTTCACCCTCATGTCCGCGTAGTAGAACGCCGCCAGGGCGACTATCTTGCCCTGCAGCTTCGTAGGCACCTTCGCCGGCAGGATCCCCTGCACCTGACCAAGCAACGACTCGTCACCGCCGAGAACCTCCCTCGCTATGTCCGCCGCCTTCCTCGCCTCCGCCAGAAGCAGCCAATCCCTGAAGGAATCCATCGTGGGGCTACCGCCTCGGACATCGTCCCTGCCCTCGCCCATCTGAACCGAAAACCCGTAAAAGCTCTTCATCGAATTGATTCTCCAGTTTGTTGTCCTCACACTCCCAGAGCCTGCGGCACAGGCAAACCAAGACGAGATAACTGGCGGTCCACCGCGTCCCTGATCTCGTCGGTCGGTATCGTGTGACCGCCGCCCAGCAGCACAAGCTCCAGACCGTACTCCGCCTCCAGCTCCATGCTGTCCGAAGCCGGCACGCTGAGGTCCCTCCTCCCGTGCACCACTATCGTGTCACTAGGCAACGAAGACGGGTCGGCTCCGAAAACCTTCCAAGCCGGCGCCCCGAGCACGAACTTCGCCCCCGGATAACGACCAGCCACCTGCATGGCGACGGCGCCGCCCTGGCTCGTACCCACCACCACGTCCGGCACGAACGCGCCCATCTCGCCGTCGTGCTTCCTGACGTTCGCAGCCAGGTGGTCCCCGGCGATCCTCTCTATCCCGGCGTGGACACCGACAGGCAGGTGACGCTTAACCCTGCCCAGGTACGCCGCGAAACGGCTCGTCGTCGTCCCGACCTGCTTCACCTCGTAACCCATCGCAGCCAGCTCGCGCGGTCCGACGCCGCTGCTCCCCATCCCGGTGACCCAGAGCACGCGGGGGCTCCTGCCCTCCCCCCCAAGGGAAGACTCTAGCCACGCGCGGAATCCGGACATCGTTTCAGCCATGAATGTAGGTATGATTCCCTCTTCCGAAAAAACGGGAACTATGTTAACATCTCCCGCGAACCACGGAGACGACGAATGAGATACTTTCGGAATATACCTGAGGACTTCCTCAGAAAGTCGTTCGAATACGACCCAAACAGCCCGTCGGGACTTGTAAGACTTCGCACACACTCAGAACGGAGAGATAAAGCCAATCATGTTCGTAAACAAAAAGGAGCAAATTCCCTTCGAGCGACGATCATGATCGACGGAAAAAACCACCACAAATCGTTCCCCTTCGGCAGGAACGGCAAATCGGAACAACAAGCCGAATCGGAAGCACATGCCTTCATCGAGAACACACAAAACGAAAACCTACAAACCATCAAGACGGCAGGACATAAAAGCAGAGACGGATACTGGGAGGCGAAAATCACGTACAAGGGCAAAAGAATTAACTTCTCAGTCCACAGACTCGTCTTCTTCCTCCACAACAATGACATAGACATAGAAGGAATGGAGATCGATCACATAGACAACAACCGCTCCAACAATAGAAAAGAAAACCTCCGAGACGGCACAAAAGAACAAAACCAACACAACAGGAAAATCAGCAATAACAACAAGTCGGGCGCAAAGGGGCTTTTCGACGACGTAAATTGGCACCGTTTCCACGCGCAGGTCAAGTGCAATGGAAAACTCCACCAGAAATACTTCCCCTACGGCGAAAACCCGACCGAAGAACACAAAGCCAAAATCAGAGCCATAGCCGTCAAGTGGCTCAGGGAAACAAGGGAAAGACTCCACGGAGACTTCACGAACCACGGAGACGACGAATGAGACACTTCCAAGGCATACCCGAAGACTTCCTCAGAAAGTCGTTCGAATACGACCCGGACAGCCCGTCGGGTCTCGTGCGACTGCGCAAATACTTAGACCGGAAAGAGAATGCCAACCACGTTCGTAAACCAAAAGGAGCAAACGGTTTTCAAGCGATGATCATGATCGAAGGGAAATGCCACTATAAATACTTCCCCTTCGGCAGGAACGGCAAATCGGAACGACAAGCCGAGTCGGAGGCACACGCATTCATCGAGAAAACAAAAACGGAAAACCCAGAATCCATCAAGACAGTAGGAAATAAAGACAATCGAGGATACTGGAGGGATTGCATCAGATACAAGGGCAAGAAAATTAACGTCTTAGTCCACCGACTCGTCTTCTTCCTCTGCAACGAAAACGTCGACATCGAAAAAAAGACGATCGACCACGATGATAACAACCCGTCCAACAACAGAAAAGAAAACCTCCAGATAGCAACATCCTCCCAGAACAGCCACAACGCGAAACTGTCGAAGAACAACACTTCAGGAACAAAGGGGCTTTTCGACAACGTAGAGAGACACTATTTCCAAGCTTGTGTCAAGTCCGAAAGAAAAGCCCACCAGAAATACTTCCCCTACGGAAAATCCGCTACCAAAAAGCACAAAGCCAAAATCAGAGCCATCGCCGTCAAGTGGCTCAGGGAAACAAGGCAACGTCTCCACGGAGAATTCGCGAACCACGGATAAGAGACGAAGATACTCGTAAGCCAAATCGGACGCCACTCCCCTACATACACGAGGGGGCAAATGACGACTTTCACAGAATACGCCAGAAGGCGGGACGGACAACCCGCAAACCAAACACCAGAAACCAACGACCTGATGTCCGAGGAATGGCTCGGCAAGGTGTGGGGCTTCCTCTCCCGCATAGCCGCCACCGCATCCGCAGCGGCGGGCGCAGTATCCCTCGGGCAGTTCGCCGGCGTCGACATCGACCAGATGGACCAGATGGGCATAGGCGTAGAGCAGATCGCCGATTTCATCAAGAGGGCGAAACTCACCGCCGAACAGATCAAGATCCTCGACTCCGTCAGGGAGGAGATGACCCGACGACTCCAGGACAAGTGCCACGCCGACCTCGACAGGTTCAGGGGCTCCGCCGACTGGCTCAAGGAGAAACGGGACAGCGCCGAAGCCTGCGACAAATACTGCAAGATCAAGAAGGACCCCAAAGCCTGCGCCAAATCCGGCAAGATGGTTTACGACTTCGGCAGGTACAAGAGAGTCGCCAGGAACCCCTTCCCCAAGAAATCCTAGCTAGACCGGCTTCCGGAACGTCACGATGAAACCCGTGTTGTCGTGGCAGTGACCCTTCGCGCACCTCATCCCGTCCTCGGAGTAGTACCTCACCAGGGACCCGGTCTTAGCCTTCCTCTCCCTGACCCCGACGACCTCCAGACCGGCGCGGGCAGCCAGCCTCCTCACCCCCGTCACCGTGTACCTGAGGCTGTCCAGCTCCACCTCGTTGTGCAAAGGGTACACGAAAGGGAAACTCACCACCGCCGTACCCCCAGGTCTCAGCATGTCGCAGATGTTACCCATCGCAACCGTCGGCACCAGCAGGTACTCGAACACCTCCAGGCAGAACGCCATGTCGCACTTCGAAAGATGCTCGTTCCTGACGTCCAGGTCGTAACCCGGCATGTCCATCACCACGTACTCCCCCACGTCCCACGTCGCCGTCCTGCCCTTCACGGGCTTCTGACCGCCCCCGACGTCGAACACGGTCCCGCACCCAACGCGGACCGTCCTGAGGTAAGACTCCAGCTGATCCCTGTAGAAACTCATGACTTCAACTCCTTCAGGAAAGACTCCAGGTTCCCCCACTCACCCCGACCCTCGATCTCCCACGAGTGACCGAACATGTGGAACAACGGGTCGACCATCCCGCCCGCCGCCCGCGCCATCGACCTGGCGTACTCGAGCCACGACAGACCGCCGTACTCCCTCCTACCGACCCCGACGTGGACGGTCGTGCTTTCGTAATACGGGTCCCCGCCACCGTCCAGGCTGCCAACGCCAACGCCCCTGGCTCCGACGTAGCCGGCGAGACCCACCATCTCCTTGTACTCCGGGTCGAACCTCCCGCGGGGGTAGCAGAACGTGTCCACCGCCTGACCGGTCTCGTCCTGCCAGAACCTCCTCGACTCGAATATCTCGAAGCGAGCCTGGGAAACGTTCATCACGTCCCTCTTCAGGTGCTTGTGGCTGTAGGAGTGCGACCCGACGGTGAACGTCTTCGCGATCGACCTGCACTCCCCCAGGCTGAGGAACTTCTTCACCTTCCCCAGGTTCTCGCTTTTCCCGAGCGCGCACGGCCAGTAGAAGACCGTCGGCACCTCGTACCGCTCCATCAACTCCGCGATCCTCAGGTCCTGAACCGCCGCGTCGTCCCAGGTCGCTATTAACCTCATCGTCGATCCCCCTCAAACATACAGACAATGCCTTACGTATGTATGTGAGCCCAAGTCAATTTGAACCCCAAACAGCCACGCGAACCCCCTCGCACGTGAAGCCCAACGTGAACCGCCAGCCACGTGAAGCCCAACGTGAAGACCCCGACGTGAAGACCCCGACGTGAAGCGCAATGTGAACAGCCACGTGAAGACCAGACGTGAACAGCCACGCGCGTGAAGCACAATGTGAAGCCAGACGTGAACCGCAACGTGAAACCGCGGGTGAACAAACGCGTGAAGACAACAGCCCTCGCCCGGCGGACGAACCGCGAAACCTGTGAAGCCGCCGGGGAAGCCGACCGGCATTGCTTGTGAAGCCGCCGCCCCACGCGAACTGTGAAGCAATTCCCGGACACGTGAAGCCAGGCGCGGCGCATAGCGGCGCATAACGGCTCATAACGGCTCATAAACGACGTATAAACCGCCAGCCGCAAACCCTGCGGGTGAAGCCGCGATTCCTGCGGGTGAAGGACATAGGTGGGTGAAGGACTTAGGCGGGTGAAGGACCTAGGCTATCTAATACTATAAGGGAACAACACGACGCGACACGGTGAGCCGAAACCACGCGGGATAGGCTTCACGCAGGCTGCGCGACACCAGGAAAGCCCGCAAAGCCCCCGCAACCGACCGACACGGGCGACCAGAATGGACGTGAAAGTGGACGGAAAGCCACATGATCGTGCGTACACTTACCCTTTCCGGGCATTTTGTTTCGATGTCGCCGTGGGGGTGCCGTGTGAAAAGCGGAAAAGGGGGGGTCTAGCCGCACCCTTTTTCCGCGCCTCCTTTCCCCCAGCCGACGCCACGGATTTCCGTCACGCCTGGCTCCCGCGGACCTTTCACGGCATAAAAAAGCCAATTCGGAGACCAATTCAGCCGAGTGAAAGGTCCGCGCCGTGAACCCCGGCGGGGTGAATCAAAGACAAACCAGGTCTTTGATTGACGTGAAGCCCCGATATCCGAATAAAATACAAACCAGGTCTTAAATTGATGTGAAGGTCGGGATAACAACACACGAACCAGGTCTTGAATTGATGTGAAGCCCATCTTTGGAGGACAATTAAGGATAAACCAGGTCTTTTATTGATGTGAAGGACGGATCCCGTCAGGAAATCGTACTCGTTTTCCTGACGCGGAGCCTGGAGGTGGCGGTTCGGGTGAAGGGGGTGGGGAAAATCCCCCGCCCCGCCTTGGGGGAAATGCCCCACCCCCCTGTTTCCGGGGTGAAGGTCGGCTTTCCGGCGCGGAAACGGCGCCCGGCGTCCGTCTTGCACGCCCGTGAAGCCACCAGGATGCCCTTTTTTCGGGTTTTCTCGCCGTGAAGGGGTTTCGGGTCGTCATTTCATGTGACGTGAGCATCCTGGTGGCGTTTCTCGGGTTGCCATGGCAGGGTTCCCAGTCGTTTTCGCGTGTGAAGGAGGTATGGGTGGTCTGGGTGAACCGGGAAATGAAACATAACTGAAAGTTATCGGACGTTGTGAGGTTTTGTGGTGTACGTGAGTACAGTTTGTGAAGGCATGGATGAGCGGGTGAAGCAAAAGGGCGCGTGGCGGATAGATAGTTGTGGCTGGAGTCATCTCGGGAAATTACACAAGGAGGATTCATGTATTTCTACGTGGCGGCTGCGGTGCTCTATTTCGTTTTGACCATGATGACGTTCCTGGAATCGAGCCGGAACTCATGGTATTTCATACCGTTGGCGACTGCCCTGAACGTGGGATCCAGTTTGCTCTGGATTTTCTACGCCAGGTCGCTGCCTGACAAGGAATCGATTCTCTACTGTTCCGCCTACTGGGACCTGATGGTTGTGATCGTGTGCAACGTGGTTCCCCTGTTGGTGTTCAGGATGGGATTCAATGGCATGCAGTATGTCGGCTTCGTCGTGATATTCGCCGGCTTCGTTCTCTTGGAGCTTTTCAAGGAATGACGACGGCTGTGACACCTTGTCCGGGGATTGGTCGCCAGTCGATTGAGTCCCGGACCATTTTTTCTCCTGGGTCAGTACACATCTTCGCTCCGGAGGTCAGTACACATCTTCGCTCCGGAGGTCAGTACACCTGTTTGTTCCGGAGGTCAGTACACCGGTTTTTTCTCCGGAGGTCAGTACACACATTTTTTCATTTTCCCGTAGAATAATCCCTGGGACACGGAAATCTTTTGCCGTCCGCTTCGAATGACTATAGGGTGAAGCCGTTCGCTGGAGAACCGGAACCCGATGGTCGTGTGAACAAGAATCCGAACCAAGGAGAATCGAAGATGGCTATCCGAAAGAAGAAGCTGGTAAACGCCGACAACCTCACCGGTGACGTGACCGGGATATGGGGGGACGCGGGGAACATCACGGGGGCGTGCGGCATCTCCCTCGGCAAGGTTGTCGACATCCCCACCGGCAACGTGTCCGCGATCACGGGCGACGTGTCCGAGATATACAACGACGTGACGAAGCTCAAGGGTGACGTGTCCGGGATATGGGGGGACGCGAAGAAGATCAGGGGCGACGTGACGAAGCTCAAGGGGAACGTTTCCGGGCTCAGGGGCGACGTGTCCGGGATCTCCGGCGAAGTCTCGAACATCAGTGGCGGCATATCCAGTAAATCCTACCTCACCGGCGACGTGACGAAGCTCAGGGGCGACGTGTCCGGTATATGGGGGGACGCGAAGAAGATCAGGGGCGACGTGACGAAGCTCGCGGGAAACGTTTCCCGGATCAGCGGCGACGTCTCTGGGATCAGCGGCGGAGTCTCGAACATAAGGGGTGACGTCACGAAGCTCTATGGCGACGTGACCGGGATCAGCGGTGACGTGACCTGGATCGATGGCGACCCGTCCGGCTTGAGTGGCGACGTGAGCGGGCTCAGCGGGCGAGTGAGTCGCCTGTACGGCAACGTTAACAATCTGTACGGGGAAGTGGGCGACCTTTCCGGATGCGTGGACGAGATCACCGGCGACGCTACTTTCATGTGGGGCGACGTGACGGGTCTCAAGGGCGACCTGACCGAAGCGGTCGAGGCGCACGAGAAGATCAGGAATGACGGTCGGAAGATACTGAACGTCGACACGCTGCTGGGGGAGGGCTTTCTCTCCCTGTCCGGCGTGAAGCAGAGGAACATCTGCCGGTAGCCGTTCGCTGGCGGACTGGAACCCGATGTCCGTGTGAACGGGAAACGAGAAGGAGAAACATGCCTGATCTTGACAAGGAACTGCTGGCGAGCCTGCTGAGGCACGCGGCGAAGGACATCAGCGACACGATGGGCGACGGCGGACCGCTCACCGGCGACCAGGTGGAGGAGGTCGCGCGCCTGTTCGTGTTGCACCTGGCTGACTACAACTGCGAGATGGGGAAGGTGAGGGACATACTGGCTTGAGCCGTTCGGCTCGGTCCCGGAACCCGACAGTCGTAACCCAACAAAGGAGGACGAGATGACTGACAAGTATTTCGGTGGCGGCGGCAAGGGCTTCTCGGTAAGCTACACGGACCTCAAGGTCGAGGGCATGGAGCTTACGCTCCGCTTGTGCTCCGAAGGCGTGAGCGTCACGGCGCGCGAGGGCGGGGACGAGAGGACGAGCGAGGTCGTGCCTTGGGGCACGCTGGACGGTCTGCGGGACGCCGGGGGTTACGTCCGCGGGTTCGCGCTCGGGTTCAGCCGTAGGTTCCGCGCCATGCGAGCCGTTCGGGTCGCGATCGGAACCCTGCAGTCGTAACATTACATCACTTTCAAAAGGAGACTGACGATGGGATACACGCATTACTGGAGATTCGACAGGAACGTATCGGCTTTCCCCGAGAGGAAGAAGGGTTTCTTCCTGGCTACCGAGACGATACGGAAGGTCATCGCGCTTTCCGGTGTCGGGATATACGGCTGGGACGGGTACGGCGATCCCGAGATATCGGATTCGCTGATATCGCTCAACGGGTGCGGCGACACCAACGAGGACCACGAGTCGTTCGTGGTCGAGCTCAACGAGAGGGTGTACGAGGACGAGGGGATGCGCAAGTTCCAGAGCCTACGACCGGGTTTCGGTTTCTGCAAGACGGCGCGGAAGCATTACGACCTGGTGGTGTGCTGCTCGCTGATAGCGCTGAGCGAGAACATCGAGGGGTTCAAGGTAAGCTCCGACGGCGAGGAAGGCGACTGGTCCGAGGCGTTCGAGTTCTACGCGGACAAGGTGAATCCCGAATTCGACCAGCGGGCTTGGGTCAAGGAACACATAGGAAGCTGCGCGGAAAGCTATTGATTTTCATCGGGTCCAGGGGCGAATGGCTTTCGAGCCGTTCGTTCCGGGTCTGGCACCCTGTGGTCGTAACTTAACTTTCAAAAGGAGAACGGGAAATGAAGATTGACAATTTCGGTGGCGGGAACATAGGCAGGAGCGAGAACCTGGGTGGCGAGACAAGCTTCACCATCGAGAACTCTCCCTTCGCCTTCAAGATACTTTCCGAGTCGCTGTACAGCCACAAGATCCAGTCGGTGATCCGCGAGTTGAGCACGAACGCGGCTGACGAGCACGTAAGCTCCGGCAAGGGCGACACCCCTTTCGACGTCCACGTCCCGACGGGTTTCGAGCCTTACTTCTCGATCCGCGACTACGGCGCCGGTCTGTCCGAGGAGGACGCGACCACGTTGTACACCACCTTCTTCAAGTCGACGAAGCGAAACGACAACGCGGTGACGGGATGCCTGGGGCTCGGCTCCAAGTCCCCGTTCGCCGTGACCGACAGCTTCACCATCGAGAGTTTCAACGGCGGGTTCAGGACGGTCTACACCTGTTTCAAGGACGAGAACTTCTTCCCGAAGCTGGTCGTCCTCGAGAGGGGCGAGAGTTCCGAGCCTACCGGCGTGCGGATACAGTTCCCCGTGTCCGGATCCCACTGGGACTGGAAGTACGAGGCGGCGCGGGTATACAAGTTCTTCGCGGTCAAGCCGAACCTCAACTTCGAGATATCCGGCACTGTCCTCCCCGCCCCGCTGCTCCGCGGCAAGGGATGGGCGATGTACGAGGACATGCACGAGAGCTACGCGGTGATGGGCAACGTAGCCTACCCCATAGACTTCTCCGCGTTCAAGAGCGACGACGAGCTCCAGAAGGACATCATCGGCGACTTCCGCGGCATGACCGGTTTCGTGTTCGAGTTCCCGCTGGGCGCGGTCAGCTTCGATCCCTCGCGGGAACGCCTCACCTACAACGTGGCGACCAAGGACGCGATATTCGCCGCCCTGGTGGCGCTCCGCGAGGAGTTCAAGCGGTCCATCGAGTCTTCGGTCTCCGAGGCGTCCAACCTGTTCGAGGCTCGCACGAAATACGCCAAGGTGACGAACGACCTCCTCAAGCATTTCGACAAGCGTCGGAAGAACGGTATCGGCTGGATGATCTCCGACATGGTATGCAAGTGGAATGGCAAGGATTTGTTCCCCACGACATTGGGGCACGTGGTCTCGCTGGCGGCGGTGAGCGGCGGGGTGATGCACGCCTCGAAGTCCCCGCGGCGCCAGGCGGTCAACATCAACCTGTTCCCCGACATCTCCTTCGACTTCGACCGACCGACCGACATATACGTCATCGGCAAGAAGACGAAGAGCGTGCGACGCAGGGCGAGGATGAAGGTGCTCGAGAACAACGATCCCATAATGCTGGTCAACCACGACGCGGCGGACGCCGTGGCTCAGATACTCGGCGCGGACGACGCCAGCGTGTTCAAGTCGGCGGACGACCTTCCCCAGGTGCCGCAGGGAATCTCCCCCAGTTCCTCGCGGAGCAGGGTGGTGGCTACCGACCTCGACCGCAGCGGTCGATCGTTCAACCTGTACGACCTCAACGCGGTGGAGAAGGCTCAGCTGTCCGACCTCGAGGGCGAGGACGCGATGTACGTCATACGGAACAACGACAGCCTCGAGCTGGAGTCGAGCGTGGACTGGGGCTTGCCCGAACTGCGTGGCACGAACTACAGGTACCTCACGAAGACCACCTTCCACCAGATGCTGCACATAGCCGACAAGGCTGGTTTCGCCATGCCGAAGACGCTGGTCATACTGAACAGGAGCACGGCAGCTTCGGTGCGGATCGCCGACAGGGGTTTCCCGAACATCTTGACGGAGATGGTGGACTTCTTCTCCGCGCATCTGAGCGACAAGGGTTTCGCCGAACTGATGGAGGATTCCCGCGTGGAGTACTCCTACGTCGACGGCGAAGGCGTCTCCGACTGGGAGGTCAACGATTCGGCGTCCCGCAACATGGACAGGCTGCTGTCGTTGGTCGGCAAGCTGGAGGTTTCCAACTACCTCACGGGCTGCGACGACGAGCCCAACCCCGCCAGGGAGTTCGCGGATTTCCGGGAACGCGCGAAGGATGAATACACCGTCAGCTGGAGGATCATGGACCTAAACGTCCTCGACGGCGACCTCATGACGAAGAGGAAGCTGTTCCAGACCGCCACCGACCCGCACTGCAAAAACGTGGTGGACGACCTGCGCGGCTTGCTCAACCGCAAGGTCGAGACCAACGCCCACCGCAAGTTCGGTTTCGTCGCGGCTAACAAGGACACGGTGACGGCGGCGCTCAACCACCTCCATTCGGCTGGACTGCTGGAAGGTCTGCATGTCAGGGAACTGCCGGTCGCCGAGTTCAACATCATCAACCCTTCGGGGATGATGACCGGCGGGAACCCGAATTCCCGTTGGCGGTAAGCCGTTCGCCGGGAGTCCGGCACCCCATGGTGGAGAGAACAACAACAACAAAAGGAGGATGCGATGCAGGAAATAGAGAGCCTGGAAGACACGATCGTGAGGATGGAGACCGCGCAGAAGCAGGTCGACGCCCTCAGGCTACACATAACGAGGTCGATACCAGAGGCATACTGGAGGACGGTGATGCCTACGGACCGCAACGACAACCCGATGGAATGGCTCGAGCGGAACATAGGCGGTTTCTCCGGGTCGTATCCCGACTGGCACCTCATCAGCATGATGCGCCGTTACTCGGGCGTCAAGTCCAGCCTGGGCGGTTCGATGTCCCGGCTCGGTCTCGACTTCAAGGGTTCTGACAAAACCGTGCTCGTGGAACTCGGCGCGGGCTGCGGCTTCCGCGAGGTCAACGGGTTCGAGGGCAAGCTGGTGACGAGGATGAGGTTGTACGACTACGTCCACCACGTCAACAGGATGCTCAAGGCGGCTTGGCAGGAAAGGTACGGCGACTACATAAACCTGGTTACATGCGGAGACTGGGGAGTAAGCGGTGTCGAGAGTCTCATGTCCGCGGTGGATTCCGGCAAGCTTCCCGTCATGAGGAGCAGGCACCAGGAGTCGGTGGTGGAGGTCAACGAGGAGGGGGAGATATGCTCCTTCGACGTTTCGAAGCGGGTTGACATGATGGTGGGCAGGGTCGCCGGCGACGGCGAGCTCAGGTCTCCAGAGCTTCCCAGCGAGTTCGACGAGTTCCTGTCCGGCTTCAAGATATTGCGGGCGAACAACACGTTTTCTTTTAGGTCATGAAAATTTCCACGATGTTTGTTTACTTTCCTCATACTTGTAGTATGATGATTTCGGACAAACGAACTTTAACGAAGGAGTATCCTATGAATTGGGTAATAGACGGATCCGGTTGCGTGAACACTAGCGCTTGCGGGAAAGCATACACTTTCTCGAAGAGCCATCCACACTACTCTAGGCTGATCAACTGCCTGAAGTCAAACAACGTCGAGCACTTCGAGGCTCTGTACGACGTGGGCGCGGCGATAGAGAACTACTGCCAGGGCGCTGTCAGCATCAGCGGGGACCGACTGATGTGGGACGGGAACCCGATGCCCGAGCTTTTCACCGAGCGGGTCATGGACCTGCGGTCGAGCGGTTCGGACTTCAGCCCGATGATGAACTTCCTCGACAACCTTTCGGACAACCCGTCCGACAAGTCGATAGTCGAGCTCTTCGATTTCATGCAGCACAAGGAACTGCCGTTGACCCCCGACGGTCACTTCCTCGCCTACAAGGCTGTCCGTTCCGACTTCCGCGACAAGTACAGCGGCAACTACGACAACAGCGTCGGTAGCGTGGTGGAGGTTTCCCGTGGGGAGGTCAACCCCGACCGCGACACGCATTGCGGCAGCGGGCTCCACGTGGGCGCCATCGACTACGTCCTCAGCTACGGTTCCGGATTGAGGAAGGACGACGGCGGCAACGTCACGAGGAACGACGGCGGCGACCAGGTGGTCGTGTGCAAGGTCAACCCGCGCGACGTGGTCAGCGTCCCCGGCGACGTCCGGTTCCAGAAACTGCGGACCTGCAGGTACGAGGTGGTGTCGGTCCTCAAGAAGGTCTACGCTTCGCCTGTAGTGGGTCATAACGGTCCGATCATGGCTTCAAGGTCTGCCAGTCCCGAGCTTGTACGCAAGATCGGAAGGGTGAGCAAGCTGTTGGCTGGGGTCGGCGCGAGGATCTAACCTGTCCGCGAGGGCAGGTCGGTTGTCGGTCGGGGGGAGCGACTGGGCGAAGTTCCCCCTTTCCGATATAAACGGGCATGATGCCATTTTATTACGAAAGGAGTCGTTCGTGTTGCTGATGAGAAGTCTGTTCGCCGCGGTCACGATAAACTCGATAATGTGGTATTGCATGAGCGGATGCCTTGCCTGGTACAACGTCTCGATAGCTGTCTGGTGTTTCGCGGAGTGGACGAGCGCGTTCAGGGATTCCGAGAAGAAGGATGTCCTCGACTGGGTCTTGCCGCCGCTCAACCAGCTCTGCCTGGCGTTCAGGGTGGTGGTTCAGGAGTTCGACAAGACGCCCCTTTAGCCGTTCGTGCCGGGGGAGGAATCCCGGTGTCGGCATTGGGTTGGATCAAATGGAGTATTGAAGATGGAAAACAAGAAAAGCCGGAAGATGACCCCGGAGTTGCTGATAAAGACGTACATGAAGCTCGGCTCCGCCGAGAAGACAGCCAGGAAGCTCGGCGTCGGCGTAAGCTACGTCAAGACGAAGCTCTGGCTCCTGCGCAAGGCTGGTCTCCCGATACCGAAGGAGAAGGCTGTGGCGCGGAAGACCTTCGAGGAGGCTGTCAGGAGGAACTTCAACGGCTTGAGGAGCCTGGTCATCCAGCTCAGCAAGTAAACGGACCCGTCGTTTCGGATCAATGGAAGCCGGGCATCGCCCCGGCTTTTCCCTTTTCCAGGGAATAATTCCCGGTTGGGCGGAAATTTCCCGGACCGCGGGACGAATAAGGTATGTCGAGCCGTTCGTTTCCGTTACGGCACCCGATGTTCGTGTCATGGAAACTTAACTTCATCAAGGAGATTTGATTATGGCTAGCTTCGTGAATCTTACGCCTCACGCGATCACCGTTCTCGCCGTCAACGGCGGGGAGTCCACCTTCCAGCCTTCGGGCAAGGTGGCTCGGGTATCCGAACTCCCGACTACCGTCATCGGTCAGGTAAACGGCGTGCCCGTACTGTCCAAGACGGTGTTCGGCGACGTCATCGACCTTCCGGAGCCGCAGGACGGCGTGTTCTTACTCGTTTCCGGGATGGTGGCTGGTCAGGTGTTGAACCGCAAGGACGTGCTTGCACCAGCCACCGGACCGAACGACGGAGCGATCAGGAACGACAAGGGTCACATCGTCGCGGTGACGCAGCTCAAGTCCACCTCGACGTCGCTTCCCGGACTATAGTCGAAATGGAATAGCCCGCCTGGCGTCAATCCGGGCGGGCTATTCTCGTTTCCGGGAAACAGGTGTACTGACCTCCGGAGGCTGGCTAGCCGTTCGCCCGGAACTTGGCACCCGATGTCCGTGTGGCTTACAGAAACCAAGAGGAGAATCGCCATGAGTTTCATCGAGACCGCTTTCCAGGAGATATGCCTGGATTCGAAAACGCCGAAGACCTGGTACGTCACGCTGTGCGTCAACGAGCGTTGCTATGGCGGACCGGAGGAAGGCGGCTGGTGGTATGACCGCGCCGCGGTGCTGGAGTACAAGTCGTTCCCGGACGAGGACACGGCGATAGCCGTGGCTGACCGGGTTCGGGAGCGGGCTGCCGAGCTTTCGCTGGACGCCGAGAGGGTCCACGGCGAGGCTTGCCTCAGTTCCCTCGACTGGCTTGAGGCTAGGGGTCTGGAGCCAGACTACCTCCCGGAGCCGAACGGACCCGAGGAGTATTTCGTGATGGTCACGGAATCTGTACCGAACTTCTCCGTCGGCAAGCCGACATACGAATAGGGGGAACGCCATGAGGGGACGCAAGGGCGTGGACGGGATGCTGCGCATCCCGAACTTCATCGACATGAGATCCATGAAGCCAGGTGAGTCGAGGGTGTTCGCGCTGAGGAGCAGCACCGCCGTCGCCATGGTGCAGCACAGGATCGGCGGCAGCTTCACGCAGAGCGTGGCTATACTGGTCGATCCGAAAACCGCGGTCTCGCAGAGGGTCCAGGTGGTGACCTGCCTGGGGCGCGCGCCGAAACATGTCCGCAAGAAAAGGACGACGGCATGAACAGCCGTTCGTCCGGGGTCTGGCACCCGATGGTAGTAACTTACTTTCAACTCAAAGGGAGAATCGAAAATGGCTAAGAGAGAGATGTTCTGTTCGTTGGGCGAGGCATACAAGGAGAACGGCGATTTCATCCCGAAGGGGACGCCGGTGCGGGTCATCACCTGGAGTCCGGACGACGAGAACCTGATGCGGGTCGAGGCTGTAGCCTATGTCTACGCGGACAGTTCCGGCGACGAGACGCAGTCGTTCGTGGGCGGGAAGATATTCATCGACGTTAACCCTGAGTCGCTGACCTTCATGATGCTGGGCAACGAGGGCGACCTGGTAAAACAGGAATACTAGGAGTTCCAGATGAAGACTTACACGGTTACGATGAGGGAGGGGTCGAGCGAGTACAACCTCGTGTTCGACTGCCAGGCTAAAGACGAGTCCGAAGCCATGGGGTTGGCGGCAAGCCAGTTCCCAGGAGCCAGGATACTCGACGTGTTCATTGACAATGTCCGGTAACAAGTGAAAAGGAGTTCGCGTGTTCAACCTAGAGGAAAACGACATATGGTTCCTGTACGAGGCTTTCAGCTACCTGTCCGGTCTCATTTCATAGGAGGGGCTTTGGCATGAATTCACCTGAAGTCAAGGACAAGGACGGCAATCTTGTCGAGCTCGCGCCGGTCAAGTCGGTCAAGCTGAAGAGGGGCGGCAGGGACGAGCTTGAGAAGTTTCCCTGGTACGCCAACAGCAAGGGGGATTGGTTCGTGGAACTTGACCTCATACGCGACTACGTAAGGTCGTGAAGCCGTTCGTTCGCTTTCTGGCACCCGATGGCTGCAACTTAACTCTAACCGGAGAATGACATGAGTGACTTCAGAAAATTGGATTACGCGATGATGCCTGTTGGCGGAGGGCAAATCGTGAATGTAAGCTATGCTGTAGACGGGGATTATCTCTACTGCTGCAGCCACGACCAGAGCGACAACACCACCAGCTACAGCCGCGCGCCTCTAGACCTGGATGGGGAAACGGAATTCGAGCCTTGGAACAACCAGTTGCCTGACATCGATGGGGAATGGGAAGCTTATGAGCCTAGATTCCGAGTTTGGGATGACGGAAATTCCGAGATCATCGAGGCTGAAGACATGGACGCCGCCAAAGAAACGGCTGAGGAAATTTGGCAGGATGGTTCCTGGGACGGCAAATGCCTGATCGATGTGTATATCCAGCAGTTAGGTTTCGATGATGAACCCATAGGGGATATGGATGAGATTGAGGTGGAGTGCGGAGAGGGGACATTTGAGCCAGATTGCGCTGAAGGTGAAGAGCATGAATGGGAATCGCCGCATGAACTGGTGGGTGGGCTGGACCAGAATCCGGGCGTTTGGTCAACAGGCGGCACAACCTATGTTACAAAAACAGTGTGCAAAAACTGTGGGATCTATCGCACTGAGACCGACTACGGTTCACAACGCAACCCCCAGCAGTGTGATCGGGTTGAGTATGAGGATTCCGACGACGACAGCCTGGAATGGGTCGCAAAAGCTAACGGCTATATTGGGTGGTATGATTGCGTTAACGATCGGTACGATCAGCATGGAGATGTACCTTATAAAGATGTAGATGAATTTTTAGATATGGTGATTGATTGCTGGGGGCGCGAGGATGATTTCCAACTACCTGCAATGAGTTGCGAGGATGAGGATGGTGAAATATACGCGACCACCTCAGACGGGGAAAGGGAGCTTACACTAGTCAAGCGGGTGAAAAAAGATTTAGATTGAAACTGAATGACTTGGAAGGAACTTAACTTTAACTAGGAGAATTGAAGATGGCTACTTGCGAGAAGAAGAAGAACAACCTGATAAACACGGGCTTGCTTACCGGAAACCTGTATGGGATTTTCGGCGACGCCAAGAACATCTGGGGCGATGCGTCTGGTCTCATCGGCGACATAACGAAACTCAAGGGCGATGTGTCTGGTCTTGAGGGCGACGTAACGAAACTCAGCGGCGACGCGACCGATGTCTACGGAGACGTGAGCAAGATCAGCGGAGACTTGTCGAAGATATGGGGCGAGGCTTTCGGTCTCAGGGGAGACGTCTCGAACATCTATGGCGAGGCGTCCATCTACGTCTGGGGAGACGTCACTGACCTCAAGGGCGACATTTCCAGGATAGAGGGAGACGTGACTGGTCTAAGCGGCGAACTCTTCGGCATATGGGGAGTCGTCACGAACATCAGTGGCAAGCTACGGACGCACGGAAAGTGTCCTGAGGAAGGCGAGTTGCCCGGTCTCAGCGGATACGTGACGAACATCAGCGGCGACGTGTCCAACATCTGGGGCTACGTGGGCGGTCTCAAAGGTCTCACGGGAGAAGTTTCGAAGATCGAGGGCGACGTGTCCGGGATCGAGGGAGACGCGACTGGTCTAAGGGGCGATGTTACGAAGCTCAAGGGCGACGTGACCCGGCTCACCGGTCGCGTGTCGAGCTACGAGGGCTATTTGGAGAAGAGACAAGGCTGGGTGTGGCCTCTTGAGGGCGACGTTACATACATCAATGGCGACTTGACCGGGGTCGAGGGCGACATCGGGATCAGCGGCGACGTTACCTGGATCAAGGGCGACGTTTCCAATATGTCGGGTGACGTGACTGGTCTCAAGGGCGACCCGACCGGTGTCGATGGAGACGTCGAAGACCTGGTTCGACTGGGGATACTGAAACGATGCTAGCCGTTCGTTTTCTTTCTGGCACCCCATGGTTGTAACTTGACTCTAACTGGAGAATGAAAGATGAGAAATTTTAAGATTACACGGACTGTTGTTGAGATCAATTTCGTAAGTGCTGATAATGAAGAAGCAGCTTTGGCATACTTCCGTGATGGTGAAGTGACTAAAACCTTTTATGAAGGTGTTGATGGTGGTAAAGTGATTGTTACAGAAGAAATAGAATAATTCTAACAAAGGAGAATGACATGAACATGATCAAGTCGATGTTGCAGGACGAGGTGGTGCATCATATAGAAGGTCTTGGTTTCAAGCACTCCGGGAAGTCCAACTGGGACTTGGGCAGGGTGCGGGTCATGCTCGACGACGGCGAACTGTCCTTCATCGTCTTCGACATCGGACCCGAGCAGGGTGTGGTCGGATACAAGATGACCATACAGGACAGCGCGGGATCGGAAGTCATTTCCGCCGCGATCGAAATGGTTCTCGGCTTCGAGAACGAGGACTAGACCTGACGGCAATACAATCCGCGGCATTCCGCCGCGGAGAGCAACTGGATGCCTGCCCCACTGGCGTGTCGCCGGTGGGGTCAAGCGTCCGCATATAGGAGGTTTTGACATGAGTGTTACTACTAAAAACAAGGTTCAGGAACTGTATCCATATGATTATTTTGGCATGCTGGTATTTGATGACGCGACGACTGGTCTGGACAAAGAACCTTTCGTCCAAGGAGTGCCGGAGATAATCTACGGTCTGTGCGAAGCGGTCGGCGTCAAGAACCCGCAAAAGGGTTTCACGCTCAAGTTCAGCCACGAGAAGTTCGACGGGTTCCAGGTCGAAGCCAAGCGGCTCCGCGAGGAAAGCGGCGGCAACTGGTATCTCGTGAACGGTCATGAGGGTTGGCTGTGCCCCGCACTCTTCAAGTACTTCCTCGAGGCTCCGGACAAGCTCTACTTCTCGGTGGCTCCAGCCAGCGCCGAAGTACTAGAGGTGATCGCCGACGAGAAGAAGAAGTTCGGGTTCTTCGGTTCATAGTTCCTTTCCGACGACGGAAATTTTTCAGGGCTGCGAGCGAACAACTCGTAGCCTTGATTTTTTACGGCCGTTCGTTCCAAGTTCGGCACCCCACATTCAAACAAACAACGAGGAGAAGCCATGCAGAGACAGAAATACTTTTTCGGACCCAACGACCCCTGGGGAACACCCACGCCCGACGAAGCCCAGAAGAAGTGGATGGTAAGCAGGGAAAACCCGAGCTGCCCGTTCTTCACTTTCGTGGGCAACGAGAAGGCGGTCAGGAAGCTCCAGGCGGTGGCGTATGACGCCTTGGGCAGGGAAAACCACCTGTGCAGGGAGATCGCGTTCTCCGTGTTCGGTCCAGCCAGTTCCGGCAAGACGACCCTCGTGAAGATGTTCGCCAAGGTGCTCGGTCTCCCGTTCGTGGAGTTCGGACCTCAGGTGAAGTCGTGCGAGGACATATACAGGGAGTTGGAGAGGGTCATGGCGTTGGAGGGCGTTCCCCTCATAGAGTACAAGAGGAAGGGTTATTTCGAGACTCCCCCGTGCGTCATATTCATAGACGAGATACACGCCGTGGCTGACTCGGTCGTGCAGGGGCTACTCAAGGCTACCGAGTACAACGACAGCAAGCTCATCACCGATAAGGGCAAGACCGTCGACTGCCACAACGTCTGCTGGGTCATAGCGACCACGGACGAGGGAATGCTCTTCGACGCCTTCAGGTCGAGGTTCAGCCCTCTGGTTCTGAACTACCTCACGAACAAGGAGATATCGACCATAGTCCAGAACGCCAACCCAGACATGCCGAAGGAGTCGTGCGACCTCATATCGTTCTTCAACAGCAGGGTTCCGCGCAAGGCTCTGGAGTTCGCCAGATACGTCAAGATCGTCAAGTCCATGAACGGTTCGGAGACATGGGAGTCGGTCATAAGGGGGGTAGCCGCCGACGAGGGGATAGATTGCCACGGCATGAACCAGATGCACCGCAGGGTCATAGAGGCTCTGGCTAAAAGCCCGGTTCCGAAAAGCCGAATGCCTCTGGTCGTGGGTCGTAAGAAGGAGGAGGTCGAGCGTTACGTGATGCCCCTCCTTCTGACCGACACCGATGACTCCAAGGCGTTGGTCACCGTGAACAACAAGGGGTATGTCCTCACTTCCGACGGGGTCAACGCCTGCAGGGACAGGGGGATAGAAGTAAGTGTTGAAATTTAGCCAGGCATTGGTTAGAATCCGACCTTTTAAGGAGTGAAGCCGGTGAAGAAAGACAGGCAGGCGAAAGCCATGAGGATCATGATGGTCCTCTCCGCCAGGATGGCGAGGAGGGTCGGATGCGAGACCGACTGCGAGATAGACTCGATGTTGAGGGTCCGCGACAAATACGAGGAGGCTGTCGGCGGCATGATCGACGACAACCTCAGGAGGTTCGATCTGGTGAGCATCATAGCTTGAGGGGGATTGGATGAGCAGCAAATACAAGACCGAAAACGTGAGGAAGCTGGTGGTCATGGTCAGCGACGCGCTCGCGCCGGTGTTCCGCGAGGGCGACTACAGCCCCGTCACCGTGACGAAGCGGCTCGACGCGATCGCCTACCATTTCCTGGGTGACGAGGACTTGATCAGCGGGGAGATGGACCAGAGACGCAAGGACAAGGTGTGCGTCCTCGAGGACTGCATCAGGGGATGGGAGAAATACGCCGAGCAGCTTTGTGACGACCCCGGCTTCATCGCCGAACGGGACGACGGGTTCGGCAAGCAGTGCGCGGTCAACGTGTTCATGGCGCATCTCCTTTTCCACTACATAGACTCCCGCGACAAAACCATATTCAACAAGGACGAGTGACCACATGTTCAGCATCAACCAGAGAAACAACAGCGGCTTCCGCGTCGCGTTCGACAACGGCTTCGTCGCGTCGGTGCAGTGGGGACCGGGGACGTACTCCTCGAACCGCGGCTCGGACTACGACAAGACGCCTGTCGAATCCCAAACCGCCGAGGTCGCGATCATGGACGCGGAAGGCAAGTTCTACGACCGCGACGGCAGGGTGGCGGGACTCGCGGACCAGGTAATCGGATATATGACGCCGGAAGAGGTGGCTAGCTTCATATATAATGTCAGCCAGTTGAGGAGGGGACATGCTGAAGAGACTGAAGAGAATGTTGAGGATGGCGGAGCTTGACCTGAAGACGTGGCACGCCGACGGCGACTGCCACGATCCCGAGACGGTCGAATACCTCGAGGGGAAGATACATGGGCTCAGGCTCGCCGTCATGGCGGTCAAGGAATCCGATGGTTGAGTTCTTCGTGTTCTTCACCTTGTCGGCATCCCTGTCGATACTGTACATGTGCTATCTCTTCCTGAGGGAGCACGAGTGAGCCGTTCGCCGGGAATCCGGCACCCCATGTTCGTAAACACCAACCTACCCAGTAGAAAGGGGACCAAGATGGCAGTCAACCTAGATAAAGAACCGAAAGAGACCAAGCCAAAAGTCGCTCCGAAGCCGGACGACTCGGTGATCCTGATGAACCTTTACAAGAAGGTCTCGCGGATCGACAAGACGATCCGGGAGTCGGTGGTCAACGTGTACGCGGACAGGTACCGCGTCAACATATGGAAGAGCATCGAGAACGACTTCATCCCCAACGCCGGCTTCATAGCGGCGAGCTACTTCCTGGTGGCTGACAAGGACGGGTCCGTGACGATCCTTGGCGGGGCGTGAAGACCTGTTTACTGAAAGAACGAACGAGTGTATGATGATATAGCCCTGTATGGATCAGGGCTATATTTTTTTAGGAGGATACGATGAGGAATATTGTTTTGTGTCTGGGTCTCATGTTGCCCGGCGTGTCGTTCGGCGGCGACGGTCTTGTCAGCCGCATAGTCAACGGAACGCCCAACCAGGTCTGCACGTCCTTCGTGGACGAGGTCAGGATAGAGAAGAGGATTGTCAGGACATGCGACGGCTTGTGCGCCAGGTTCGAGTGCAGGGACTTCGCGGTCACGTACCGCAAGAAGGTCTGGACCGAGAAGGTGCCGACGGTCGAGTGCGTCCCCAGGGTCATCCAGGTCAACAGGACCGTCTGCCAGTGCGTCAACGGGTGCATGGTGCCGATGACCGTGCAGGAGAGCGTGGTGGTCAACACGCCTACCGTGGTCGGCTACACCGACAGGGTCATACGTTTCGGCATACCGATAAAGGTGTGCGAGCAGCCAGTGGCGTACGGAACGGCGGCTCCGCCGTTGGCTCAGTGATGTTCGAGACGAACCTTCTTTACGCGGCAGCCACGATGCTCATAGCCTGGATCTGCTGGCTTGCTTGCGTACCCGAATGACAAAGGGGGCTTTTCAGCCCCCTTTCCCTTTCCCAGCCGTTCGCCGGACTCCCGGCACCCCATGTTCGCAAGTGACTTAACCCTAACAGGAGAATCGAAGATGAAGATTGAACATTACCAGGGCGACGGGCGAGACGGACCTTTCGGCTACTGCCAGGGGGTCTTCATCAAGTGGCTGATCAACGAGGAAGATGAGTTCGACTTCATCCTCGAGGAAGACCACGAGTGGGATATCTACGAGTCCGGAGACATGGCTGACGAGTGCGACCTCGAGTACGCCCTCAGGAAATGGATCGAGGAGGAGGGCGAGAAGCCCAATCCCGTCGTCCTCAAAAGGATACAGGCGGCGTGCGCCGAGATCGGGGGCGAGAAGTGAAAGAAGTTAAATTGATTTGCTGGGTGAAAACACCGAGTGACCGCAGAGACGAGGCTTCAAGTACGGCATTGGGAGTCTACAAGCCAACTCGATTGAATTCTGCGATCAAGGTCGCAAGAGACATCGACATGCTTGGCGAAGGTTCTGATTTCTCCAGCATATTCGGGGAAATGAAGGATGGCTGCAAAATAGCCGTCGGTCATGGAGTGTGTGTCGTCTATCCGAATCATAATCGTTTGGTTCGAGCAAAGGAGTTTTCATGAGCGACATAGCAAGGCACCTGCAATCCATGCTGCTGCGCCAGCGCGGTCAGAACGGGAAGCTCGCCGAGGAGATATCCGAGAAGCTGTCCGCCGAGAGCCAGGAGCGCCTGTTCAGGATCTTCCAGGACATGGAAGGCGAGGCTGCGGCGAACAGGAGGAAGACGTGGATGAGATGATGTGGGACGAGCATGACCTGGCTGCCGAGTTCGCGAAGCGGGTCGTCGAGAAGATAGGTCCCGAGAACGCGGAACTTGTCGACAGGATGAACAGGAGCGGCGTGTACGGCAAGTACTGCGCCAGCTTCGACTACTGCAAGCCGGTGGAAATCATCAATGATGCTATTGACTTTCTCGGCATGAACAGGCAAGATTGGGATTCGATCAGCGAGGCTTGGCGGATCTGCACCACCGAGGGGTTCGTCAGGCACTCGACCGAGTGATCGGACAGACATACTTTATTTCAAAGGAGTGATACGTGAAGGTAGTCTATCTCTACAACGATGGCACGAAAAAGATCTCCGGGACCAACGTGTTCACGGCATGCAGCCAGCTGGACGCCTACTTCCTGCTGCTGGACATAATCGAGACCGAGATCGACAGCGGATACAAGAAGTACACCGACACCCAGGTGAAGGACATCTTCTCGTCGGAGAGTTTCGATTTGCATGACGGCGATCACGTTGCGATCGCCGACTGGAACGGTCAAGGCGACCCAGTGGAAGCCGCGAATTACCATTTTCAAGGAGGAAAGAAGAAATGTTCAAGATCAAGAAAACTTGCATGAGGACTAAGGACAAGCTGGTGGTCTACGACACTGATTCCTATTCCCCCGAGTTCGTTCTCGCCGGACCCGACATCAGCGCGGAGGAGATAAGCGTGAGCAGGCTGCCGGAAGGTTTCCGGTGGGTCAACAACAACGAGATAGAGGTATTCCCTTCTATCTGAAAAAAGGGACCGTAGCTCAACGGCAGAGCAGGGAACTCATAATTCCTTGGTTCCCGGTTCGAATCCGGGCGGTCCCAATTCCATAGCCGTTCTCCAGGATAGCTGGAACCCTATGGTCAATTGCCGAAGGCGTTTCGCCGAGGCTTCATCCAAAGAAAGAAAAAAATGTTGCTGGAATCACTCGAGTTCATAAACCGTTCGCTGGAATCGCTGCTGCCCGAGGAGAAAGCCATCATGGTCGACGGGGTAGTGTCCGCCATGGACGGAGCCGTCAGGCTAACGTCCTCCGAGGAAGGCGACTCGTTCCTGGTCTGCGGCTGGGACGACGAGATCATACGGGACGAGACTTCCACCAACTCCTACGGGTTCGACGACTGGATCGCGGCTTCGAGGCGTTTCGTCTCCGAGGTCATGCGGGTCAAGTGCGACAGGTTCTTCTCCGACGACATCAAGGAGCAGAGCAAGCAGATAAAGAAGGCGATGATGGGGATCTTCGACCAGGGGACCCCAGCCATAGGCATCGACCTGGACGGGACGATCGACGAGGCTCCGGGATTCTTCGCCGACCTCAGCCACTCATGGAAGGGCAAGGTCTACATCGTCACCTACAGGGACGACGCCGAGAAAGCCAGGGCTGACGCCCTCAGGCACGGGGTCCGCTGCGACGAGGTCATACTCGTCAACAGCTTCGAGGAGAAATCAAAGAGGATAAGCCAGCTTGGCATCGAGTATTTCTTCGACGACATGGACGAGGTCATCCAGCACGTCAAGCCGGAATGCAAGGTGTTCAAGGTGCGCAACGGGGGGAACTTCTGTTTCGACTCCAAGAAATGGCTGTACAGCGAGAAGACCGGCTCCCAGATCTAGATGTTCCTGACCTTCGGCAGACCGAGTTGCTTCCTGGTCTTGTGTATCTTGCTCAGGAGTGACTTCTGCCCGGTGTGAACGTGGGGTCCCAGGTCGGTTACCACTATCTCGCCCTTGTCGTCCATGCCCATGTTCTGAGGCATCGCGTCCGTGTGGAAATACCCGGTCCGCCTGTAGAACTTGTCGTGCATGTCTATGATTGACTTGAGGTACGGCTTCAGGTACTGCTTCGCCGTCGGCTCGTTGGGGAACTCAGCCAGGACGTCGTCGACCAGCTTGTCCTTGTCGATGTCCGAGTCCGGCACCCGCCTCAGGTTCTTTATGTCGCAGTACGTCATGAACAGGTCAGCCGCGTGCCCGAGAGTCTTCGGGAACTTCATGTTGACCTTGTCGTTCAGTATCGCGTACACCTGCGTTCCGGGTATCTTGTACACCGAATGGACGCGCGTGTGGGAGTCCCTGATCCCAGCCAGCATGTTTGCGACGTTCGCCTCGACCTTGTTGTCCGTGAACTTGACGACCATGTCGCCGACGAAGTAAGCCCTGCCGACGCCACCCTGCGCGTATGGCGGCACTTTCCCGTTCTCCACGTCGATTCCGTTTGTGGACAGCCAGTTGAGGAAACCGTTGTCGGTCCAGAGGCGTTCGGTGTCCTCCTGCGCGCCCTTGCCCTCGAGCAGAGCCGGGGACTGGTCGAATATTCGCGTGAGGATCGAGACTATCTCCCGCGTCCTCTCCCTCATCTCGTTGCTTTCCATCCAGTTCTTGAATTTCATGCCCTATTTAGTGGTCAGCCGCTGTTTTCCGGAGGTCAGTACACCGATTTACGGACCCAGCCGTTCGCCTTGATCACGGCACCCTACCGCCGTAACATGACTTAAACTTTTTCAAGGAGACTCAGAATGTTGGAAAACGGCATACCGCACAAGCACTTCAAGGAGGTGCTGGAGATCGACGCGACTTCCGCCACCGGACTCCGCTGGAAGAAACGGGACAAATCGACCGGCAACTTCAACACCCTGTTCGCGGGGAAGGAAGCCGGGTTCGTCCAGGTCTTCGGGAGCAACGAGACGAAGTACCACATCGTCAAGGTCGGCTACAAGGGAAGGGCTGTCAACTTCCCCGCCCACAGGATCGTCATGATCCTCGCCGGCAAGAAGGTCGAGGGCAAGGTCGTCCGCCACAAGGACGGCGACAGCCTCAACAACAAGCTGTCCAACCTCGAGGTCTGCACGCAGAGCCAGTTCCTCAGCAGCCGGGGCATGCAGAAGAACAACCATTCCGGCTTCAAGAACGTCGTCAAGGTCGCCGACAACAAGTTCGTCGCCCAGTTCAGCGTCAACGGGAAGAAACACTACGTCGGATACTTCGACACCCCGAAGAAAGCCAACCAGGCTGTACTCGAGAGGCGCAAGGCTCTGGCTGTGTAAGGCAAAAGGCTGCGGCTCGTCGTCGCAGCCTAACGTCACATCTATAGAAAAGGAAACCAACATGTCCACGGAGAAATCGGCAAGCCTTTACTTCAAGGAAGGCACGAGCGACAAGGTCTACAACGCCACGGTCGAGGATGTCGACGGCGGCTACGTCGTGAACTTCGCCTACGGCAGGCGCGGCAACTCGCTCACTACCGGCACCAAGACGACCAGCCCGGTCAGCCTGGACGCCGCCACCAAGATATTCGACAAGCTACTCAAGGAAAAGACCGGCAAGGGATACCAGTTCGTGAAGGACGGTGGTCAGTCGATACCGACCGTGACCCCGACCGACACGCCCACCCCCAGCAAGTGCGTACTGCTCAACGCGATCGACGCGGATACCGCGGACAGGATGCTCAACGGCAAGGACTGGTCGATGCAGGAGAAGGTCGACGGCGTGAGGTTCATGCTGGAGAGCAAGGGAGGGAAGCTGCGCGGCTACAACCGCCGGGGCGCGGAGGTCGCGGTCCCGAACGACGTGAGGGATCACATCAAGGACGTCGAGGGCGACTTCACAATCGACGGTGAGCTCGTCGGTGACGTCCTGCACTGCTTCGACCTGGTCGACGCGGGCAAGGGGTTTTCCGAAAGGTTCCGTGAGCTCTGCGCGCTGTTGCCCGTGAAGCCCGGCTCGGGCGTCCGCGTCGTGAGCACCGCCGACACCAGGGACGACAAGAGGCGGCTCTACGACTCTGTAGTCGAGATGAAGGGCGAGGGCGTCGTGTTCAAGCGGAAGGACGCGATGTACGTGGTGGGGAGACCGTCGAGCGGCGGCGACTACCTCAAGTTCAAGTTCTGTGAAACCGCGAGTTGTCAAGTTGTGAACGTCAACGACAAGAGGAGCGTGGGCATAGCCCTCAAGTCCGACGTCGGGCTGGTGCCTGCGGGGAACGTGACGATACCGCCCAACCACGACGTGCCGACCGTCGGGTCGGTGGTCGAGGTCAGGTACCTGTACGCCTTCGAGCCCGCGACCCTGTACCAGCCCGTCTATCTCGGGGTCAGGAACGACTGTGAAGTCGACGACGCCAGGTCCGTGAAGCTGAAGGCGGTGTGACATGGCTGACAATGTGAGCAAGGAGACGAGGTCGCGGATGATGTCCGCGGTCAGGGGGTCGAACACCAAGCCCGAGATTCTTGTGAGGCGTTGGCTTCACGCCCTCGGGTACAGGTTCAGGATCCACGTGAAGGGTCTCCCGGGCAAGCCGGACATCGTGATGCCGAGCCGGCGGGCTGTGGTGAACGTCAACGGCTGCTTCTGGCACATGCACGACTGTGAGGGGTTCAGGATGCCCAGGAGCAACGTGAGTTTCTGGCGCGAGAAGTTCAGCCGCAACCGGGAGCGCGACGAGGCGAACCGTGAAGCCCTGCTGGGGATGGGTTGGAAGGTAGTGAACGTGTGGGAGTGCGCCGTGAAGGCTGGCGACTGCTCGGACGTGATCGACAGGGCGATAAGGTCGGTCGAGAGGCTGGTCGACGTGAGGTGAACACGGAAAAGCCCGGAGGTCAATCAAGACTCCCGGGCTTTCGTTGCGATTTATGACTTGAATACGTTCCTGCCGAGGGTGAAGAGGCTTCCGAATTTCCCGCCGTCAAGGTTCTCTCCGCTGGAGTCGGTCCAGTTCGGCGTGACCCTTGGGTTGAACCGCACCACCTTGTCCTCAGCCATGTTCTGGAATATCCCGAACAGGCGCGCCTGGCTCTCCGCGGACACCGTGTCGGGTATCTCCGACACCTCGAGCGACTCGCATTCGATCCACGCGCAGACGGTCTTGTGACTGCCCCGGTGTATCCTGCCGGCGGCGCCAGCCTTGTTGATCAATGAACACCCGTTCATCTGGAGGCTGAAAGCCTCGGGCTTGTAGTAGCGCACCGAGCGACCGTCACGGACCTGCCAGTGCATGAAGTGCTCGCCGTTGGCGAGGTGGAATCTTACTTTCATCTTTCTTTCTCCTTGAGTTAGGTTTCCGCCACACGAAGATCGGGTTCACAATCAAGAGACCTCTCTCTCCAGATCGTCGAATTTGTCGTAAAGTTCCCTGAGTTCCTTTGCGTACACCGGATCCAAATCATGATTCAAAATCTCATAGCTCAAGCTATTGCCTATCATAGAGATTTCATCTGCCGTCAACTGTACGTTCATCTTTCTTTCTCCTTGAGTTAGGTTTCCGTCACACGAACATCGGGTTCCGCCCAGCCGGTGAACGGCTAGAGGCGGTAGAAGTGGTACGACCACGAGAATCCGCGGTCCCACCAGAAGCCGTGCTTCCGCGCGACCTCGTTGAGCTTGTCGACGGTCATGTCGCCCGCGCGACCCTTGCCGTACCCGTTCAGCAGGTGGTGGAGCTCGCCCTCGCAGACGAGTGTGAACACGGAGCCCTCTCCCATGCTCTCGCCCCTGTCAGCCCACTCCTCTTGGGTGTAGACGTTGGTGTCGTCGTACTTCCTCGCGAGGTCGTCGAGAACCTTGCGCATCTTCTTCTCGTCGCATATCACCATTTCTCGGTCTCCTTGAGTTTGTTTCCCATCACACAACCATCGGGTTCCGGGTCGTCCGTGAACGGCTCGGAAGGGTTTACCGCATGTAGATGCCCCTGTTCGTCCGTAGGCGGTCTTTGGCTTCGACCTTGGCGGCTTCCACCGATTCGCACTTGAACTGGTAGCCGTTGATGATCAGCGTGACGCCGACCTTGTCGTCGCTTTGTAGGATAGTCGAAAACAGACCATTGGGATAGTTGCGGCTGTGAACCGCGTGCTTGACCCCGTTGGTCTCTCCCCGATCCACTCGCCATTCGGTAGCCATCTCGGTCTCCTTGAGTTTGTTTCCCATCACACAACCATCGGGTTCCAGACCTTCGGTGAACGGCTCGCCAGGCTCCGGAGGTCAGTACACCGGTTCCTGTGAAAGGCAAAGCCCAGGTGCTTCACCTGGGCTGCATCCTAGGTCAGCCCGTTCTCGATGTGCTCGCGGAGGAGGTCATCGATCTCGATGCTGTACTCGTCGCCCTCCTCGGCGTATATCGCGGAAAGGATGTCGTCGATGAGCTCTGGATGCTCGTCCTCGTTGCCGTACCGCTCGTCCTCGAAGAAGGACTCCATGATGTCTTGGTTGCGGTCATATATCTCTTCGGCTAGCTTTTCCATGTTTCAATCTCCTTTGTTTTTTTGTTTCCCATCACACAACCATCGGGTTCCAGACTGGGAACGAACGGCCGTGACGATGAAGCCCCGAAACGCCACCTGTTTTCGACGATCTCCGCACGATTGACCTCTGATGCCATTTCACCAGAGATGAGCGAGAAATGGCATATGGCTTGGCGAGCCGTTCACCGAAGGTCTGGAACCCGATGGTTGTGTGGCGTGTGACTCAAACCTTCCGAGCCGTTCGCAGACGACTTGGAACCCGATGGTTGTGTGGTGTGGAAATCAAACCTTCCGAGCCGTTCGCAGACGACTTGGAACCCGATGGTTGTGTGGCGGGTAACTTAACTCAAGGAGACCGAGACATGGCAGACAAGATGGCTGGTTGGATAAACAATGTCGAGTGTTTGGAAGCAAGCGGCGCGTTGTACGATCTAGTCGGCACGCGGGGCATGCTCCGCATCGACAAGAAATGCAACGAGTCGGCTGTCAACTGGTACGACGGCGGCATGGGCGTATGTTTCGAGCGGAAACGCACCACGATGAAGGGCGGTGTGTGTACCATACACACGAAGCTCGGCAACCGGCTGGTGTTCAAGGTCAACGAGGTGGCTTCCGAAGCCAAGCTCAAGGCTGCGGAGTTCTGGAGGGGCATCCAGTGCCTGCAGAGCAAGGCGACCCACTAGGTCGCCGAGCCGTTCGCCGAAGGTCTGGAACCCGATGGTTGTGTGGTGTGTGGAACTTAACTTTTTCAAGGAGACCGAAGATGAGTGAAGCCGAATACTTTGTTGGTGTCAACGCTCGCCTGGACCATTTGTTGGCGACGCAATATGTGGCGCTGCTGGAAGCAGCCCGCGGAGACCAGGAAACTTTCGCGGCGGCGGTCGAGGCTCTCCGCCTCGAGGCTGCGAAGTTGTCCAGATAAACGGGAAACCCGGGCTAAACGCCTGGGTTTTTTCCTTTTTCCGGGAAACCGGTGTACTGACCTCCGGAGCCTTGGGCGTCCAGGAGAGCCGTTCGCCTGGAGCCCGGAACCCTACACTCGTAACCCAACCTCAAAAGGAGAACGACATGATCGACCTGAAACAAGGCTATGATTTGATCGACATATCCGTCAAGTACCAGTCCCAGTCATGGCACTGGCAAGAGATACGCGACTACGGTGGCGTCAAGCTGCGGGCGAACATCGTCCGCAACGCCTACGATGAACAGTCGCACGCCAACATCGAGCAGTTCTCCGACCAGAAGGGCTGGCTCGTCATCGCCTCGCATCCGATCACGAAATACGCAGTCAGCAAGATGTCGTATGTCTGGGAGATGACGGACGACAGGCGAGATCTGTTCAGCGATTGCTCCGACCGGCTTTTCAAGCTTGGCGAGGCGTTCATCGGCTTCAAACGGAAAAGCTAGCCGTTCGCCTTCCGTCTGGCACCCTACCTTCGTGTGGCAAACAAACTTAAAAAGGAGAACGAGATGCACAGTTTCAAGGGTCGGGTATCAAAAAAGGATTTCGAGGACATGCTGGTCAAGGAGTTCGGCTCTGACGACCTCAACTCCAGCGTCCACTCCGAGGCAGCATGCCCCGTGATGACCCTCTACTACCTGGGGGACATCCATGTGGGGACTTGGCAAGGCGGGGAGGGATGGACATTCAAGAGGAACATCGACCAGGGGAGGACCGCATGAACAAGTACCTGTGCGTTTATTTCGGCACCAAGGTGGAGATCAAGGCTGACAGCCACAGGGAAGCCTTGGCGCAGATGGTCGAGATGCTCGGCATAAAGAAGAAAAGCCAGCCCAAGGTAATGGTGCTGCTGATGGAACGCAACGGCGAGAGCATATTCGCCGGCTAGCCGTTCGCCCTATGTCCGGAACCCAACAGTTGTTGTTTATGTGTAGCAGGTAAATTAAAAAAAGGAGAATGCTATGAACGCCAGCCAAAAAGAATTCTTGAGTGATATTGTTAGAAAAAACACGATTGAATATGCGGTTAAAAATGGAAATATTCAACTTCTCAAGCAGTTAATCGAAGAAGGCGCAAAGATAGACGAGTACGCTGTTTCAAGTGCGGCAGAACATGGTCATCTCGAGATCGTGAGATACCTGGTCGAAAAAGGCGCAGATATAAACGAGTATGCTGTTTCATATCCGGCAGGAAGTGGTCATCTCGAGATCGTGAAATACCTGGTTGAAAAAGGCGCAGGGATACGTGATCATGCTGTTTCATATGCGGCAGGAAGTGGTCATCTCGAGATCGTGAAATGCCTGGTCGAAAAAGGCGCAGAGATACGCTCTGACTCTGTTAAACGTGCAGCAGAAAATCGACATCTCGAGATCGTGAAATACCTGGTCGAAAAAGGCGCAAAGATAAGTGGTGACGCTGTTGAGGGTGCGGCAAAAGGTGGCAATCTCGAGATCGTGAAATACCTGGTCGAAAAAGGCGCAGGGATAGAGAACTACTGGGATCACGCTGTTTATTATGCGGCAGAAGGTGGCAATCTCGAGATCGTGAAATGCCTGGTCGAAAAAGGCGCAGGGATAGGCAATCACGCTGTTGAGGGTGCGGCAATAGGTGGCAATCTCGAGATCGTGAAATACCTGGTCGAAAAAGGTGCAAGGATAGGCGATGACGCTGTTGGAAGTGCGGCAGAAAATGGTCATCTTGAAATGGTGAAATACCTTGAGATTGTAAAATTCCTTGAAGAAGAAAAAAACTTGTCCAGATCCCAAACGATGATCATTTGCAACAAAATAAAGACTGGCGAATTGAAACTGCCCGAGTAAGCTAGCCGTTCGCCCGTCGTCTGGAACCCAACAAACGTAACCCAAACCCTAACAGGAGAATGAAAGATGTCAACTTGCGAGAAGAAGACCAAGAATAAGTGGTCAGTCCCACTGACCAACGCGGGAAAACTTACCGGCGACGTGTCCAACATCTGGGGCGACGCCAAGAACATCAAGGGCGACGTGTCCAACATCTGGGGCGACGTGTCCGAGATATACGAAGACGTGAGCGAGATCAGTGGCGACGTGACCGGGATCGAGGGCAACATGACTGGTATCCGCGGAAACGTGTCCGAGATCAGCGGCAACGTGGGCGGTCTCTGGGGCGACGTGTCCAACATCTGGGGCGAATTGGACTGCTTTATCCAGATTACTGGCGACGTGTCCAGTCTCACCGGCGACGTGTCCGGGATCTATGGCTTTGTGTCAGGTATCAGCGGCGACATGTCGGGGATCAGTGGCGACGTCGAAGACCTGATTCTCGAAGGCAAACTGAAGTGCGAAGTCAAACCTAAACATGAATCTGAAAACACCGAGAACAAGCTAATCAACTTCGGAAATCTCACCGGAGATGTGTCTAAACTCTGTGGCGATGCCAGGGACATCAAGGGCTACGTGGGCAAAATGACAGGCGACGTTTCTGGTCTCAAAGGCAGCGTGGACAGATTCTATGGCGACGTGTCGAACATCTATGGCGACGCGACTGAACTTTTTAACTATGTGGGTGATATACGCGGAAAAGTATCCAGGCATCTCGCTGGCGACGTGACCGGTCTCAGGGGAGACGTTTCGAACATCACGGGCGACCCGTCTGGCTTGTGTGGCGACGTTTCCGGGATCAGCGGCGACGTATCCGGGATCGAGGGTTGGCACATGATGTACAATGGCTGCAACACCGGTTTCAGAAGCGACGTATCCGGTCTCAGGGGAGACGTGACCGGGATCGAGGGCTGCGTGAAAGGGCTCTGTGGCGACGTCGAAGACCTGGTCCGCCAGGGCAAGCTGAAGCGTAAAGTCAAGCCGGAACCGAAGCCAGAACTCAAGCTGGAATCGAAGGAAACCAAGCAGTACCTCCATAATCTCAAGCTCAATGCGCCAGACGAGATCAAGGCGCGTAAGGAGGCTCGCCTGGTCGAGGTCCTCGACGAGATCAAGGCGCGTCTCGACGAGATCAAGACGTTGTTCGGCAAGTAGAAAACCAGGAATCCCCGGGGCAACTCCCGGGATTCAAGCCGTTCGCCCGTCGTCTGGAACCCAACAAACGTAACCCAAACCCTAACAGGAGAATGAAAGATGTCAACTTGCGAGAAGAAGAAGGTCAGATACAATGCCACGGCGACTTACGTGCTTGATTCCGACGGCAAGCTAAGCGAAGGGCAGATCGACATAATCAGATGGCGACTGCAGGACGCGCTTGACGAACTCCAATACCACTCTCGGCGGTATGACGACGAATTCGACGTGAAAGTCGTCAGCGAGAGCGCCGAGATCATCGAAGCTCCAGACCAACCGAAGGAAATATTGCCGCTGATCAACGTGGACAGAATTAACGCGAAGGATTCCAGCACCGAGATCTGGGGCGACGCCAAGAACATCTATGGCGACGTCACGAAGCTCAGTGGCTGCGTCACGAACATCAGTGGCGACGTGACCGGGCTTGAGGGCGACGTGTCCAAGATTGGCGGCGACGTGTCCGGGATCGAGGGGTCTGTGTCCGGGATCGATGGCGACGTGACCGACATCCATGGCGACGTGACCGGTCTCAAGGGCGACGTTACTGGTATCAGTGGCGATGTCACGAAGCTAAGGGGCTACGTCACGGACATCGAGGGCGACGTGTCCGGGATCTGGGGCGACGTGTACGGACTCGATGATGAAAGCGACATGACCGATATCGAGGGCGACGTTTCTGGTCTCAGGGGCGACGTCGAAGAACTGGTTCGCCTGGGCAAGCTGAAGCGTACAGTCAAGCATGAACCGGAGAAGACCAAGAAGGAACTTTTAAACGCGGGCAACCTCACCGGAGACCTTTCCGGTATATGGGGCGACGCTAAGAACATCTGGGGTTACGTTACTTATCTCAGCGGAGACGTGTCTGGGATCAAGGGCTGCGTCATGTACATCGAGGGCAATGCTTCCAACATCAGGGGCGACGTGTCCAAGCTCAGGGGCGACGTGTCTGATCTCAGGGGCGACGTGTCGAACATCAAGGGTGACGACATGTCTAATCTCAAGGGCGACGTGTCGAACATTAAGGGTAACGTCACGAACATATTTGGCGACGTGACTTTCATGTTGGGCGATGTGGGGCGTTTGCTCCATGGCGACGTCTCGAAGATCAAGGGCGACGTGTCCGGGATCAAGGGCTATGTGGGTAGGATCAAGGGAAACGTGTCCGGGATCAAGGGCGACGTGTCCGGGATCATGGGAGACGTGTCCAAGCTCAGCGGCGACGTGTCGAACATCGAGGGGTCTGTGTCCGGGATCGATGGCGACGTGACCGGCATCCATGGCGACGTGACCGGTCTCAAGGGCGACGTGTCCGGGATCAAGGGCTATGTGGGTAGGATCAAGGGAAACGTGTCCGGGATCAAGGGCGACGTGTCCGGACTCGCTGATGAAAGCGACATGACCGATATCGAGGGCGACGTGACCGGGCTTGAGGGCGACGTCGGAGAACTGGTTCGCCTGGGCAAGCTGAAGCGTACAGTCAAGCATGAACCGGAGAAGACCGAGAAGGAACTTTTAAACGCGGACAACCTCAACGGAGACCTTTCCGGGATCTGGGGAGACGCCAAGAACATCTATGGCGGCGTAACGAACATCATGAAGGGCGACGTGTCCGGGATCAAGGGCAACGTGTCCGGTCTCAGGGGCGACTTGTCCGGGCTCATGGGCGACTTGTCCGGGATCTATGGCAACATGACCGAGATCCATGGCGACGTCGAAGACCTGGTTCTCCAGGGCAAGCTGAAGTGTACAGGCAATCCGGAACCCAAGCCTGAACCGGAGAAGACCAAGGAGTCTCGCCTGGTCGAGGTCCTCGACGAGATCAAGGCGCGTCTCGACGAGATCAAGACGTTGTTCGGCAAGTAGAAAACCAGGAACCCCGGGGTAACTCCCGGGGTTCCAGCCGTTCGCCCTTCAACCGGAACCCAACAAACGTAACCCTACAAAGCACTTTTAACTTCAAGGAAACGCGATGTATACCTTAACGCAAGCTGAATTTGTCCGACTCAAAACCAAGTTGACCCGTGCGATCAACAGTAAGGATGATGCCAGAATCATCCGAACCTGCAATGAAGCCATGGCAATTTTCGATGATAAAGGCAGTCCGGACGATTGGAACCGCTGGAATCGCGCGAAAGAAGATGCAATAATTCGCCAGCGATACGCTAAGTGAAAGAAAACCAGGAAACCCGGATTCCAGCCGTTCGCCAACAGTCCGGCACCCTACCACCGTAACCCAAACCCCAAGGAGAACCGAACATGAAGAAGAAGTTCATAGTGCGTCTGGACGAGACGATCCAGCGGTCATGCGTCGTCGAGGCGGCAAGCCGTGACGAGGCGGAGTCGAAAGGATATGATATACTGATGAACGGCGGGGAGTGCGACTCCGAGAGCCTCGGGTCGGAGAACCTTACAGTGACAGAAAAGGAGAGCTAACATGACACATGAGGAATGGGAAGAAGAGTACGTGCCAGTCAAGAACCACCTCGACGACAACGCGTCGTTCGACGGCTGCATGTTCGAGACATACGCCGAGGAGTTCGTCCACGTCCTCCGCAACGCCGACGACAAGAAAGTCTGGACCTACGTCGAGGGCGACGAGGGACTGTACCTCATCCCCGGTCTGCACTTCGTCAACCGGCTTGGCTACCTCATCACCGAGAAACCTTACACCGACGAGACCATCGAGGTCAAGCTGGACTAGCAGTTTGTATTTTTTAAAATGTGTTTTAACTGAGACTTAAAAAGGAGATTAAGATGATTGTTCACCCGATGTATATTGAGAACAGAAGTGGCAAAGTTATTCATAGTTGCCGTGTTGTTTATGGATTTGGAGGACAATTGACATTAGGTAGGGGTAATATTAAAGGTGCAAATCTTAAAAATGCTGATCTCTCTGAACATGATCTTATGAACATGAATTTTTCTGGTGCAAATTTAGAAAAAGCTGATTTATCTAGTGCGAGTCTTAATTACGCTAACCTTAAGGGTGTAAATCTTAAAGGTGCTGATCTCTCTGATGCGTGTCTTGTGGGGGCTAATCTAGAAGGTGCAAATCTAGAAGGGGCTAATCTAGAAGGTGCGGAACTAGAAGGTGCTAATCTTTCTGGTGTCAAAATTAACAAAAGAACTAAATTCTAATCAGTACCTCCAATTGGGTTTACGACAAATGGTTTCAATTTATGTCTGCAACAGAACTTTAAAAGGAGAATGAAATGATTAAGATCAAAAACAAAAGTGGCAAAGTTATTCATACACTCTTTCTTGCTGACACTTTGGTGGGTGCGGATCTTACTAGATTGCAGCTTCAAGGTGCGTGTTTTCGCAATGAGAATCTTTCTGGTGCGAATTTTAGGGGTTCAAATCTTAATGGTGCAGATTTTTATCATGCGGATCTTCGGAGTGCTAATTTTTTAAGTGCGAATCTTTGTGGGGCTGATCTTCAAGGTGCGGATCTTCGTGGTGCGGACATTAGGTGCATTATGGTGAATGAAAGAACTAAATTCTAATCAGTACCTCCAAGGAGAATCGAACCCCTGTTTTAGCTGTGAGAAAGCTATGTCCTAACCGCTAGACGATGGAGGCGCGGACGGATTGTAACCAACGCGCCAGAGTAAATCAAGGAGAAAACCATGATCGACGAAGACCTCTACCTGGACTTCCCCCCGGTACGACCGGTCCCGGAAGGCAATAAGACCTGCCCAGCCTGCGAAGGTCACGGCGGGCACAACGTGAGGCTGAACGCCTACCCGCTGCACCGGTACGAGAACACCAGGGAGAACCGGCACCTGCACGCCCACTTCAGGCACGGGTGCGTCAACTGCAACGGCTGGGGCTACGTCCCCGAGGACCAGGAATGCGTCCACCAGTGGGGCGAGAGGCGTACCGTCGGCATGTCGCAGCACAGGTACTCCTGCGTCAACTGCGGGAGTACCTGGACCGTCGACAGCGGCGACTGAGCCGTTCCCCGGCTGCCCGGAACCCAACAGACGTAACCGAAACCCAACAAGGAGAACCAGATGCCTTCCAGAACGTCTGACAAATTAGCGAAGGAGGACTTCTTCCTCCAGTTTGTGTACCAAAAGCCTTATAGCTTCGACGCGCCATCACACATACTCGCCAATAGTATCGTTAATTCCTTGATGGATCGTGGACTATCCAGGGAAGCCGCCCAAAGGTTCATCTACAGCAAACTGTATCGTTGGGCATTTGATTTTGGCGGTCTTACAGAATCTATCGAAAAGGCAGGAAAAGATTTTGTCGGGAGTCTGTCGAAAGAGGATATCGAAGCCGATACCCTCAATGAGTATGGTGGCGAATTCAAAAAAGTTCCTAACGATTACGAAGGAGTTTAAAGACATGGAAAAGGCTAGACTGACGAACAGCATCCTCGGCTGGAGGCTCATACCGCTCACCGAGGGGGCTAAACCGATCCTGTCGGAACTGTACGGCTCCGACTACGACAAGATGAGCAACAAGGAGAAATCCGTCGGCGAGGGCAGGGACTGCAAGGATATCCTGGAGAACATCAGGAACGTGGCGCGCGACCTCGGCATCAGGGTGTCGGCGTGCGGCAACCGGCTCGCCCCGACCCTCCGCCTGTGGGAGGCGAAGAAACAACAGAAGCCGGAGACCATCTCCGTCGAATTCAAGCGGTCGTGCTGGAGCGAGGACCGGAACGACTGGGGCGATCACCTCGAGACGATCCGAAAGGCGTTCTCCGGGGAACGACACCCGGTCGAAGTGCGATCCAGCCCGCGGACCGCTTCGTACGCGCACGGGGGAACGGTCACGATAAGCAAGGGTCGCGCCGAAGGCATGTTCTACTCCACGTGGGACGACGACGAGGCGCTCGCCTCGACGCTCGGCATCGAATGCGACGAGGGGTTCAGCGATATGATCCCGTACATCCACGCGGCGGAATCCAACGGCACCGTCCGGGAGTTCTCCGCCAAGTCCAGGAAGTTCGAAGCCCTCATGCGCAAGATAAAGAAAGCCGAGACGTCCATGATCGAGGACGACGGGGAAGCCTGGGACCAGATAAGGGCGTGCTTCACGGGGAGCGGCAAATGATAGACGAGAACGAGATACGCAAGCTGGAGAGGTGGAGCAGGGAGGAACTGTCCCTGCTCGTCTCGAGGACCGCGGAAAAGGAACTCCGGAAACTCCGCGAGGAGAACCTGGCGCTGAGGGAAGAACTGGACAGGCTGAAGAACCAAACCGACAAGGGAGGCGCGTGATGCTGCAGGACATAGTTTTCGGATTCTGCGTGGTATACCTGGCTGTCGTTTTGCCGGTCACGTTCTGCGTCGCCGTCGTCTCGGTGATCGTGAGCATTTTCATTTTGTAGGAAACGAGGAACACATGCCGAACTGGTGCATGAATATGATAACGGTGTCCCACCCCAACCCGAAGAAGCTGCAGCTGCTGGTCGACGCGTACAACGCCGACAGGATGCTCGACATAATGGTGCCAGAGCCGGAATACTCGCGGGACGTGACCGGGGACACCCGATCCGACATCCTCGACGTCCAAGACCTGGCTGCGCTGGGCGACGCGCAGATGAAACTCGAGAAGTCCAGGTACGCCTGGCGCCTCGGGAACTGGGGATGCAAGTGGGACGTGAGGAGGTCTCACGGCGAGCCGGAAGCTTCGGTCGAGGAAGGATCGGCGACCATGCGGTTCCACAGCCCTTGGCAGCCGCCCCTGCGAGCCTGCGAGAAGCTGCGCGACGAGGGGTTCTCGGTCCAAGCCTACTACTTCGAGCCGATGATCGGGTTCTGCGGGTACGTCGACGACAAGCAGGAGCAGCACGTGGACATAATCAAGCCGACACGTGAATGGATAGGCGCGAACGTGCCGGCGCACGTGGACGAAGCCATGGGCGTGAGCCAGACATACGTGAACCACCCGTAGCGGACCGCGAAGGTATCCTGTGAAGCCGACTTGTGAATCGTACCCGTGAAGCGGACCTGTGAAGTAGACCTGTGACGGCGAGACCACGTGAAGGCAAGGGAAACGTGAAGGGGGAAGCCTCGGCGCGCGTGACCGGGGCGGAACTGTGAAGCCTCAGGTCCCGAGTTGTGAAGCTTGTCCGGAGGTCAGTACACCGTTCACGTCCAATGGAAAAGGACCAGGGAAATCCCTGGTCCTCTCGTTTACTTCTCCTGTCCCGTCGCCTTGGCGATAAGGGCGCGAAGCTCGTCCCACAACGGCTCGTCCTCGTCCCATCGGTTGGGAAGGTCCTCGAGCCTGTGAAGCATCGCCAGCATGTCGGGCGCAGCCGCTATCAGCCTGGCGTCCGCGACGCTCGACTCCGTGTAGTAGCACCTTTCTTCCCTCTTGCCCTTCGGCACCTTCCACTCGTGACCCGCGATGAGGCAGATCCTGATCGGATTCTCGTGATGGTCTTCGTCCTGGGTGAGATACAGATGCTCCGCCATGTCGCCGACGGCGAAACCTTCGGCTTTCCAGGGTCCGGGCGTGTGAGCCATTTTTTCGCTCCTCGTGTAGTACAGGTATTCTTCGTCGCCGCATTCGACCGCGTTTATCAACTCGCCATTCGGATAGGCTTCCATCGCCTGTTCGTCCGCCTGGTCCGGGTCATCCGCCATGCAATAAAAAAACAACGTAATTTTCGTGTCGCCTTTGTCCTCGCGCAACGACACTTTGAATGGTCTCATCATTTTCTTTTCTCCTTTGACAATAGGGTTCCGCGTGAAGCCCGAACGGCTAGACCGGGATACTTATCTTGAAGTAATCCCAGGTCTTGCCGGACACATGCTCGACCTTGCCCCCGATGGACTCGACCGATCTCGTGACCGACGACACGCCGGAGCCAGCAGGGAAGAAAGCCTTCCGTACTTTCGTGACCACCCGAGCCTTGCCGCGACCCGACTTGACCTCGTTGTCGAAGAAGCCGATGCCGTAGGGCTGTGAAGCCTCGTTCTTCAGCGCGGCTTCCTGCACCAAAGGGATCTGGTCCAGGCACTCCGCCAGAACCGTCGAAAGCTTGCAATAGCCGCAGCCCGAGGCTTTGGCTGTCGCAGCGCCACCAGGATGGTAGGCGATAGCGTGGGGGTTCATTCCCCAGGTCTTCGATTTCTTCCACTCGACCTTCACTTCAATTTCCATTTCAAGTCTCCTTGTTGTTTCGTTTCCACACGATTGTAGGGTTCCAGGTCAAACACGAACGGCTTCAAAAGAAAAAGGGCGACCGTGTGAAGGTCGCCCCAGGTTTCCGGACTACGCCGCATCCCCTGCGGTTTCTTCCTCGCTGTCGAACAAACTCACGATGTTCGAGCTTTTTACGACGAAGCAAGGCTCGTTGCTTGGCTTCTGATCCGACGGGGTGAGGAAGCTGTTGAAAACTTCCTTCGTCACCTCGTTGCCGTCCACGAAGTAAACCACCTTGGGCTTATGGTTGTTCGCGGGGTAGAACCTGAAGTAAAAGGTTTCCTCTCCACCCTTCGGGGTGTGCTTGATCACATGGGGGAATACCACCCACACACCGAACGGAAGAGGACCAACATCACCACGCTCGCCGGCGGCGATTCCGTCCTTGACGGACTTGAGGTTTTCAAACGCCTTCCCCGCGGTGAACACCCCGGAGGTCAGCTTCTCCAGAAGCTTGCCCTTGAAGGCAGCCGCTGGTTTCTTGGTCGTCTTGAACTTCGCCTTGATGAATTGCCCCTTGACGCCAAGGAACTTCACCACATTCGGATCGTTCATCTCCATTTTCCACTATCCCTTCTGTTAAGTTTCCCATCACACAATGATGGGGTTCCAGGTATTCGGCGAACGGCTCGCCACTAGTAGTCATTCGTTTCCAGTCCAAAAAGATTTCTCTTTTTTTTCTTTATTTCGTTTCCCACAATGATGGGGTGCCAGGTTTTCGGCGAACGGCTCGGCTGGTCCGGAAGTCAGTACACCGGATTTTCCAGGCGAGCCGTTCGTGCCAGACCTGGAACCCTACCATCGTGTGGTGGGAAACAAGAAAACAAGGAGAATGGAAATGAACGAAAACCAGATCATCGAAGAAGCCCTAAATGCAGCTTGTTTGGTTGTACAAGAAAAGATAGGTGTGACGGACGGGGGCTGGGCATCACTGTTCTTCTCTGGCGAGAACCGCCAGAAATTCGACGATCTGTTCTCGGCTTACATTCGATCCGAGAAATCCTCGGACTAGGGATAAAGCCCCGAAATGGGGCTTTGCCTTTTTACCAGAAACCGGTGTACTGACCTCCGGAGCCGGAACCTGGACCAGGCGAGCCGTTCGCCCTGAACCCGGAACCCCACAATTGTGTGGTGGAAACAAGAAAACAAGGAGAATGGAAAATGAGCAAGCCAGTGAAGACTTTCGTCAATTCCCAAAACCATCTCGTCGAGATATTCATCGACGACAATCCGATCAATCCGAGAGAGGACGGGAACCTGGGCACCATGTGCCTTTTCCACAAGAGATATACATTGGGCGACAAGGATCATGGATTCCAAGGTCCGGATGAAGTAAAGTTGTTCCTTGACGAGAACGAGACAATCTCGTTGAATGTATACGGCTACGATCATGGCGGGCTTACGATCAAGACTTCCCCATTCTCATGCCCTTGGGATTCTGGGCAGCTTGGGGTAATCTTCATCACGAAAGAGAAAGTGGTAGAGGAATTCGGCGATTTCTCGAAGGAATCCATCGAGAGGGCTGAGAAGTACCTTCGCAACGAAGTATCGTTGTATGACGATTACCTGCAGGGCAATGTGTACGGATTCCGTGTCGTCGACGGCGACAAGGAGATAGATTCGTGCTGGGGCTTCTACGGCGACGACCATAGCCTTTCAGGACTGCTCGAGGCTGCGGATATATTCTGAGCCGTTCGCCCTGAACCCGGAACCCCACAATTGTGTGGTGGAAACAAACTTCAAAAGGAGAATGGAAATGGTAAAGCCGAATATTGTGCTCATGATGGTAGCGGCTGAGACTTCGGTCGCAGCCTGCATACTGATGGACGATCAAATTTTCGCCAGCAAGCTCCGTAACGGGGCGCAGGTCCAGGAGCTGGTAACCTGGGTAAACGAAAACTTCTAGGGAATATCCCGGGTTTAACGCCCGGGATTTCTCGATTCCCGGAAACCGGTGTACTGACCTCCGGAGCCCGAACCTGGACCAGGCGAGCCGTTCGCCGGACACCCGGCACCCTACAATTGTGTGGTGGGAAACAGAAAACTTTAAGGAGACTGAGAAATGAACAAGATAGATGAGATTCTGGAAGCGAAGATAAAGGAAGAACTGACCCCTATCCATATCGAGGAATACTACGCGGCAGCCCTCGACGACATATACCCAGTCGTTGAGATAGGCGGTCTGACTTTCAGTCCTAGCCGGATCGTAAGGGAACTCGACCCGACAGCGTTCCGTTGCGGGATGAATGACTACCTTGACGGCGACGACTCGCTCGAGTACATCGCCGACGACTGGTACAGAGCATGGGACGTAGAACAGATCCGCAAGGAGATAGACGAGATCGAGGCTGCGAAAGAGGAAGCGGACGCGGAAGAGGACTAGCCGTTCGCCCGCCACGCGGCACCCTATGTTCGTGTGGCGGGAAACAAACAAACAAGGAGAATGAAGATGACGGACACGGTAAAATTGGCGAACCGGTTCAGGAAGCTTCCGTTCGCCAGCATATGCGAGCAGATCGAACCGCTGGCGCTGGAGATCGAGGCGTCGAGATTCGCGAACGCGATGGAGATCCTCCGTCAGGAGATAGAGGTCCACCAAGACTGCGACAACTGGATAAAGGCGGACGTGCTTTCAAAAGCCCTACGTGAAATCAGAACAGTCCGAGACAGGGCGCTTGCAGCCTTGACACGTAACCCATAGGCGTGGAAACAAACAAACAAGGAGACTGAAAATGGAAGATGATTATTTCCGCGTCCCCACCTGGACGGAAGTCTGCAGGGAGTACGCGGCGAACGCTGGCGGGGATCGACCCGAGCAGGCTTGGATCCTCACCCCATGGGACACCTGGGAACGTAACCCAGCCTATTCCGGAGTGTTCGCGGACGCCCCGCACCCGTTCATCTCGGTAGAGGACTTCTACGACGACGACGGAGGCGCACAGGCTCCGGCACTGGAGAAGCCGGCTGAACCGGACGACTGCCCGTTCTAGCCGTTCGCCCGACATCCGGAACCCTATGGTCGTGTGGAAACGAAACAAAAGGGAGAATGAGAAATGAACGAATCAGTGAAAAAATGGATCAACGGCAAGTCTGACAGCTGCACCTTCACCGTCGACAAGGTTTCGACGGGGCACAAAGCCCACCGTGGCGGCGTCGGGATACACGACACCCGCCCGAGACGGCAGCGCACTAGGGGCGCAGCCCAGCGCAACGCGATGCGCGACTGACAAACGCGGCGAAAGCCGCCAGGCGTGGCAACCCCACACACACAATTGCCACGCCAAGGAAACCCAGGTCAAACGCCTGGGTTTCTTTTTTGCCCGGAACCGGTGTACTGACCTCCGGAGCCAGCCTGCCGCCTGGGTTCCAGCCGTTCGCCGACCAGGCGGAACCCTACCGTCGTGGTGGGAAACAACAAACAAAGGAGAACGGGATGAAGAAGTTCCTTGTGGAAATCGACGAGAACATTCGGCACACCTGCCTCATCGAGGCTGAAAGCAAGGAGGAAGCCGAAGAGAAGGGGCACGAAGTCCTGATGAACGGCGCGGATGACGACTGCGACAACCCAACCTATGTCCGAGAGCGAGCCGGTTTCGGCTGGCTCTCAATCAAAGAACAAGAAGGAGAATGAAAATGCTGGTAGGGGAATTGAACCAGGGTCAGAGGCTTGCCTACAAGCTTCTGCTCCGGAGGGACGCGAAGATATACGACTGGGACGACACTTTCGTCGCCAGGATGCTCGACGACAACGAGTCGGTCCTCGGCGGCGAGGGATCGATAGAGGCGGGACGCAGGCTGGTGCCGTACTTCAGGTCCGTCTACCACGCGAAACGCTAGACCGGGAAAACCCCGGTCTTTTTTTTCCCCCGAAATCGGTGTACTGACCTCCGGAAAGCGAAACCGGACACATATATAGGGTCATACAAGCCGTCCAACAAAAGGGAAGAACGATGAAGACACAATCAAGGAAAGCCAAGAAACACCACAACCAGATCAACGAGGGGTTCGTCCGATACTCCTTCTCGGAATACGTCCACAGGAAGGGCGACGAGCAGTTCGACGAGTTCACCGGGATCGGGAAGGCTTTGGGCGGCATGTGGAACAAACTCACCCAGAACCAGCGCCCCGGCGGCGCCCCCAGAGCTTCAGCCCCGGCAGCACCAGCGCCAGCAGCGCAGCGCCCAAGCGCACCGGCTGCAGCCCCGGAGCAGAAACCAAGCTCGTTCACCCCGGACCAAGCCAAAATAGCGAAAATCAAATCGAGGAACGTCCACCTGACACGCGTCGAGAAATCTTTCGACGACTTAGCCAACGTGCTGCAGGAGCCACGGCGAGGAGAGGACATTGCTGCGATATCGGGCATGAACGTCTACGTGAAAGAGAGATTGATCCCGGCTCTGAAGAACCAGTTCCGCCCGGCTATTGACAAGAAATGGAAACTGCTCGACAACGAGACCCCGAACGACGTCTCCAGGAGCGGCGGCATGATATCCGCCAGGGAAACCAACCCGGAGGGCGGCGCCCCGAGGGGAAGCGGCTCGCCAAAAGGCGCAGGCTCGGCTAAAGACCAGATCTCCAATTCCGCCGGGAGTTACTTCGACAGAATCAGCGGAAGGTAACACGGGAACGGACGCGCGGAAACGAAGAAAGCCAGGGAGTCATCCCTGGCTTTCTCATTTACGTCAGTCTGCGCCAGCCACTAGTCGGCTGCGCCCGTCGCGGACACGAGGATCGAACCCATCATCGCCACGACCAACCACAGGTAAATTTCCATCTTCCATTCTCCTTCAAGGTTTTTGTTTCCCGCCACACGAACATAGGGTGCCGCGTGGCGGGCGAACGGCTATTCGGAAGCCATCATCGCGTCCCTCACCCTGGACGAGCGGTTGGTGCAGTGGTGGTCATTCCCGGCGTAGGACTCGCCGCATGACACGCAGGCTCTCGTCGCGGGCTTGACCCAGCTTTCGTTGCTCAAAGCCCACCGCAGCCGCTTCTCCGCGCGCTCCAGCGACACCTTAGCCTCGTCGGAACCGGGTCTGACCTGCAGCGTCAACACCAGGTCGAGTACCTCGTCGCACCAGGCTTCGCTCGGGAACTGGTCGTCCATCGCCCCGGTCAGCGTCTCCAGCACGTAAGCGAGGGAACGTTCCCGGCGGAAGAACTTGGACGTCCTCTCCCGGTCCTTCTGCCACACCACCATACCCAGGTCATGCGCGAGGAACGCGGCGTGCGTCTCCAGCAACATCCCGATAACCTTCTTCTCCTTCTCCATGAAACGACTCCTTTCAAAAGTCCCGAACCGCCGGGTTCCGCCCGACATAGGGCGAATGCCATACCCAAGAACCACCATATAGGTGGCGAGGTACCAGACCCGGCAGGAACGGCTGAGTCATTCGCCCGGAACCGGGAAAGTTTGCGTGGAAAAACCGGTATTTTCCTTTTTCCCTGTTCCGCGAGCCGTTCGACAGCCGACCGGCACCCCATAGCCGTGTGACAAACATCAAAACGAGAGGGATCTATCATGGGAATGTTCTCCTGGTGCTGCAAGGGATGCGGCGAAGAGATATGCCGCGGCGAGTTCGCCCGGCTCAACGGAAGAAAACAGGTATACGGCGGATACGGCGACGGCGACCATGACGAATACGTCGCCTGGCACCAGCGCTGCTACGGCGCCGCGACCAAGGAGCAGAAGCTGGACGACAACCCCAGCAAGAGAGCCAAGAACCAGGGCATGGGCGCCGCGAGGCTGCGTTTCCTCGAGGGCTACGACGAGGGCAAGCCCGTCACCTACACCGCGGTCGTGTACGCCTATGGCGAGAAGGGACACTTCGAGTTCTTCTACACCAACTCCGGCAAGCTGGAGGACCAGGCGTCCTATGACGCCCTCTACGAGGCTGAGGCGGACAAGCCTTCCGGTTTCGACTACGAGGCGTGGACGCTGCTCCCCGCGGAGGACAAGAAGAAGGCGAAAGAGGAACACCTGAAGAGGATAGGGGAAGCGATCGGCTTCCCTTCCCCGCGCGACAACGCCAAGGTTTTCGGATCGGGGGGCGATGCGCTCGTGTTGGCGCTCGCGGCGCTGGATCGCGACTTTCCGGAGGAGTGCGGGGGGAGATACCATCTGATCGTCCTCGGCAGGCAGGGCGATATCGAGGGATCCGTCTACGAGCGGGTAAGCCGTTCGGCAGACGACCGGAACCCCACCACCGTAACATAACCATAAAGGAGACGGAAATGGAAGACTACTGGCTGGAGATGGCGTACGAGGACAAGGTCTCCGGAGACCCGGAATTCAGCGATGACGACTACGACATCGAACCTGACCCCGACTTCGACGACGATGACATCGAACCTGACTACGACCCCGACGGTCACGAGCAGGCTGCGTAAGCAATGGCGGGCATCCACACACACTCAAGTCCCGCCGCGGGAAAGCCAGGGAAACCTGGCTTCCTCCCATTCCACCCATATCACGGCTGAGCCGTTCACGGAAACCCCGGAACCCCATTGTCGTGACGGAAACCAAAACCAACGGAGATCGAAAGATGAAGACCCTTTTCCTGCTTCTGGCGCCATTTTTCAACAACTACACGGAAAGCCCAGAGAACATCGTTTACGTCCAGAGCTACCAGATGGTCGTGAACGACGAGATCAAGCGTGATATCATCGTTGGAGTGAAACCGGGCAAGAGGAAGTTCACGTTCGAGGTGCTCGTCGTGGACAACGACAGCATACTCGTCGACTTCCACAATTAAGACCATGCCACCGTATGTACTGGCATGGCGAAAAAGGCGGCTTTCCCTCGGGAAGGCTGCCTTTTTTTTCGTATATACATGCATGAACCTAAGACAACATTCGAAGGAAGGTCAGGACATCGTCCTGTACCACTGGATCAGGACGGTCGGCGAGACCAACAGGGTCGCCGTCGAGTTCGGGGCGCGCGACGGCTTCGAAGGATCGAACGTGAGGATGTTCGCGCAGCTCGGCTGGAGGCTGGTCCAGTGGGACGTGAAACAGTCGCAGCACGTGAGCCGGGAGTTCGTGACGAGGGAGAACGTCAACGACACGTTCGCCAGGCACGGCGTACCGCCCGAGCCGGACATACTCTCCATAGACGTGGACGGCAACGACTACTGGATATGGGAGGCGCTCACGTGCCTCCCGAGGATCGTCGTCATCGAGTACAACCCCAACTTCGGGATCGGCGAGAGCGCCGTCGTGAGGTACGACCCTGACAGGAAGTGGACCGGGGACGCAGCCTTCGGCGCCTCGTTCACCGCCATGAACGACCTGGCTAGGCGGAAGGGATACGTGTATGTCGACGAGGTGGGTCACGACCTGGTTTTCGTGCGCGAGAGCCTGCTCCTACCCAAAGCCGTGAACCCGACCCTGCCGAGGCGCATCCACAGGCAGACCGGATACGACCAGTTCACCGTGCCGACGCGCCAGATAAAGCTGTGAAGCCCGCGGTTCCGCAAACGTGAAGCCGACCCGTGAAGCCGTTCCCGTACCGACCGGAACCCCATAGCCATGTGACGGAAACCGAACCCAAGGGAAAACGAAATGAACGACATGAAGACACGCGAAGTGATTGACATCCAGTGCAACGAGGACACGGGAGTGACTCCAGAGCAGATCTACCTGGACATGCTGGCGATGGCTGCCTAGGACAGGACGTGAAACCCGAAACCAAAGCCCATGGGGATTGCCCCCGTGGGCTTTTCCTTTTAGGTACTGGACCGCGTGAAGCAACCGCGCCGACGTGAAGCCCGGACCCAGAGCCGGACCGCGTGAAGCAACCGCGCCGACATGAAGCCGGGATGCCATGGCGACGTGAAGCCGTAAAACCGGTGTACTGACCTCCGGACCCTGGCGTCGGCACGGAAACGAGAAAGCGAGCCAGTCATCGCTGACTCGCTCGCTTTCATGCTCGGACCGCGCGGAGCCTACAGTATCTGGTACTGGTTCGGGTACTTGCCGTCAAGCCAAACCTTGGCTTTCGCCAGTTCCGTGCAGCCCGTAAGCGTCCGGAAAGTTCCCCTATCGTCCGTGGCAAGACGGAACACGGTTCCCTTCCTCTTGGCTTTCGCCAATTGCTTTTCAGCCTCGAAGTTTTCCAGAAGCTGGTCGAGGAAAGTCTCGACATTGTGGGTGTATTGAACACCAGCGAACTGGTATTGGGGCTGAGAGGCTACATGAGCCTCAAGCTTGGCTTGCGAGCCGACGCCGAAATACTCGACATCGACCGGACCGCCCTCTCCTCCGTTATGGACGAAGGCGAATTTCTTTCCGTCCACGTTCAACATGAACTGGTAACCGCCACCATCCCTCGTATCCCAAGTTTTCAATCCCTTTATCTTGAAGTCCATTTTTCCGTCTCCTTGAGTTTTTTGTTCCCACCACAACCATAGGGTGCCAGTTCGCCAGCGAACGGCTCGCCTATGAAATTCTGGTTATCCTCATGTCGCTGGGGCTGATCTCGTCGCCGATCTCGGATGACTCGACCCAATCCTCGAACTCCTCGAATGATTCCTCGAAGGATTCGTCATACAAGGCGAGGACTCTGTTTCCCTCGACCTCGGTGTTGTACCCGCGACCAGTAAGGTCTTTCACGAAGAATTTCTTCATTTCCGATCCCCTTGATTTTTGTTTCCCACCACACGACAATGGGGTTCCAGGTCATCCCCGAACGGCTCGACCTATACTCGGATCGATCCGCGACAACAAGGCAATACCTAGCCGACTAAGCCCCGAAACGCCACCTGTTTTCGACGATCTCCGGGAAACCGACCTACCTGCCATTCCAGGACAGATGGACGAAAACAGGCACATGACCTGGCGAGCCGTTCGTGGTCGACCCGGAACCCCATGGTCGTGTGGTGGGAAACGAAAAACTCTTTCAGGGGATTGAAAATGAATGATATTGATTTTGATTTGTTGACTTTGGCTATGGATCGTTTGGATGCAGCCAACCTCGCGGTGATCGCCGCGCAGGCTGAGGTAGCCGCCGCCGACGCCGAGGTCGATCGGATAATGAATGTGGTAAAGTAAAGGAAAAGCCTAGGTCCACGACCTAGGCTTTTTTCATGCCCTGGAACCGGTGTACTGACCTCCGGAGCCGGAACCTGGAGCCAGCCGTTCGCTGGACACCCGGAACCCTACCGTCGTGTGGTGGGAAACAAAAACTCTTGCAAAGGAAATTCAAATGGCTAAGTTCTTTTTCGGCGCTTCTATCGTGTTGGCAACGTTCTCCTGCGTGGCTGCCAGCCATGCGGAGCCGAATCTCGGCGTCGGGATAGTGCTGACGACCCTGACCGCCGCCATGGCATTGATCACGGCACCGGAGGCGTTGGGTCTCGACAAGTAAGCCGAGCCGTTCGCCGAAAACCCGGAACCCCATCATCGTGTGGTGGAAACAAAAAAACTTTCAGGAGATTGAAACATGAACGAAATGGCAGAACTCATCTATGACCGAAACCAAGCCGTAATCGCCTCGTTCTTCGAGGACGATCGGTACGGCGAGGACGAATTCCTCGATGAACTGGTGGACGACATCGTCTCGGCGATCCAGATCGCTGAAGGCGAGGAATTCGCCCCCGAGGTCGAGGACCTCATCAGGGAACAGGTCATGAACGGTCTGACCTAGGACTCAGCCCAGGCTAAACGCCTGGGTTTTCCCTTTTCCCGGAAACCGGTGTACTGACCTCCGGAGACCGGACCCCTGGCGAGCCGTCGGAGACCGGACCCCTGGCGAGCCGTTCCCAATCAACCCGGAACCCCACCGTCGTGTGGCAAGCAACAAACTTTCAAGGAGATAGACATATGGCTAATTTCACCTGGGCTGTAGGCAACGATCCCGTATCCTTCCAGTCGAGGGTAGATGTCATGGGACACATCCACCGCGAGACTTTACAGAGTCACGCCTTCAAAATCCAGGAGCTGCAGGGCGCGCTCCGGCAGGCTGAGGAACGGATCCTCCTCCTCGAGGGATACCTCAAGGCGATGAGCGAGGGGGAGATTTTCGCCCTCCCGCCGAGCCTGGGCATCTGACCCAGGCGTCCTATAAACTAACCAACAACCTTAACAGGAGATCGAAAAATGAATCCTTATATCATCGGCAATGTCAATCAAACTGAATTCTGGAGCAACGAGGACGGCTGGGCGGATCTGGCTTCGGCAACCAGGTTCACCGAAAAGGAAAAGGAAACCCTGCGATTGCCAATAGAGGGCTCCTGGTTGACCCTGTGGGAGGTGAACTCCATCCAGTTCGCCCGATTCATCGCCGAGTGCGAGGCAGAAGGCGTTTTCTCCGACAAAGACCGTATGGAAAAACTCGCCGGGGGGATGGACCTGAGTATCGATGAGGTCTACGAACTCGTAAGCCGGGCGCAAACCGAGTGGGATGATTTCAAGGCGATTTCGTAGTTGACACGCAAAAACCCGGAGGTGCGCCAGCCCGGACATCCCGAGCCTGCGTCCGGAAGCCGTTCCCGATCAACCCGGCACCCCATCACCGTGTGGTGTGGAACTTAAACCTTCAAGGAGAATGAAAATGACCGAAACCGAATACTTCATCGCCGTCAACACCCGCCTGGACGCCCTCGAGGCTGACCGGGAAGAACAAAAACCACCAGAGAAGCACTGGAAGGACCAGATAACCTGGTCCTGCGGCACGGAAGGCTGCTACGGCAGCGTTTCCGGGATCAACATGCCCTGCAGCAACTGCGGGGGCTAGGACGCAGCCCCGGTTCCAAAGCCGGGGCTTGCCTTTCCCGGTAAACCGGTATACTGACCACCGGAGCGACCTGTCCCGGACATCCCGAGCCTGCGTCCCGAAGCCGTTCCCGGGCAACCCGGAACCCCATCATCGTGTGGCAAACAAACTTCAAAAGGAGAATGGAAGATGATCGAAGCGAAAGAAACCGAACGCCATGGCGGCGCCTACGACAGGGGTCGCGCCGACTCCTACTACAACCGCCCCCGCCAACCCCACATGTTCGCGGGCGCGACCTACGCCAGCCCGCAGGTCGACAAGAACGACATGACCGCGGAGCAGGTGGCTGAGTACAACGCCGGCTACAACTGGAACGAGGAGTTCGGGGACAAGAAGGACTGGGGGGGATAAGACCCCGGCTTCCCGCGGAAACCGGTGTACTGACCTCCGGAGCCAGTCCGGGTCGACCAGTCTAACCAGTATAACCAGTCTCGTCGGCGCGTCCCGAGCCTGCGGTCCCGTCTTTTCGTGAACGCCCGTACATCGAACCGTGTCCGGGTCGCCCGGTCTAACCAGTATCACCAGTCTCATCGGCGTCCCGGCGTCCCGGTTCGTCCAGTGACTCCAGTGGAGCCAGTGACTCCAGTGAAGCCAGTGGAGCCTGCGTCCAGTGACTCCAGTGTAACCAGCCGGAACCGTGTCCCGAGCCCGCGCCCGGAGGCTTCCGTCTGCCCAGCTAGACTGGGGAAGCCCCGAGAAGCCACCGGGTTCCGACGATCTCCTTCCCGCTGACCGAGAACGCCGCCTCCGGGAAACCCGGCTGGAAACGGCGACGCAGCCTGGCGTCGGTCCAGTAGCGCCAGTGGATCCGGCAAGTCCGACCCGGCACGGGCATTGTCTGGGTCGTCCCAGCCCGGTAAAACCCGTAGAACCGGTAGAGCCAGTCGCTCCGGTTGAACCTGTCCGGGTCGTCCCGAGCCCGCGTCCCGCAGTGATATTGAACGTTCGTACATCAAACCGGGACCGGACGACCCGGACACGGTATGACCTGTAGAACCGGTCGCGCCAGCAGGACCTGTCCGGGTCGTCCCGAGCCCGCGTCCTGGTCGCCCCGGTCCGACCAGCCGGGTATGACCTGTAGAGCCGCGGAAGCCCGCGTCCCGAAGCCGTTCCCGGGCAACCCGGCACCCTACCATCGTGTGGCGGGAAACGAAAACTCAAGGAGAATGAAAATGGATGCCAAGAAAATGAGCGACGCGACCCTTAAGGTCGCATACCGGGCTTCGTACAACAAGAAGGAAGCCGCCCACCTGGCGTGGCGCACGGAGACCGGCTTCGGGCGGGTAGCCCCCGACCTCGAGGCTGCGTTCCGCTCCGCCTGCTCGGAGTACGAGCCGCTCCTCAAGGAGTGGGACGCCCGGTTCTCGTCCGAAGAGGACGACGTACGCGCCCGCGAGGCGATCGCGGACCGGTACGAGGTCAACTGGAGCGAGGAATAGAGGGAAGCCCCGACCACGGGGCTTTACCTTTCCCAAGGAAACCGGTGTACTGACCTCCGGAGCCGAAGGGTCCAGCCGTTCGCCGGACTCCCGGCACCCCATCACCGTGTGGAGGGAACGAAAAATCAAGGAGACAGACATGGATATCATCGCGGAGATCGGAACGTTGGAAGGCAAGTACCACGCGGACGCCCTGAGCCCCGCCCAGGTCGCCGGCAGGGCGTCCGCCAAGGCTGCCCTGGTGGAAGCCGTCGAGGCGTTCAACGCAGCCCCGAAGGGCGACAACCGTCGAGAGCTCGGCAGGCTCAACGACGCCATATCGCGGCACGCCCGCAGGTTCCCCGAGCTCTTCCCCGAGGACGAGGACGAGATGCGGGACATACGGGAACGCGAGGAGATCGCGGACCGCCACGAGCGGTACTACAACGAGGATTAGGGTCAAGCCCGGTCGCCGCCACGTGAAGCGGTGCCGGGAGGATACATGTGCCATATACTGAACGAGCCGGGCTAGTCGCCCGGCTTTACCTGGACCGGCGACCGGTGTACTGACCTCCGGAGCCGGGCTACGTCTTACAGGTCGGATGGAGGGATAGCATGCGCAAGGGAAACACGAAGGGGCTCGAGGGTTACAGGCTGTCGTACGTCACCAGGAAGGACGGGGTCGTCAAGACCATCACCGGCTACTGGGACGAGGACCTGTACTGGCTCATAGAGGACGCGAAGACCGACGAGGGGTTCGTCGCGGTCGTCAGGGAGGCTGTCTTCCGCGGCGACACGGGACCCAGGGTCGTGCCGACCGGGACGCTGCACGGGATGATACCCGAGAGTTTCACGCTGGGCGAACTGGGATACTCGGAGATACCGATGGCTATCCCGGTGGAAGCCGGCGACTGCATACCCATGGCTATCCCGGTCGGGGACGAGGGGGAGCTCGACGGGGACGAGCCGTGGGTCATCAAGATGGTGTGAAGCGTTTTTTTGGCAAAGATTATTTTGCGTAAATTAATTTGGAAAACCCCGGGGGGAAGACCGGGGGTGGGTACCCCCCGCCACCTATTACTGCCCTCCTTTTGCTTGACCCTCCCTTTTTTTCAAAACCGGGGGAAGGGGAACCGGGGCGAATCCCGGCGGGGCTGGTGGATTGCGGAAAACCCCCCGGAGAAAAAAATCGCCGGGGGTTTTTTATGTCTGTCTGTGGGGGGAACGGTTTCTTCGCTGGAATCCGCGGAGACGGGATCGGCGTGGTGGACTTCCCAGCCAGATGAAATCATGCTTGGCGCCCATCAGAATCGTGGACGCCAAGTTTGGTTTCCGCTTTACGCGAGTTTCTTGCCGCAGGATGCGCATTCCAGGCTTTCTATCGAGTTGATGAAAGCGCAATCGCCGCACTTCTTCGTTTCGTTCACCTTTATGGTTGAGAGATGAGCCTTTAGAGCACCGACCAGTGCGCCGAGTAGCTTCTTTCCCGAGGGATGGAGCTGGGTCGTGTTCAGCATGCCGTCAAGGTGGCTCGCGAGCTGATTTTTGACGGAGTTCGCGTCGGTGCCGGGCAGACCGCCGCCGCACCCGTGGCACGTGCCGCCCGGGACGTTGCCCTCGGTGCCGCAGACCATGCACTTGATCGCCTGTGGCGCCGCTTCCTCCAGGAAGCCGTACGAGACGTTCTCCTGCTTGACTCCTAGACCCCTCGATATGGTGTTCCACCATTCCTTCTCAGATAAGTTGTTCATGATTCTCCTTTCCGTTATATATGTCGGAGGCTCACATTCCCGCGGCGCAATCTTTCTGGTCACTTGCAGACCACCCACTGCCCGCCGTAGAGGAGCACCGAGCCGTGCGTGGCGTCCGGCTTCTTGGCGTCCATGAACTCCCGGGTCGTCTTCCCGGAGGTGTCGGAGCCGCCGAAAACGGACAGCACGTCGTGGCTGACGGCGTCCCATCCCCAATCGTCGCCCATCAGGATGCCGCCCTCCTTGAGCAAGTCCCAGCTCCGCGATACCTCCAGGCGGGTCTCGTCTATCTCGTGGGCGCTGTCGACGTAGATGACGTCGGGGGTCGACCCTATCCTGCCGTCCCTCTTGAGCCGACCTATGAGAGCCAGACCGACCATCGACGTGCACTGTATGGGGACGATGGCGTGCTGCTTGCCGGCTTCCGCCACGTTCGCCATGAACCTTTGGTATATGGTTGGCGACCCTTCGCGGATGCCCAGGAACCTCCACGCGCCTTTCTCGGCGGAATCCTTCTCCCACGACCACATGTTGACGTCGCCGGTGAACGGGTCGAGGCATACGACGCCGCAATCGACCTTCTTAGCTTCGATGCGGTTGGCGACAACGATCGCCGAGCCTCCAAGCATCGAGCCGATCTCAAGCCAGAACCTGCACCTCGAGATGTCGAGGGCTATGTCCACGATATCGCCCCTTATGTTGGTGTGGGGATATCCGTGGTCGGCTTTCTCTGGTCTGGCGTAGTTGTACGGGGAGTCGCCCATATAGAGCTCCCTCAGGATGTCTTGATTTATAGCTGGTTTCGGGAACGCGTGCTTCAGCATGCGGATATCTATGTCTCCATTCATGGTTTTGGTGGTAGTCCTCAATATATATTCGCATTCCGAAGGGGGAAGATGCTGAAGCACGACCTGTCCGCCGGCGCCGAGGAGCGACTGTACATTGGTTCGGGGATACACCTCGGCGACGTGATCATGTCGCTGAACATCATGTACAACCTCAGCCTCGAGAGCGGCGTCAGGTGCGCCGTACCGTGTTCCCCCGGGGACAGGGTCAGCCAGCTCATGGGGATATTCGACTACGGGGAAGCCCTCGTCGGCTGCTCGGAGATGGAGCGCAGGAGGGGAGCCTCGCGGGGGGGCGCGGCGATCTCGGCTTCCGAGGCTGTCTCGACCGCCAGCAGGAACGTGGGATGCACCAGGTCGAAGAGCCTCGGCGCGTTCATGTGCTGGAAGGCTGAGGCGAAAGCGTGCAAGTCGTACCCTTACAGGCTGGGGTCCTTCCGGCTGCCGCCGAGCAGGGTCGAGCCGACCGGGGTCCGCGGGGCGAGGTGCTGCCAGATGAACACCAGTTCCCCCCTCCCGGGGAAGGAGAGGCTGTCGAAGATGGAGGTGGACGCGGCGAACGCCATGTTCGGCGGGAGGGACTCCGTCCACGTCGGCAGACCCGGCACCGACACTTACACCGGCGGCTTGCGGACGCACTACGCCCCGCTGCGCGAGCAGAGCGGGTTCATCCTGGGTTGCGGCGGCTTCTACGGCATCGACAGCGGGATGTCGCACCTGGCGGGGTCGCTCGGTCTTGGCGGGGACGTGGTGATACAGGACACCCACGAGGAAGACATCGAGTGCGTAACTGGGATGTACCGGTTCATGTACCCGGCGATGAGGACGCACAGGAGGTCGGTTCTGGGAGGGGTCGCCCCCGGGCGCGGTTTCTCCGCGCTGCTACAGTGAGAACTCCGCGAGGAACATGTCTATGTCGGCGAGGAGGTCTATGTTGCTCTCCACCTTGCCCCTGTCCCAGTCCCACCACCTTATCTCCATCAGCCTGTCTATCACGTGCCGCTCGAACCTGTACCTTATGATCTTGGCGGGGTTCCCAGCCACCACGGCGAACGGGGGTACGTCCTTCGTGACGACCGCCCTGGCGCCCACGATGGACCCGTGACCGATAGTGGTGCCCCCGAATATCATCGCCTCCGTTCCGACCCAGCAGTCCGAGCCTATCTCGATCGGACCCTTGTCCCTGCCGACTGGGTAGTTCGAGTCCGGGTAATGCGACCTGAACCTGAAGTTGCTCACGGTCGGGTGGTCCACGGAGGCGTGGTCTATCGGACCGCCGCAGAGGAAGGTGACCCTCCTGGCTATCCCGGAGTAGTTCCCAACGGTTATCCGCCCGTTCGGGAAGTACACGACGCAGTCCTGGTTTATGGTCGATAGCGTGCCAAGGGTTATCCCCATTCGTCAATCTCCGTTCGGAACATGTTGTGAGGCGCTCTCTTTCGCCGCTGGCATCATAGCGGATCTGAGCCTCGAATCCAAGGCGTTTTTCGAGGGGCAGATTGGAATTGACGTGTTTTCCGGGTTCTGCTAGATTCACCCGTCGAAACCGAGGAGCAGTTATAAATGTCGATGTTTGATTTTGAAAATATTGAAATCAGCGATTGTGGTCAGAAATACTTAGCATGGCGAGAGCCGCGGCGGAACGAGTATTGCCTGCTGATCTATCGCAGAAGAACTATGGATTCACTGGCTGGCATGCGTAACATGAAGATCGAGAATGGCGAGATTACTTATTTTCCGCTTTCGCAAGAACAAATAGATGAAATCAAAAATGAAATAGACCGTGGCGTAGTGCGAGAGATGGAAGTAAACATTCATGCCGATTCACTTGAAGAAGCCAAGCGTAAAGCTATTGAGATGTCACAAGGTTTTGGTGATATTGTTGTAAAGGTGGAGGAGCGTGATTATTCTGGATGGGGAATAAAATTTTAAAGTTTATGAATTAATTTTTCGTTGTTATTTTATTTCTTCTCCTACTATTTTGGCATTTTTTGGGTCGAAGATTAGCACTTCTAAA
>Ga0209500_10000061_pt1 | contig 101104 bp, 106 predicted proteins | sample S_140212_EF_Meta_FD_187323 | JGI IMG/M metagenome (GOLD analysis project Ga0209500, IMG submission 187323) | Freshwater microbial communities from Lake Simoncouche, Canada to study carbon cycling - S_140212_EF_MetaG (SPAdes) (version 2) | ecosystem: Environmental > Aquatic > Freshwater > Lake...
ACGTGTTTGATGTTTTACAAGTTCGAATTAACAAGCTGAAATTATTTTACGCAGAGTTTATCAAAAATAGTAAAAACCAAATGTTCGTGTTTGGGTTGGACTCATTTCAGTTTCAAAGTAAGTTGATTGATATCGAGTTTGATGATATGAAAAGATTGTTTGGCGCAATTATGAATCGAATGTATTGTGAGTATTATAAGCTGAATAAAATAATAATAGATTATATTTTAAAAAGCATAGATGATAAGAAGTATACAGATGGTATTAAACCAAACGAATATCCTATATACAAGGATTTAGAACCGTTTAAAGGTTACGATTTCGATATTACGTTAGATATTCATCAAAACATTTTAAATTTGGTAGGAATATTAATGGCTGTGCTAAGCAGTAAGGAAAATGAATTAGCTGTTCACATGTCAAAACAAAACATCGGTTTAAATATTAATAACTATACTACTACGTTTGTTTTTAATAATACGATTTTAAGAGAGAAAATTATGATGTTTATATCCTACATCGAATTTTTTCATTCACTACATACAAAGTATTTGAAACGGTTTAGCACAAAAATTCAACTTATGCATACACATATTGATACGGATATTCGTTTTGACGAGGCAGTTGAAATAAATAAGGAGACTAAAAAGGGTCTGATGGAAGAATTAACTAGCGGCAAAATTGACAAGGCATTATTACACGATTTAAGAAAATCAATATCTGTAACATCGCCTATTTCAAATGGGGAATTTAGTGAGAGTGAAATTAGTGAAGAAGATGTCCGTCCTGATACAGCTAAATCAAGCGAATCATCTACGTATGATAGTGATATCCCCTTTGATGGGTTTCTAAATTTCTCTAAAAAAGAGGAGCCGTTGAAAAGAACAGGTGCTACTACCATTGAACCATTTATAGTTCCTCAATCGATGCCAAGTTCTAGAAACAGTATAGCAGCTAATGACTCGAGTGTTGGCATTGAAGAACCAGAACCAGAAATAGTTGTTGAAGAAAGCATAGAAATAGAATATACTACTCCTAGCCAAAAATCGGTAGTTGCTACTGAAAATGTAACTATTATGGTAGAGGAAGCAGCACCTAATGTAGAAGAAGAGGAACCTATTGTTGTAGAAGAAGTTGTTGTAGAAGAAGAAGTTGTTGTGGAAGAAGTTACACCGGTTGTTGAAGTAGTGGAGCCCAAGAAAAAGGGCAAACCTCGAAAGAAAAAGGGGACTTAATATTGACATCGATTGATGGTACCATCACTGCCTTTAAGTTGTTTTTTAATATATAAAAAAAATGAACTAAAGATTTGCCACTATATTATATAACATATATTACAATGGAAAGACGCTTAAACAAAAAGGCAGAGACATATATTACGACCTTCAAGGATAGTATCCGCGAAAAGGCAACGCAGTTGGGTATGACTAAAAATGATCAAGTAAATCAACTTCTTCAATACATCTATGATCACGATAGATTGTCATTCAATAAGGAGGATTTTCAAAAGCGTAAGCGAGTTAAAAATTTCGTTCCTGTCTTTGACAGGTGCTGCGCAAAAAGGGCAAACGAGGAACAGTGTACCCGACGAAAGAAGGACGGATGTGAGTTTTGTGGAACACATCTTAAGGGCACTCCTCACGGAGTCGTCGACGAATCGAATGAACCTAAAAATAATACCCAAAAGGTCGATGTTTGGGCCCAAGATATCCAAGGGATCATTTATTACATTGATAAAAATATGAATGTCTATCAAGCGGAGGACATTATTAGCAATAAGGTTAACCCCAAAATTATTGCCAAGTATGTTCACGAAGGAGAAATTTACAGTATTCCCGAGTTTTCCATTTAGAGTTATAAATCTTTACGTATAAATTTTATTTTGTTTGAATTGTAAAATAAAATTATTTTTTTTTAATATGGATGACAATAGCAGATTAATACTTAAAATGGTTGGTTTCGAAATTGACGAATTGAAAGATATTGATGGGCTTGTTACGCCGCGAGAGTCCTTAATTTCTGATGACAAATACGATCAAATTAAAAAACTTATCCCCGAGCTAAAAAAACATTATAGTTCGTCGTTTATGACAAGTCTCCAGACAAAAGCGGAAACATCGCAAAAATGGCCACTACTAAATTTAATAAGACAAATCTTAAATGTATATAATTATAAAATGGAGCCAATAAGAAAGTCAGACGGATATACATTGGAAGGGGTTAAGAAATATAAACGCTATTTTCAAATTAAGAAACGAATACCAGCAGCGCAAACGAGCAACGATATAAAAAAAATTGAGTTAACCAATGTCGAGGATTTGAATGATATAATAATACAAAGTGAAAATGCCGGAGAGCCTTCTTAAAGCAGATTATATGTGTGCGGATGACCTAGAAAGTAACACAGACGCAAACACATCTGCTAATTATGTTAGTCTGTCGAAGCTTAAAAGTATATTAAAAAAACCGAACCCCGACGAAGATAAACGAATTGTCGAATATATAAATTTTATTGTTATGATTGGAATTGTAGTTATTTGTGTTCCAATCATAGTTTGCGACATTTACTTCAGTTATGCTGACGAAATGTGTGTTAATGCTCCCCCTTCCAATTTAAATATTACTATGAAAATGTATTTACTTTCGTCCGCGTTTTTCAATATGATACTATTACCGCTTGTTGTATTAAATAGTTATTACCTTCCATCTATACAAAATCCGCCGCCTTCATTGTATATCTTAAAAATTTGTAGCTTAGGCGCCACCATTATAAATTTAGCTTCGTTTACAGTAAATATTATTGGAGCTGTTATATTCTGGGGGGCAATTTACGGCAAAGAGGCGTGTAGTAGTAACATTTCAACTTATATATTTATTACCATAATTATAAAATTTGTTGCGAATATCAGACAAACTGTTACATCATTTATACCAAGGGTTTAAAAATTGGATATCAATAGTAGAAAAGGTTGTATTTTTTTTATTTGTCCGCCGCGTGTTGGTTTGGCTCCACCTTTTAAAGGTGGATAATTTATAAAAAAGAAGTGAAAGGTAGGATGGTAATAAAGTGAAAAAAATTGAGAGGGGAGGAAGGTGGTAAATAAAGAGTAAAAAAGTAAAAAAGAAGTCGTAAAGATGTCAAATCAAATAGAATTATCAGTGTCAAGTGTGGTAGCGGAAGGTTTGAGTGTGTCGGTGGAAAGGTATGTGCGGAGCGTAGTAGAAGCGCTATCATCGGAATACAAATTTAGTGCATCGGAAGCGTCGTCAAAGCTGAATTTGTTGGGTCTGAAGGTGAAGGTGAGCGTAGTTGGAGGTGGTCGTAAAGAAAGGAAGTCTGTAGAAGACAAGAGCCAATTTCCGCTACCATTCAGCGGAAGAAATGTAGAAGAATGCTGCCAATCGCTGCGCCAGTGCCAAGGCCTCTACACGCAATGCCGCAACAGTAAGTCAAGCGGAGAGTTCTGTAAATCGTGTAGCTCGAAGATGGTAGACGGTGTGCCCGAATACGGTACAATGTCGCAACGTCTAGCAGTCGGTTTGAATGATTATGTGGATCCCTCAGGCCGCAAGGTAGTCCACTACACCAAGCTCATGAAGAAACACAAAGTGAGCGAGGAACAAGTGCTCGCAGAGGCGAGGAAGTTTGGTCAGGTCGTAGATGCGTGCCATTTCGTCCAGCCTGAATCCGACAGTGTGAAGCGTGGTCGCCCCAAGGCGGAAAAGGCGGTCAAGGTCAGCAGTGGTGTCAAGGGCCGCCCAAAGAAGACGAAGAAGGTCGTGGAAATTGACGGCGAAGAGGACGATCTCTTTGCGTCTCTAGTTGCGCAGTCGATCAGCGAATCAGTTGTCTCTGAAGTTGTGAGCGTAAATGCTGCGCCTGAAGTTGTCGTCTCTGAGGCGGCCGTTTCTGAAGCGGTCGTTTCTGAAGCCGCTGTTGAAGTCGCCGTCTCTGAAGTCAAGGCACCTGAGAAGGCCGCAAAGACTCAAGACAAGGCCGCCAAAGAGCAAGAGAAGGCTGCCAAAGAGCAGGAAAAAGCCGCAAAGCTTGCCGCCAAAGAGCAAGAAAAGGCCGCCAAGGAGCAGGAGAAGGCCGCCAAGGAGCAGGAAAAAGCCGCCAAACTTGCCGCCAAAGAGCAGGAGAACGCTGCCAAGCTTGCCGCCAAAGAGCAAGAAAAGGCTGCCAAGGAGCAGGAAAAGGCCGCCAAGCTCGCGGCGAAGTCTGAGGCAAAGTCTGCCAAGCCCGTTGCTGCCAAGGCGCCCGCAAATGACGAGACTTCCGCAGCCGATGTCGTGAAGAAAATTGAATTTGAGGGCAAGAAATACCTCAAGTCCAAGAAGACCGGCATCGTATACGACTACGAAGAGTATGTCAAGAGCGGCGACCAAGTTGTCGTTGGAAAGTGGAACGAGGCAACCAACAAGCTAGATTTCGAGACGGCCAAGTCTGAAGGGGAGGAGTCGGAGGATGAGTATGACGAGGAGGAATAAATAACAAAAAAACAAAATAAAAACTAAAAAACATAAAACAAAAATAAAAACATACCATAGAACAAGTCAAAAACACAAAACAAAACAAAAATATACACTAGATCTTTATAATTTAATATCGTAATTTAATTAAACAAATAAAAATAAGGTTAACATACCTTTTTTTATGCGCCTGCTGCCTGCTGCTGCTGCTGCGTAATGTGGGGCATTATAGAGTGCGACACCCCACACGAAAACTCGGCATAATTTGGCAGCCGAATTCGAGTATAATGTAGTAGATTGCTCTGTTACACATTGTCGTCTGTCGTCTAAGTATTTCAATATATTATGATTTGTAATATATTTAAAGCGGATTTTTCTCAACAGTTACTTCCTTGGAAACCTTTTTGATGATCTTCTCTTCTTTTTCAAAATCGTTGTCCCCCTTTCCGCCCATTGCTTCCATAATAATCTTATTATATTGGTCTGAAAATCGTGAAGCACTTTTGCCACAATCCGGATGCGCTTCTTTAAACTTGGGCACCATTCTTGCGTTTTTATCGGCGACCTTTCTGACTAACTTGTGCATCTTCTTCTGCTCTTCATCCTTTTCCCATTTATCTTCGTCTTTAACATACATTGTTTCTCTCTTCTGGTCCGTACAATGAACCGGTCTTTGTGTAACATCAAGATCTTTGAGGTTCTTTACAATAATATTAGAGATGCCTTCTACATAACCGATTTCTCCTACTCTCTCCAAGTCTGATAATTGTAACTTAATTGACTCAACAAAATCCGTAATATTCATAGCATCTTTACACGTTTCATTCAAGAAGAACTGTAAGTTAAATGCCTTATTATGCGAATTACTTGTGTTATGACTGTTTTGCATTGTTCCATTTTTAATTACTTCCATCATCATAGTTTTTAAATCACCGTTCTCCTTAATTAGCAGCATAATTAGATCCTTGTCTGTTGGTTCATTGGCATCCGCAATTGGTTTCTTTATTTCTTCCTCCGCCATACATTTCTGATGGTGTTTCCATAAGCCGGATGCAGTAGCATATAATCTGTTACAAAACTCACATTCAAATTTATTGCTTAAAGTTTGCTTAAAATCAGTTCCATTTAGTTCCTTCAAATGTTTTGCGCTCGTCAAGTGCGCCGCAATGTTGCTCTTACGGTCTGTTATGTAGTTACATTTTTCACAACAAAATTTGTTGCTTAATTTTTGCTTAATATTAGTTCCATCTAGTTCCATATATAGGAAATAGAAAATAAGTTTAAATGCTTTTCCGCAAAAAACAAAAAAAATTATCGTCACAAATTGAAAATTATTTTTTTGGTAGCCAGACCATAAAATTCAATTATGCAGTAAAAACATGTATTTCGCCAACACTGTTTTGGCTTTTTCGATTTTTGGACATTTTTTTTGTCCATTTTAAATTTCTGAAAAAACTTTCCCAGGGTAAAACTTGATATTTTCAGTTATTTAAGTATTTCAATTATATAATATTTGTAACAGACTTAAAGCCGGCCTGCTGACTGCTGCTGCTCCTAAGGTGCCACATTATAGCCTGCGAACCCCGCCGAAAAATCGCGGCCAAATCGCGGCCAAATTGTAGCGAAGTGTCTTAGATTGTCCTGTTAGACTGTTAGACTGTTTGATTATATGAATACAATATAAACATTTCTTCATAAGTATATATAACTATTTACATGTTATCAGTCACAGAAATTGTCTTTATCGGGATGGGGTCGGGGGTGCTAGTATTTATATTTGTCCCGTGTTGTGCTTATTGGTTCGGATTATGTGATGTAACACGGTTTAGCCGTCACCGCGACCCATTAAACGAACCTGTCGAGAACATTCAAAGGTTCGGAATCATCTAAAAAATTAGACCCAACAAAAAAACATTATATACAGAAATTTACATATTTTTTAAATGATTTATCGTAGCAATTTTTATTTTTATACGGTTTTTTTCAAGCGGGCGAGTTGTGGTTTTTGTCTCAAGTAAGCATAATCAATTATATATATTTTATAAACCAGACTCATCATACAAACGGAATAGTATGGTTTTAACTGATTCGGGTTCGCATCCATAAATTCTACCAGTGTGCTTTCTTTGTCGTATGGTATAGATACTATAGAATTGCTATCAGTGTCGAATACAAATATGTCGCGAATTTCGTTATCAGTTATGGACTCCGGATCGGGGATGTGGTCTTTATGCCCTGATGTGTCAATCCGGACCATTTCAATTGAACACGGCACGTGGACGGCAGTTTGTATCGTTTCGTGGATTTGCGCCAAGGTGTAATGGTTATATATTGTGGCATAAATACTACTTCTGGCAGGTCGGCTGATCTCTATAATACATTTGTTCGTATATACATTATTCGCAAACATACAATCGGCAAATTTATCCGATACCTCATTAAATACATTAGCAATTGCGAGCATTTCTCTCTTGTGTAAAGTTTTACCTTAGTTTGATTTGTTGTTTGATATTAAATATATATACAAATATCAATCAATTTTTTACAAATTCAGCTAGTTAACGCAATCAGTAAATAAATATATTTAAAAAATTGAGAGAGAATCCAGCCGCAAATAAGTATTTAACAAAGTAAAAATGGGGTGCTTCTTATCAAGAGAGAAGGGAGGTATATCAATTTATCAGCAACAGTTGGAGATTGAAGCAATGCGAAAATTTAACGCACGAGTAGCGAATTATAGTTATCCGCATCATGGTCTATATTTAGATTATATAGAATGGTGTCGCGCCCAATTTAGCCTAGATTGTATCCCCCCGAGTTACATTATGGAGAGAATTATGCCCCTCAGTATGACGCACATGGTGTTCAGGTTTACTAACATAAAAATAAAATAAAAATAAAAATATGCCATAACGGCATTTTTTTATGTAAATTACAATGTAAAATGAACTAATTAATTAATATATTGTTGCGAGATAACTCGCTTGACGTCTTGAACAGTTGAGACATAATTGTCGACGGTAACCGGCAGCATAGTCTGTTCCTTATCGGCAGTGAATGCGGTCATTTCGAATCGCTCAACATAGACGGACTTTTTTTGTCCGATGCGATGACACCTGGCGATGGCTTGGTCTTCTACGGCAGGATTCCAGTGCGGGGAGATGAAGTAAATCTCGCTGTAGTTTTCCTGTAAGTTGAGCCCCTCACATCCCGTCTGAATCTGTAGGATTAATGCCTCATTTTTGCCGGCGAGTATTTCGGCGCGCTTACCATTCGAAGTTCTGCCGTCAATCTTGACAACATTGGTCATTCCCCCATTGATCAATCTGGTTGCGATTTCGTCAATTTCTTCGCGGAAATGGCAGAATATGAGCTTACCACAGCCGTTATCCTTGCGCTCTAATATCTTCTTGACCGCAAAGTCGAGCTTACTACTACAATTAAACGCCTCACGGTAGGACGAGCTATCTGCCAATAAGCCGCGCTGAACAAGGGAGTCAAGAGACGCAGCCATTAGCTTTGGATATATGCAGGTCTGTCTGGCGCGTAATAGCATAGATAACATAGTGGCATCCTTCATTGCTTCTAGGATAAGCTTACTCTTCTCACTGGATGGTAAAATCTTGCTGAAGGCGAGTGCGGAGTGGATTTCTTCGGATAGCCGCATTTCTTGCTGATTTCCCCATTGAACAATGCTCCTGTCGAGGACCACGTCGGGCATTTGAATCCCCACAAGCTTCTTGGTTCGCTTCAAGATGAATGCGCGCGCCAAGGGGATCAAATTGGCGGATTCTGTGTAGAAGCTGGCTGGTAGGCCGATCATTGCGCATAAGCTATAAAAGTCTTTTTTTTTATTTTGTATGGGTGTGCCTGATACCAACCAGCGTATTTTGGCATCGAGTTTTTTAGAACTGATATATCGCGTGGTGCGGTTGTTGCGCATGTGATGGGCCTCGTCGTAGACAACTCGGTCCCAAGATATTTTGTGAAGCGGCGTAACCTCGCCCGCCTTGAGCTGTTTACGTTGAAGCGTAATGGCACCGTATGTCGTGATGACGATGGTGGCCTTTTCGAGGACTTCGCGTGTGATTTGTTTTTTATTGGCACCGTGATATACGAGGGCTTTGTGACCGGTAGTTCGGTAGATTTGCGTGAACCATTGGTCGACGAGCACGGGTGGGACGACAATGAGCGTCTTGGGTAGGAAGTTACAAATGAGAGTCCCGATCATCATTATAGTCTTTCCGAGGCCCATTTCGTCGGCGATGAAGCCACCACGAACGTTAGACTGAGGGTCAGGTCGCGTCTCATTGTTGACAATCCAGCGAACACCGTCGTATTGATATTGTTTATGGTCCATTTTTGTTCTCTCTAAATAGGCCTTGAACCGCTTTTCAAGGACCAAATCTGTATTCTGTTGCGTCATTTTCTAAACTGATAATTGATATATTTTATGTACCACTTATTGAATAAAAATGGAAATAATTCATTTTTTTATATATAAAGGCAAAAATGGAGGAACGAAAAAACTATAAGTGGCGTGTGAAAAATAAGGAGGTTTCCCCCTTTATTTTTTATTTTGGTTGTTTATTAAGTTAAATGATTAAAATGTTGACTACTTTATATTTTGTTTTTTATTTTGTTTTTTATTTTTTTATGCCTCAATCTTGATGGCGATTTGGCTGCTAGATGCTGCGGCTCTTTCTGCCTTCTCCGCCTTTTCTGCCTGCTTAGCCGCCTTCTTGGCTGCCTTCTCAACCTTGACGCACTCGTTAAACGCCTTCATAGCCTCCTTCTCGGTCTGTAGCGCAGAATTGATTAGCAATCTGACGCCGGTGAGGACGTAGTTGTCGTGCTTTTCGTCCTCAATTGCCTTCTTGGCGGCGATCTTTGCCTTCTTGGCATCAATCTTCTCCTGCTTGGCAGCGAGTTTGGCCTCCTTGACAGCGGCAGCTTGCTCTCTAATCGCTAGCTTCTCCTGCTTTGCGGCAAGCTTGGCCTCTTCTACGAGCATCTTCTCCTGCTTGGCAGCAAGTTTGGCGGCGAATCTGGCTTCTTTGGCAGCGAGTTTCTCCTCCTTGGTGGCAAGCTTTTCCTCCTTTTCATTTGCTTCTGATGCGTTGAGCACATCCTGGCATTCCGCAATGAAAACCGCCTCCTCTCGGGCGCCGAGTTGCTCTTGAGTAGCAACATTCTCGGCCTCCTTGGCAGCCGCTGCTTGCTCTCTAAGTGCTAACTTCTCCTTCTTGGCCGCATTCTTGGCCTCTTTGGCAGCCGCAGCCTCCTCTCTGGCAACTAACTTGGCTTCTTTGGCAGCCGCCGCTTGCTCTCTAATTGCTAACTTCTCCTGCTTGGCAGCAAGTTTGGCCTCCTTTTGGGCCGCTGCCGCCTCTCTAACCGCTAGCTTCTCATTCTTCTTCAGCTGCTTTGATTCTTCGTTAACCTGTTTGTGATGCTTCTTGGTGATGCGCTCGACAGACTTGAAGAACTTGGGACGCAGCTGCTTCATTTGAAGCACTGGGGCGGTGGTAATGGTGTTGATGATTTCCGTGGACATTGTTAATATTTTGCTAAACGCTAATTTGATTGTTTGATGCTACTAACTAAGTAAAAGAAGGTGATTTCAATTTTTTCTGTTTTCTTAGATTTTATCAAAATACTAAAAAAGTATAAATGCGCGGTTTTTATATAAACCCCTGCTGCCTGCTGCTGCTGCTCCCACGTCTGCACGCATAGTTGTAGCCTTTTTAGTAGCCGACACGGAAGTCGGGGTAGAAGAGGCGGAATTGCCTAATTGTACCGTTAATAGAGCCGTTGCGACAGTTCAACAGTTAATATTAAACAGTTCCTCTTCCAATCCCCATTCAAAATCGCCTTCAAAATCGCCTTCCAAAACCGTTATAAAATCGCCTTCAAATCCGTTACAATCTCGCTTTCCAAAACCTTTATAAAATCGTTTTCAAAATCGCTTTCCAAAACCGTTATAAAATCGCTTTCCAAATTCCACTACCAAACCTCGTCTTCAAACCGCCTTCAATCTCGTCTTCAAAATCGCTTTCCAAAATCAGAAACCAATCTCGCCTTCCAATTCGAAACTAAAATAAAACCAAATCTAGCCTTCAAAATCGTAACCAAATCCACTACTAAGTCGTATAAATTCGAAACCAAATCAGCCTTCCAATCTCGTTTTAAAATTCGAAACCAAATCTAATACCAAGTCTTATAAAATCCAACATATTTATATAATATTTTATTTAGAACACAGCAATTATAATCTACTTATTTATATATAATGTCAACACCGGATAAAGATGCTACAAAGTTTGTATCAAATTTTTTAGACGGAATAACAACGCCGGAAGAAAGCATAAAAGGCGGAAAAAGAATGCGCAGTAGAAAAAACCAACGCCATAAGAACAAAAAAGCCAGAGTTGGCGGCGCACCCCCCGGCACAATGTTACCAACTCCTTTGAATACATCTACCATTTCTCTCCTCGAACAGATACAATCTGCGACTGAAAAAAAGACACTATCTCTTTCAGCGGGTGGAGCTGGTGCCGGAGATATCAACAGTCAATTAAGCGAAAAGCTACAAGGTATACTGACCAAATTGAATGCGAATAATGGACCGGTCGATATCGCATTAACACAAGAAGAGATCATGATCATATCATTATATTCAAGTGTGATGGAGTTATCCCAAGTGAAAGAAGCCGCACAACAAATACAAGCGCCAGAACAAGCACAAATCCAAGACCAACAAGCACCAGCGCAAATACAAGCGCCAGCGCAAGAACAAGAACAAAACCAACAGTTACAACCACAAGAACAACAACTACAAGCACAAATGCCGACAATACAAGCACAAGCGCAAGCAGTAGCGGACAATACAGTTGCCGAAGTAGAAGGAATCCAAGCATTATACGAAGCCAACGCAGCCCCAGAGCAAATTTCCCGCGCCTCCACCAGCGCATTTATAAACGCATTTGGCCGCGTAAAAGCCCTTTTAACCTTAATAGTCAATTATAAAGACACACTAAGTGACTTCGACGAAAGCTTACAAGCTTCAAACCCCAAATTATATTTCTTGTTATCCACCATTTATTCGTGTATATCTTTTCTGTTGTTCACCATTTTCAAATTATTTAAATTCCTAATGAACTTCCGTGTTGGACAAATATACGTATGCTACGTTCTTTTTGGGCTTTATAGTAACGGTAATCCCATTGTCGTATTTATTGCGAATATCATATTATACCTTTCAAAGGTAACGGGAGTAACTGCGACAGTGACAGCGCTTATGGAATTATGTAAGAAAAAGTTGATGGAAGCGATTCCTGCTATATTAACGAGTGCGGCATTAAACTCTTTCTTAACAAACACGATTGTTAAAGCACTCATGGATCCGACTGTTTTACGAAATTTCGTTCAATCGTTAAGTCCGGAATTAGCGGGTCAACTTGTCCAGAATGCGCTCCCTGCACTAACGCAAGGACTAACGCAAGGAGTAACACAAGGACTAATCGAAGGAGCAACACCGGCTATAACACAAGGAATAACGCAAGGTTTAATTGAAGGACTAGCACCGGCGTTAACACAAGGAATAACCCAAGGTGTAATCGAAGGAGCGAAGCCGTTGTTAATTGAAGGTATTAAAGAAGGTGCTACTCAAGGCGCGCGATTGTTAGTTGAACAGCAAGCGAAAACCGCCATCATGGGAAAGATCGGCGATTTTGCTCTCAAACTTGGTGTAGGGGCCGTGGCGGGATATTTGGGCGCAGATGCTAGTACAGTTGGGTTAATAACCAATGCCGGCGGTAAAAAGACCAAAAAAATCAGACGAAACAAGAAAAGCAAACATATTAATAAGAAGAAGAAGAATGGAAACAAGAAAACTAAGACAAGAAAACACTAAGACAGTTAAAATTTAAGGTAATTATTAGTGATTATACACCTTTGAAGATTTAAATCCGCCCGCCTCTGGCGTGCTATTTATATCATTCAAAGAAAACGTTGCCGATAAATGAATTAAAACGTATAACCACCTTCGATGGTTATGCGGATTTAAATCTTCATCGGTGTAAAATATAATATCGTAATATTTTATAATGATAATGGAAGATCAAATGATGGACTCAAAGGTTAAAATGATGGACAAAAAAGATAAAATGATGATGTCTGGTGGAGGAGGCTGTATGTCCAAGTCGTGTAAGGATATTAGGAGTGTGGTTAACGGTTACGAAGAATTTACTCTTGATGGTAAGAATTACAGAGTTTATGGAAGTATGAATGGTATGACTCCGAGAGAGTATGTAGAATCGTGGGGTCAGCCCCTTACAAATGCTTATTTCAGAAAAAGCAGCGCTTCTTCTTCTAAAAAAAGAAGTTCTTCAAAGAAAGCTTCTCCCAAAAGACCAAAGTGGTCTCTTCCCGAGCATCCGACAAGACGCCAACCTAGTCGAAAGTCAAAGACAGCAGCAATGCGTGGTATGACAAAAGGTGGTAAACGCAAGAATAACAAGACCAAAAAACAAAGAAAACACTAATAAATCTGATAAACAAGATAAACCAGATAAACCAGATAAATAAAAAAATGAAATCTAATCCAACAACAAACTAAAACAAACTAAATACTAAATACGATGCCAAACCCAAATATTTTAATGCCGATTTATTCAGCCCCTGTTACTTACATAACAAGTACAAATGACGTGTTATGTAATATAGTTATTGATAAGACCCACCTATACACCATCGCGGAAAAAATATATACAATTGTAACAAAGGTAATCTCATTGTTTATCAGGTACTAGATAATTTATATCCAATAAATAATTAAATACTATCAACCAATTTATATCCAATAATTAATATACAAATAATAAATAATATCCGTTATATTTAGAAATATTTTTAAACTTTAAATAAATTTTTATTTTCCTTATAGAATTTCACTTGTTCCACATTTTTCGCCTGAGGACAATACACAGCGTGACCATAATTGGTCACAAAGAATTCAGACCCGATAGGCTGCCCATATCGGCCAGTTTCATAATCCTTATACATAGGGTCCCCACCCTCCTCGCCAAATGCGACTGAATGCGCGCGTTTCATTAAGACAGATACCAACTCAATCACCTTTTTAGGGGATGTAGGAATGGGCTCAAAGAAGGATGGACGCGGACCTTCTTCTACCTTTTGCTCCTCCTTTTTCTCATCCTCGTCCAAATCATAAGACAACTGGATATTGATATTCATCGTAGTTTGAAATTGTAGTTTAGAATGATAGTTTATTATTGTAGTTTAATACTTGACGCGCGTTCTCAATTTTTTTATAATGTTCTAATAAAAGAAGTAATCAATATAAATATAATAAATTTGATTTTAAATATGAATCAATATAAGGAAACATTCAATTATTAGATATGGATAACACGAATATAAAATACAAAAAATACTTTAAAGATGACGACAATAAGGAGTGAAAAATCTCTGTGATGGCATTATTTATTAAGGAATTAAGCTAGTTGATATACCCGCAAAATATTACATGAACAACACATCCCTTATTGCGTAATAAAACCACTCATTCATTATTATTCTTTTTGAAATAGTAATGAAATAAAGTAAAAAAATTACACTAATCACTTTATTTAGGTAATTTATTATCTCAAAATAATAATTGCGCAATGTTATCATTGCGTCCACAAAAATAATATTGTAAATTGAACGACCTATATGCAATTGTTTAGAAGATAGTACACATAATTATATTTTTTTATAAAAATATTATATTTTTGTATATTATAATGCCAGGAAACTCAGTAACCCCAGTTACCTATGATGACGACCTGCCGACGGGATCGTCGGTTGTAGCGCTCAACAACAACGATGTTGTGTTTACTATTCCATCCAACGTCGCGACTAGTGCCTTCAACAGCGCAGATTTCAGAGCTGCGGAACACAAGTCCGTTTTAATGTCAAACTATGGTGTACAACCCCCGGTACACATCTTATACAACGACGACGACTGCCTCGTCGATGACCTAGTAAACGGCGGAAAAAAAATCCGTGATTTCAAAATGTCCGGGTTGTCGTTTCCGAAAACACATACCATTCGTATTACCATTAGTTATAACGGAAAACTAATACGTTCCACAGAAGAGGTCGATGTTTTTGGTGATATGGATATCCCAGTAGTCCGCAGTGCTATAATTTCTCCTTCTGATGCCAGAACGGCTATTGTTGAGGTTTGGCCACATTTAGATGCAGATGACGCAAATAAATTGTTAACAGAAGATCTTAGAATAGTCTCCATTACCGCAATCACCACTAACGCGCTATCCGAAATTGAAAGTGTAACATATGATTTTGATCTGACCGCCGAAGACGCGCCTACAGATGGCAAATACTCCATCCCCTCACTCGATTTTGACAAGACATATTCTTTTTTCGCTGAGATGACTAACAGTACTAACAATAAGGTTGTTTCAGCAGCCAATTCGAGTAACAACGTGTCTTTATACATTGTCGATACTACCGCATTTCCTGCATCCTATTTGTCAGCCTCTGCTGATGAAGAAGGATCAGTGACCGTGACAATTGCCCCATTTTCCGTTCCGTATGTTGTAGGTTCAGAGAATGAAGTAGTGGCCCAAAGGCCCACTAAGATTACTTTACTTTGTGCTAGAGTCCCTTACAACATCCTAGACGCCGCAAATTACGTGCCTACTAGTTGGGAGCTTTCGCAAGAATTCGACGAATTTGAGTATGACGAATATGACGCTGAAGCCGGAGCATCTGAATTTGCTGGCGATACGTTCGAGGTCCCCAACAGTATGAGCGGACGAACTTTGAAGTTCAAGGCCGCCTTCACTTACGGCAGCTCAGAAAATCCTGGCAGTTTCTGCGGGGTTCAGACATTATCGGTTGATGCTGATATCTCCGAGATCTCCAATGACAGACCCGATGTCCAGGGACTTCTGTTGGTCGGTCTCGAATACAGAATTGAGAAGGACGATGAATCAGAGCAACCCAACATTATTGGTGAGTGGTCATGCGACGGTGAGTTGATCATTGCCGGAAGTAAAACCGGCAGGTCAATCACAGTGGCCGTGTTCAACGGTATTGATGGCAATGGTGTAACTTTGCTACCCAATGTTTTAGCAAGAGCCCCAGAGGTTGAGTTCGACCATGGCAAGAAAGAATCACCATATTACATAGTCGCAATGCGCGGTGTTTATGCCAAAGTTGGTGATTTCTCATGGGCCGGTTTAACTGGGTCTTCACTAGAGTTGGCACGTGATAAATTGACCGTGTCTGGAACCAATTTGAGAATTGATGGTAAGCAGTGGTTGTCACTAGCTAAGGCCAACATTAAGAGTGAATGGTTACACGGAGGTGTCCAAGTCGCAGTAATTGATATGGCTAACTGTACGCTCCCTTCTGTCTCTTATGGTTTGGATGCTGAGGACGTACCGTACGGCAGTTTTACAGTGTCTGAAGTCGCGGCCCATATCGCTTTCGTAGCAAAGAGTCAGTTCACGGACGACGAGCCTGCCGAGTTGGATTACATTCTCGAGAACCCGAACACTGGCCAGCAGTGGACCGTTGAGAGGGACGAAGATGGCAAGCTTACAAAGAAGGATGTTGACCTCGAACGAGGCAGCAAAAATTATTTTGTTCTGTTTGCGCGGGCAACAAAGGATGGTGACCCAATCGGCGAGAGTAGTAGACTCAAAATCCCCAACCTCGATATTATTCCCGGCGATGAGCGTTCCTTATCTGGTAGTTATACTTGTGACCCTAGAGAGATCACGAGCGGACTATTGGCACACGCCGCAGGTGTTGGAGCGTCATTCGCTATCGCATATGATGGACGTTTGTCAGTTGACCAGGATGTGGACGATCACCCTTATGACAATCTGTATACAATGGATTACAAAGTCTATGGCATTGAATCATATGATGAGGAGGAGGAGGAGTGGGTATCTGTCCCTGGTTCCATTAGCGCTGTTGTCTCAAAAGATGATGAGGACGAAATACACTACGCTTGCTTCCGTGTTTCAGGCTTGACTGGGCTTAAAGAGCACAGAATCACATTCGCTCGCCAATACATGCTCATATCAGATAATGCCATTAAGATTGTAGATACATTGCCAGAACGTATTACATTTACACCAACGTTGCTCCCTAACACCCCAATATTCACTGCGTTAGGTTCGAGTGGACTAGTGCGCGTTACTTTCGCTAACGGCGCTGCCGACTCGGAAGCGGTTATTGAGGAGGGATTGAGAAATGATCTATATGCGGAGGTCGAGGGCACCATGATGTTCTGTGCTTCCGGCGATGGCGATGAGTCAGAATTTGTCCAGGCCGTAAATTATGTAAAATTTATAAAGCTCTCTGGAGCCCGTAGTTATTCTAACCCTAACCCCGAACTTCTTCAAGGTGCCTTTGAGACCGGAGGTTTGGAGAATGAGGACGGTGCCCGCGTTACATCTGTCCTATCTGCGGTCACGATCGCGAATACTGACTCAGGTATCGAACGATTGGAGGGTGCTAATGTTACAACAGTTTACACTCCTGCGGTAGTAGCCAATGCCAACACTACCCCCCCTACAGCTGCCTCCGCCCCATTCTATCGCACAAGATTCGAGTGCGGCGCTCCTGAGATGACCGGAGCTAGCGTAGACGTTCACGTGTATTACGATGCCGCAGGGTTTGACGCTGATAAGAACGTAATTTACAAACTCACAGAAGACAAAGATGATGACACTAAGTTCTCCTTTTCGATTGACCCTGACCAATTAAGAAAGGACTTGGGCTTATCCGCTAGCGATTTCTTGGATAGTGCCTTGAAATGTGTTTTCATAGCATGCAAAGAGTATTCTCACAGTCCAACTACAAGTGACGTAAGACGCTCTGAGCCTGCCCGTGTGTACTACGAACCCAAGATGAAGCCCACTCTTAAAGCCTCTGATTTTGTAGTCGAAAAACAAGCAGGCTCACTCCGTGTGACCACAGAGGCTCTGACAAATTTACAGCTCGGTGGTAATGCTACGTTGAATGTGAAGATTATCGCTGCCTCCACTACTGTCCCTGAAAACGTATATGGCGATGGTAATAACGATACCATTATAATTGATGCTGACGGTATAAACGAAACCATTGACCCTGCTGATGATACCCAATTGTACGCAGTGTCAGTTGTTATAGAAGCGTCGAATTTCGTCGGCGAAACAATCATTGCCCTTGGAACCTATAAACCCAGTGCCTCACTCGTGGCTGTTGCTACTGATAGTTTATCAGTTAACGTTGGGTCAGCTCCATCGAGTCTTGTCGCGTCATGGGTCAATCTCACCACTGAGCAGCTTGGTGGATGGGGTCTTTCCTCACGAAGAATATATGTCTCTAACACGTTGAACCAAGTAACAAAGTACTACATTGTTGGTGCCAATGGTGCCACTACCACTACTACCAAGACCGTTTTCAAACCTGTATCAGCATCATCACTTACAGAGACATTATCCGGCCTCCCACTCGGAATAGAATTCAAGGTGATTGTGGAAACTACATATACCAAGGCAGGCGAATCTCCCCAAATTGTCAATTCATACGTTTACGAATCCTGTGCCGGAGCCCCCATCTTCCACAGTTTCAGATACGTCCCTAGTACCAACACTGTAACCGCGCTTATTAACCAAAACGGTTCAACGCTACACAACTTTTGGTTGTTCGCCAAGTATGATGGCGCTCAGGGTCAGATTTATTTCGATATCGACATTTCCTCATTAATCAGTGACGAGTCCAATGTTTCATCGGTCCAAAATTGTCTGTTTACAATTACTATGCCGACAGGTGTTGGAGTCCCCAAACCATCCGGTGTCATGGGAATCCTTATGAACGAGTATGGAGCAGTCGTGAGTGGTTCTCCCGCTTTAACATACGGCGCCCCTGCCACCACTGGAACTGTCCAATACAACAGCACAACCGACGCCACAGTCAGCTTAAGTGCGGTGGACAATATCTAAATCCATATACAAGTTTTAGTAATTAAATAATAACTGAATAAATAGTATAATAATTATAAATTGTAATTATTATATTTACGTGTTTTTGAAAAAGTCAGACAATGCTTTATTCACAAGCTGATTTGTGACTACCGCTCCTCCCGACTGTTTTTCCAAGGCCAAAGCCGACTGTTTTTCCAAGGCCAAAGCCGACTGTCTATCTTTTTCTAAATTCGCACGCTTTTCCTTCTCAAATCCGTCACGCAATTCCCGCTTTTCCTTCTCAAATCCGTAACGCAATTCCCGCTTTTCCTTCTCAAATCCGTCACGCAATTCCTTCTTCTCTCGCTCAAATGCCAAAACCTGTTTTTCTCGCTCCAATAGTAAAGCCTGCTTCTCCTTCTCAAATGCGTCACGCATCTCCTCTCTCTCCTTCGCGCAAAACTCCTTTAATGCGGACAAACGGCCATACGCATCTGTCAACGCCCTTTCCTGCGCCTCCTTATAAGACTTAAATTGCTGGATTGTGCTATTATTATGCGCAACAAGTTTCGCGTATGCGTCTGCACTCATGTTATATAAAATATCTAACATAAATTTTGCTAAAATTAAACTTACTTTCCGTAAACTGAAAAACGACCAAGTAAAAACTATAAACGAAAAGGTTATAAAATTTTAGTAACAAAAAAAGCCACCAAAATAAAAAAAAATGAAATAAATTTCAACGTACAAAGAGAATGTATAGTCACAAAGACCCTAAACAGTTTAACTAAATCAATAATAATAATATGTCAGCTCAAATCGATTTTAGAACTCTGCCACTCAATGTTCCCAGCCTGTGTATTCCCCGCGTATTCAGCAACATTAATGAGGCCCGTATTCGTCGTATTCTCGCAGAGCTAAATCTAGGTGATATTGCGCGCGTAGATGTTGTGAGTAACAAGTCGCCAGATAAAGACAAATCCTTCAATCGCGTCTTTATTCATTTCAACAAGTGGAATACAAACGAGAACGCCAATATAGCCCGCGAGCGCTTGATAAATGGTAAGGATATCAAGATAATTTATGACGATCCGTGGTTTTGGAAGGTTTCCGCCTATCGTGAGCAAACAACTAATCATCACAGTCATCGCCGTCCCTCCGCCCCAGTAGAAAAGAAAGTGAGTATGATGTTTGATTCAGACGAAGACAAACCTAAGAAGCAAGAACCAAAGAAGCAAGAACCAAAGCAATTTAGTCCGCGAACCCCAGATTGCTCGCCCCCAAGACTAAACTTAAAGACTGATTTGGAACCAGGGGAGATTTCAGAAAACAAAACAAACAAAAAATAAAATAAAAACAAAATAAAATAGAAAAAATAATCCAATAAACAAAAATAAAAAACAAAATAAAAAGCACCGAAAGGTTCTTTTTTCTTTTTTTCTACAAAATAATAAACAAGAAGAAGAAAAGTATCTAAAACGAAATCAATGAATAATAATATAATTATAAAAATGGACCCCAATAATACAAACAATAAAAACAATTCAATAAACAGCGTATATGCGAGTGATTTTGTCAACATAGTAGAAGGACCCCATAAGGGAATATTCAAGATCAATTTTGCGTATCCGTGTCGCGCCATAATAAACTCCCTAATAAAGACAAAAATAATTCAAGGCGGCACAGCAACAGACGATTATAAGACCCTTCAATTCAGAGCAAATACGGTAACATCATTGAAACAAAATCTAGAAAATAAAAACAACACAAGCAAAACACAATTTGCAATCCAAATGACCAGCTCCCTCGCCACACAGCTAAATTACTTAATCGCAGCCGAATCCCACACAATAATAGGATACGCCCCAGAAAATATAATCCTCATAAACGGCAAAAAGTCCGCATTTATTGGCAGCGAATGGGTAGTAGAATTAGAAAGTGAAATGTTTCAATTAACTTATCCATTCAGTCCATCCGATTTTTTCGTATCTCCGGAGCTATTTCGAGTAAAAGAGCTCCCATCCTATGTTCATTATAAGACGGTTTATTTTAGTCTCGCGTGTTTGATAGCACACGTTTTATTAGGTCCAGAGAGCGAGTATTATCAAGAGTATTTAACTAGCAAAAATCCCAAGACGATACTAACATACTTACATAATCATTCTATAAATGGCACCAAATTATATTGGCTTCTCTCGAGATGTTTGGTAGATGATCCTAGAAAAAGGAGTATACTTTTTATATAAAGAAAAGACATTGTAAATAATATAGATATAATATATAATGCAGGTTTTAGGGAATCGTATTCCATATGAATATTTTATAACAAAAGGCAAGGGAGAATCGAACGCGGGGTCAGCGGGTTTACCATATGAAACGGGGTCGTATGATGCCGCCTTGAATGTAGCCGGTATAGAAAACGCAAATGTTATCGAATACACGAGCGTAATTCCAAAAGACGCAAAACAAATTTCGAGAGAAGAAGGATTAAAAAGAATCACGTGGGGTGAGGTTCTTGAATGCATAAAGGCGCAATCAAACGGTAAGCGTGGGTCAAAAATAAGCGCCGCGATAATGACAACCGAAATAACAGACCCTAACGGTAAATATCTAGGTGGTTTTGCGTGTGAGTATTCCGGTTCAGGCACAAGAAAGGAGGCAGAGGATTCTTTAGCTTCTTCTATTAAAGGCATGATCCAACGAAGGGGATATGGTAACATTAAAGGGGAAACCAAGATGTATGAGGATATTATAACGGACACTGGGTATAAAATACATCCGGGGTCGGTATTTGAATATGAGAATTTAGATGTAAAGGAGGAACACGGCTCAGTATTTACGGCAATTTGTTTCGTGAGTCATAAATATCCGGTCTTACCTAAACCAAGATCAAGTAAACAAAGCAAAAAATCAAGTAAAACGAGAAAGAACAAATAAATTAATCTCACAATATGTTATAACATGTCATTAACCGCTTTTAAAAGAAAATCAGTAATTAATTATGGTTCCAAACGTTCAGGAAAAGGTCCGGGCGGTGTTTGGCTACCACAAGGTCCGTTCGGTCACTCAACACACGGTCTTCAAATGGCCATAGATCACGCGGGTCCGGTTGGGTTTTCCATCAACGGCGGACATAGAAATATTGGTGGTGTGGGTCGCGATATGAAAATGTCAAAATCCGGCACACCTTATAGAGGAACGGAGCCGATAGGTTTTGGTGGCACTTCTGGTAGGTATCCGTCGGCGACATTGGTCGGAAGTATTGTAGATGGTATTCAGTCTACAGGCGCCGTTCAGCCTGCGAATAATAAATCGCCGGTTGTTCAGCCGCTCCTAAATTCCCGTATTGTGGACACGATGGGAACCCAACACTTATATATCAAGCCGTCCGTCTTATCGACTCATGGTATGTTGGATAAGAAATATAGATGGGCCTATTATGGTAAATACCCGAACTACTGGGTTCAACCGAATTATACGGGTAACCAAACAGATACGGCGAGTCAAATGTTATATATTCAGAACAAGGCGGCGGCGAATACGTGTAATTTGAGAGTGAATACTGTTGGACTTTATGAGGGACATATTGTGAAATCAGGCCCTACATTATGCACTCCTGGTCGTTCTACTGCGCGATTCAAGTATAATGACATGGCGCGAAATGGTCCGTATACCAAGGTTTTAAGCCAACCGGTTTCTTATGGTCAATATAACTTGTTCCTTACGAGAGGATGTAATAATCCGGTGGGCCCGCAAAAGCCGTTTCCTTTCGCGGTTCAAACGGGTACAGGTATAAAGACGGGAGGCATAAGCATGACAAGTGTTGGTAGTTCGTGTGGCACGGCGAATGTTTACTTGACTCCCCCGAAATGGTATACACAGATGCCCCCGTGCACACCAACGGGTCTTGGAATCCGTCCACAAACTTCCCCGATATAAACCCAATAACCAATAACAAGTAAGTATTTTAGAAAAAAAATAAATTAAATATAGTATATTAATTATATTTAATATGAGCGAACAAGGTGTATTTGGATATATAATCGGAAAAAAGAAGCGTATGATGCGGGTAAGTCATGACGCGGATTTGCTCTGGCAGATTCTAGTAAGAGAGATGTATGTTATAATGAAGCATTATGGAAGTAAAGAATTAGTGATAGATGCATTTGAAAAAATCAAAAACGTTCCCAAGTCGCCACCGAAACGCGCGGATATTGAAAAATACCGAATATTTACGGACTTGGCTACAAACGAAGAAATAATAACATGGTATTCTCTCCTTGAATATTGTCAAGGAAGTTTTATAAATGTATTGGAAGCAGGATACATTGTAAATCACCCCGACGACAATGGAAACGTGGTCATGTTAGATTTCAACAAATGGACCCTAAGATATTATTATAAGGGGTTTTCGGGAACGGCAAAGGAGTTAGAAACCGCGACTATAGAGGAAATAATGGCATTTGACGAGATGCCGACAAAATCTTATCACACCATCGTTGACGAAATGCGCGATAAATTTACGAGTTTTAATAATAAATTTGTAATGGTCGAAGATGAGATAAATAAACTGAACGACTTGATAGTAAGTGCGCGTAAAGAATGCTCGTATAATATTGAAGACAAGGTGAAAAAACTATTGGATGATATGAATACGGAAAAGCGGAAATTGAATATGAAGCGCCGCGTGTTTTATTATAGATTAAAGGCACTCGACTTGATTGAAGCAGAACAAGACGCAAATTAGTAATAATATAAACAGCTTAAATATATTTGTCGCTATAAAAGTATAAATAAATGTCGCATTTTTCAAATAACAACACGGGCGCTATAGTGGGTCGCCTTTTAAGCGTATATGATAAGGTGATGGTTTTGAAACTATTTGTGGATTGTGATGATGTAAATTTACGCGATACCTATTATAGTGCGGCGAACAACCATAACGAACGCTTATTAAATAATGTCTCGTATATTGACGCAGGGTTTGATTTATACGCTCCGCTTATTGATGGTCAGTCAACCGTGCTCCATTTTTTCGGTCCAAATTGGCCGGATGTGTCGCCTATAAACAAGTTAGATTTCAAGGTATGCTGCTCTGCGAGAATGTATTTGGATTCTGGTAAGAACTATAATACCGGATATTATATGCATCCTAGGTCGTCTCTTTCAAAGACGCGGCTCAGATTGGCAAATGCGACGGGTATTATAGATGCGGGGTATCGTGGACATTTGATCGGTATGTTTGATGTGGTAAATATTCCGAATGATAGAGCGGAATATATGGACTCGGATTATGTAGGCTTGAAATACGACCGTTATTTACAGATTTGCGCGCCAGGCTTGGTCCCAATTGTAGTGGAAGTTGTGAACTCAAATGAGGCGCTAGGGGAGGAAACAGTGAGAGGTGCGGGTGGATTTGGTTCTACGGGTCGCTAGTCAAGTAAACATATAAGATCCAATAATATTTATTTTTCTGCTGTAATATTATAATAGATGATGATGGATTTATCTATGATTTCACGCGTATTGATTACCATTGCGATATTAAGCCAACTATTTCATTTAAGAAAAAATAAGCAAATAGTTCCCAGCGCCTTCCTTTTGTATTCATTTGCGTCATATATGATGGCGTATGAGTATTACAAAATGGACGGAGACATGTCAAGTAGATTCTTATTCAAGATATTTAACTCGACCGCATTACTACTCATTGGTATAATGGCGCAATAATATCAAACAATATCAAGGAACAATAGTTTCAAGGTGTATATTATTAAATAAAAAATATTAATACTTTAATAATATATGAATATCAGTAAGAATATAAAAAATGTCTTTGACGACGAAAATAAAATACGGATTCTTGGTTTGTTAACATTGCTCATACTAATATGGTTTGTTCTATACTTTATTCCGAGTGTCTTTACTTCTCTCTTCAACACACTTTTAGGAAATATAATCTTACTGTTAAGCGCACTATTAATAACAACGTATGACATCCGTTTTGGCATAGTTACGAGTTTGATTTTTATAGTCCTTTATAGATTCTCTCGATTATCCGAAAAAGAAGGGTTTGTATGGTCCAAAGATTCTACAAACGATTTTTTATTACTTCAAAATACGGAAAATCGCAACACGATCTTTGATGTAGATTTGATCCAGAAGAGTCAGGCAAGTCAGAAGGAGCTTGATTATTTTATGAAAAATGGAATGTGGCCGTGGTCAGAAAGGACAATCCAATTATATAGAGAGGCCGTGCGTAGTAATCCATTTATAAGAACATATTCGGGAAGCGCAGTAGAATATGTGAGAAGGATTTACAATGAAGCGGCTATTTTACGAGTGTTGTCCTATCAAACAAAGGAGGGTAAATTTTTATTAAATGGTGTGTTAGTTGCGGACCCGTCTGGTAATCCACAAGAAGAGTTACCAAGTGGGTTTGGTGATTTTCCTTATACATCGGGACTAAAAGAAGACAATACCTTAGACGTAATAAAGTGTAATATGAGCAAACCGAATGGCGCGTCATTGGAGAGAACTAAATATACAGGACGCGGAGGTATATATGGTGAACAAACGTCAACCGTAACTCCCGTAGATTATAATAAATTAGAAACTGTTATTCATGGATTTTCCTTTTTAAGCGGGCCATGTAACCCTTGTGGGGCGATAAACGAGACACCTGATTACTCGTGCCCATTTAAATTAAATCTGAAAAATGAATCGCCATTTATTAGTGGTGTTTGGCAATACTTATGGAATATAAACGATAATCCGTTACAATCGATCCCATCATTTTTAACTGACAGCATAAACCCCAAGGAGTTCCCAATATTAAGTCAGCTACAATCAGAACTTAAAAAAAAAGGTCGCCCAACTGAATAACAAAAATAATATAACAATACAAAAATTAACAATACTATAAATAACGTTAATTAAAATAAAAATTGAGATCATAGACAAGTGTAATAGTAATAGTATAGAATATTAAACCATGACAGAAGTACAAGTATTTAGATTGGGTAGCTTTGATCAAAAAAAGTGGTATGAAACGGCGTCATATACACGGCGCGAAGGTTTTTACCCGAACGATCGTTATTATACGACTTTCCCGTTAAGAAATATGGGACGATATCTCCGTAGTGAGCGTTGGGGATATGGCGATAATGGTGGCGGTAGAGAGGTATTTACGTTGGGATCTGTAGAGCTGGATTATAACGGGACGGTATGTTTTCGTGAACGCCACGGTAAAAAAATGACCAAGGCAGAGAAATTTCAGGCAATAAATATAGGTCGTAACTCAAAGGTTCAGTTACCACCAGACGCTCAGCGCTACATTACGGAATTCTAAAACAAATAAAAATAAATAAAATCAAATAAACCAATAAAAAATATACAAAGAAACAAATTTACAAATTATATTAGTAAGATTAACTGTTAATATTATTTTTTTTACATATAATCGGCGCACTGTGATTCAAAATCATCATCCTCCTTTTTTCCAGGTGCGTTACTAAGTGCGCGCATAAGTGTTACAGTCCCAGGCGTGCGGTAAGGCGACTGTGTATCATCGAAACTAGCCACTGTATGTATTATGTCATCATCATTATCGAAACCAAACACATTCTCGGGTTCGGGAAATGCGAACAATGCTGCGGTGCGAGGGTTTGATCTAGTGAGCGCAGGTGGTGGAGGAATACCGTTGCGACCTCTCCTATTGAGCCTTGGAGGAGTCCTATATACTTGTTCTGCCGCGTCATCCTGAGGGGTATGGTTAACTGTATAACATCGCTGGGCTCCTTGAGAGGACTGTCTAGCTGCGGCATACATAGCCGCATATCTAGTTGTGAATGTTCTATAACAAATATAAATATCGTCGCACAAGTTTTTCATAAAGCTATCGAGCATAAGATCATTTACAGTCATATATATTTTCATTTCGTCGATAAATGCGTGAAGGGTATCGCGAAGCTGTTTTTGTTCGTCTATAACAGGTTGTTCGGTGGCAGGTCGCTCCAATATTCCGAACACGTGGTGAACGTTATTATTATTATTATATTGTCTTTTGACAAAATCATTAATATTATATAAATGCTGAAGAGTTCGTTGTCTATAAACATATTTTTCAAGTGAGATCCATCCCTCATTTTTTACAGCAACTAGAGGTTCCATTACGCTACCGTCTAGTTTATTTCCCGATACGGAAACAAAACACGCGTTGGGTGCGTGTGTGGCAACATGATAAATTTTATCCGATTCGCCAACAATATTTCCTACATCAATGGACGTAACCCATTTATTATTTTTAAAGTCGTAAATGAGTCCGAACTCAACGGTAAGTCGAACATTTGTCAACATTTTATAAATGACTCCGTGGATAATTTCTCCGTAAACAAAGCCCGAATTTTCTAACTTGTCGATGAAATAATAATTACAATTTTGTCCAGAGCCAAGAGTGCTGAGAAGAGTGCCGTCGTGTTCGAGTCCAACCCCGATAAATGTATTGTCGATGGTTCTGTCAATTAGCCCCGAAATGACTTCTACAGCAGAGTTCCCAGCTGTCACCTGACCATCGGTCATGAAAACGTTACAAATGTTATGCGTAGGAAATTCGGTGCGAATCGTAGAACAGCACTGATTGATATGCTGAATTGCTGCCTCGATATTTGTGCTTCCTCTTGGTAGAATCCCGTCGATGGTAGTAATAATTTTATTAAAATTTTTATCAGTAATAACGACTCGTTCAAGAATCGTATCACACACATCATCAAATGTACAAATAGTGATGTGAGCTCGAATAGTTGTGTGTTCCTTAAAATAGGAAACCATATTTTTTAGAATGTGGCAGATATGCTGCATTTTGGTTTTACCGTCGCCACAGCGGTCTTCCATAGAAGCGGAACGGTCTACCATAAATACGAATTCGTGTGATAGGCTGTTATGGTCGGCACGAATCGCCTTTAAATTAAGTATTCCAAAATGTGAATCAGCAATAGTGCCGGGAATTAAATTGCTATCAATAAAATTCTCTTGAAATTCGAGTGTATGAGACGCGAACATCTCGCCAATAAAGTTAGATGATTGTGACATCGTTTTTGTGTAAGAATATCTTTCACTTAAGGTTCGGGGATTAATTCAATTTTTTTTTGGTCGATAAAATCCAAAAATCGTGATTCAATGTATTCGCTTGCCAGAAAGCAATTATAAAATGATGTTCTATATTGGAATGGACTGTTGCGAATGGGCATGCTTACGCAAATAGTTTTGGCGGCATCAAGCTTAATCTCAAATACATCGGTTTCGTATCCGCTTGTAGTATAAGATAAATAGTTCGCCTCATTCTTACTAATGTGCCACCCGTGCTGCTTAAATAATGGGTCTAAGGTCGCGAACTCTTTTTTAATACTGTATTCATCTTCTGAGAGCATAGTAACATCATTCATCATTGTCTATTCTATATAATTATAGAGTCAAGGCTTTAAATGAATTTAATGGATTAAATGTAATATAAGTAATTTTGTTGGAATAAAAACTTAAATAAAAATCAATAGTAAAACAATAATGGATACGAATAGCACGGACAAGGTTATGACTCTCGGCGAACAAACGGAACAACAACCAGAACTACAAAAGGGCCACAGATTGGTTGACGTCGTTGTAACAGACGATAATACGGCGTTGAATTTGATGGTGAATTTCCTGACATTGGCGCATAAGAGAGGAACGTTTTCTATTGCGGAATCCGCGAAGATTTGGGATTGCATAAGACAGTTCCAAAGATAAGATTCAAACTATAAAAAGAGTCCAATTATAAAAAAGATTAATATAAGTATTTGAATAATATTTATATTACAAAAAGCGCCCCAACCAGGATTTGAACCTGGGACCTATCGGTTAACAGCCGAGCGCTCTAACCAACTGAGCTATTAGGGCATTTTAACTATTATTTTTCGTGTGTGCGAGCTTCTATTAAATAATGTAAGGAGTTGCTGTAAGAAGCCGATATTTATATATACAATGTGAGCAATATGTAGACAAAAACTGCTCGAATGCGGGGTCGAACCGCAGACCTTCGGCTCATAAGACCGATGCTCTAACCAACTGAGCTATACGAGCAACTTTTAGCTCTTATCGAGATTTGAACTCGAGTTTTCAGATTCAAAGTCTGAAGTGATAACCACTACACTATAAGAGCAAAATATGAAACTTTTAGAGCGGTTTCATCGCTGTATTGCGCGAAGAGGGGTTCGAACCCTCGCATCATTGATAGTGGGTCTTAAGTCCACCGCCTTAGACCACTCGGCCATTCGCGCATTTTTGAATAGTTTAATGACATATTCAGGTCAACCACCCGATCAGGGGCTCGAACCCTGGACCACCAGCTTACTTTCAACAATTAGGTAAAAGGCTGGCGCTCTACCGACTGAGCTAACCGGGTTTAAAGAGGAGGCACCCCCGCGCCTCACAACTAAATAACACGACAAGTCTTTAAGTTGTTTATAGGCTCGTAATTATATTTATTGACCACATAATGGGTCTTAGAATTTATTTTATATTTTATATATTTTTACAGAATATAAAATGTAAAATTGGAGCAGGTGGGCATCGATCCCACTGCCTTGCGCATGCTAAGCGCACGCTCTACCATTTGAGCTACGGCCCCAAAAATCGACAACTGCAGGGTTTGAACCTGCGCGCGAAATATCGCAGTAGATTTCAAGTCTACCTCCTTAACCACTCGGACAAGTTGCCGGTATTACCCTGCTCAAGACTAATCATAACATAACCCCCAAAATCGCCTTAAGCTTTAATTAGGTATTCATTGAGCAAACCGGGTAGGGAACAAGCCCCCAATATTTACAAATATAAAAATGGAAGAAATTAAACTAGCTAAATATTTTCATCTGCGTATAATATAAATGTTGTCTTTAAAACCGTCTTTAATATCCTCGGTTATTACAGAGCTGATTCTTATGTTTGTGATAATATTAATGATCACAAATTATCAGCGAGTTGTTAAAATCCCTCCGATAGAATTAGCTAGTTTTCTTTGCGTATTATCAATCGCAATCGGATCACACGGACTACTTCATTTGGGGTTAGAAGTTGTGTATGGTTATAACCCGTTAAAATGGTTTTAAAGCGAAAGCGACCAAAGCGAAAGCGACCAAAGCGAAAGCGACCAAAGCGGCAGTGCTAGCATCGAAACGCAAATGCGAAAATACCAACCGCAATAATACCCAGCGCCAACCCAGCGTGATAATTATATGACATCTCTCTATACATTACTAACCAAGCCCTTACTTGATCTTGATTTGTAGTGTGATTTAACATCCAATCTGATTTTGGGGAGAGAATATAGTAGAAGTAGTTTGTCAGGAAACAAGTCGCGATTACTGTGCAAACCAACGAGAATGTATTCATTTTGGTTGCCTTAATTTTCACGTTATAGAATATGATAAGGAGAGAAAAAAGCAGACCCAACCCATAACCATAGTAACTGATCATCATTCTCTCTTTGGAAATCTTTTCATATCGTTTTTGTAACTCGACAGGCATTGTTTCCTTATATCGTTTTACGATTTCACTCTTATCAGTTCTATTATAGAAATAAATCATCCCGATAATAAATACAGCAGATATCATACACGAAATAGAGCAGGCCATTTTATATATCTTCACATAATTTTATATAAAATGTCGTAAAACTAAACAAGCCTCGCCTTGAATTGTTTTTTACACACATTGCATTTTCTAAATGAGCCCTCAGATAGTAAAGCAATCGTATTCGTAGAAAGGCAAAAAACACACTTGGGAGAAAAGTGTGTCTGTAACCCATTGTTATTTATATAGTTGCTAAAAGACTGAAATTGGTATGCAACATTTAGAGGTGTTTGCTGGAAGTTTCCATTCTTAAAAATAGTCGAATCGCTCATAATATGTAAAATAAGCAAATACTTTAAAATATTGAACTAATATATATCTTATAAAAGATGAATTATCTTAAAATGTATACAACCCTTATTTTTGTAATAAAATTTGCATTTATAATATTAGCAATAGCTCAGATATATTTAAAGATTTATAAGACGTCGAATTCTCTCTTAGTCAGCACAGTCGATTACTGGAAATCAAGGGTCGAGTTTGTATTTGTTTTTTCAATGGCAATTTTATTAATTTACATGTTTTTTCCACCAATGAATAAGAGTGTCGACATAGCGGGGGAACCAAAACTGTTGCTATTTCTCTTCGGAACAATATTATTGACTACCGCAAAATGGGGTGATTTCTTCAACGAATCCCCAACTATTATCAAACTCCAAGATATTTTAGGTTTGAACGAATAAAGGTTACGGTTAAAAATAAACAAAAAAAATATTTGTTTATTTGGTTTTATTTCATTTTTTTCATTTTTATTTGGTTTTTTTAGGTTTTTATTTCTGGTAAATAGAATACAATATTTAGTTATTTCCTCCATATATAATTGCTCTACGTTCAAACTCTACCAACTCCCGCACCCTCTCTTGTGATATTCGGATAGACTCACATTCTTCTTCAGTGAATAAATAAGCATACAACTCATCTTTATTTAGTTGGCCCGTAAACCAATCCCAATCTGTCCCTGCCCAGTTCTGATTATACATCTTAGAATCGGGAATAAGAAGCGCGCTATCAATTTTCTTGCGAATTTCCTCAGGATTATTAAAACTTTTTATAAATCGCATTAACCCTTCAATGGCTTCTTGCTCATCCACCGTCGATCCATGAATTTTAAATAATTTGTCACGTAGTTCATTACACGCCAATTCTAATGATTCATCTAATAAAACGTGTTCTGTAGGTCGCCCAATTGTTGAAAGGTCAACATATTTCATATGTAAGTCATTTACACTAGGCACAAGTTTTCCGTCGATAATGATTGTAGCTTCTTTACCAAAATGCTCGAATCCTGATCCGAGTTCATAATCATATTGAGGAGCGCATTTTACACAAGGCCCTACCATTACACCACGTTTCGACCCGTTGATGATACATCCGCGGCAATGCGCCGGTCCAGTTCCGAACAATACACCAGATTCATACTGAAATTTTGTCCAATACTCAGGCCAAGTTCCCGTATAAAATATTCCTTTAAACAAATAACAAGAGAGCTCTCCATCTGTATAATAGAATTTGAATTCTGGTATGGATTCGTCTACTCCGTTTATTTGTTCATTTATGTAGAAAGACGCGTCTTCTTCAAAATTTGACATTTTAATAATTGATAATGATAATTATAAATATTGCTCCAAAAACATTTCAATTTTTTATTTACACAAAAAACAAATAAAAGTTACAAATGAGTTAAGTAGTGAAACTAAAAAAAATGATTAGATATTTAAAATAATATAAATATGTAACAAAACAAACCATGATACCAACTGCTCTTATACTTGTAATATGCGTAGTAAGTGGCGTTGTAGCCGGAATAATAATAGAAGCTGTTGTAAGTATTACACGTAGTCTAATAAAACGTTGGTATAAACCTAAGCCACCACTAAGCGAGGGTGAAACAACTGAAGGGCTTTAAAAGAAAATAATAATAAAAATTTACATACGCTTTCTTTGAGCTAAATAACCCGCCGCACTTCTACCGACCATACCGACGTCGGCGTGTGGTTTGTAAATAAACGTGCCTTTACTTGTAGTATAACAAAAGTTGCTAGAGCAACCATTATACATTTGATTATATGGGAGGAGCACTGTATCAAACATTGTTTTAAAGTTTGTTGCCTTGTTTAATCTATTTGATGGATAGGAAGTAGTATAAGAGGTGGCGAGGGTAAACATTATAATATTAGTGAATAAAATTAATATTGTAAAAAATATACGGTTTAATATATTTAATGACGGCCACACGAACCGCAACCAGGTCTAACGCTGTTAATACGTCCAATCATGGCAGAATTTAAGGGGGTGGGCGCAGCGGCTGATTTAGGTGCGGCCGCAATATTTGGTGAATTAGCCGAGGGGCGCATTTGTGGGAGAGTATATCCCCCCTTAGGTATGAACATGGAAATCTTAGCAGGCATATTATAAATAATGTAAATATAAAAATTTGATTATTAGATTATAATACTTCTAAATTGTTTACAAAACGTGCTCCGGTTTAAGCGAATCTAAGGGAAAAATACAATCGGGTCCACTTGCGAGAGCATTTAGTATGACAGCATTCGTGTTAAACGTAAGCCTATCACAATCGCACGGGAAGTATGTCTTCAGTTCTGCCAGCGTGGCTTCTTGGAGTACGCCATCGTCGAATTTTATTTCATATGTTCCATTTTCATTGACAGTAATAATAACTGCTCTGCTGAAGTACCTTGTGCCGTGTCGAACCGCATAAACATAATTTCCTTCTTGGAATGTGCAATCTCCTAATGGGTCGGGGTGCCAAATCGGATTATTATATATTGCCTCGTTTTGTTCAGCGTTACTCATTGTGCATTTCGCTACAGTGTTGCAGCCGCTGACAATACTTGTTTTTACTGTTTTTCCGCCGTAAATAGGGAAGGCTGGATTGAATGGTATGGGAGCTCCAAATGTGGGAGGAATAACGCCGCGTTTTAGTGGGCCCTTACCCTTTAATCGGTTAAGATATCTGTCGTAGGAATTGTGTTTAATATCACACCCGACGCCCCCTGGAGTTTGGCTACCCGGTTTACTAGATGTAACGGATGAATGACGGCCATTTAAGCTGTTATTGAAGCCGGTTGGGATGGAAGCTCGTTGAACACTAGGGACTGGTCTATCGCTCATCTGATTCCAACACACGTTATAAGTCGCAGCGGTGGGTTGTTTATATGCTGATAACGATCCTAAATTTGAAGTATAGAGAGAACTATAAACACGAACTGTGTTTTGAATGAGCTTCAATTTTTGATATTGGTCTGCGGGTGTATTTCCCGTCAAATTCGTATTACAAACCCGCCATCTATAATAGTAAGGCTGTAAACCGATTATCTTGTTCGGATCATTGAATACTATTGCGGTCTTTGAACATATTGACATTATATATATAAAGTGTATTATAATATATTTAAAAATTGATATTAAATATGGGTAAATAAATAAATGTCATAACACTAAAACAATGAACAAACTCGCGAGTGAGATTCCGAACAGAATAAAACAGCCTGCTATGTGCTGTGTACATTGTGGTAAGAGCTATGTAAAAAGGCCTACTTTAAATAAGCATATGATTATATGTGAATTATTGCAGAGAAGTAAGCGTGCGAAACCAGTGGAAGAGGAAGAGCCAAATGTACCATCTCAGCAAAGGTTATTTCAGATGTTAATTGAATTAGGTGATAAATATTCAAAATTAGAAGAAAAACTGGAGGAGATAAATAAGTGGGTGGTTAAGAAGAAGAAGAAGGTGAACGTTTTGGAGTGGTTAAATACGAATATTACTCCAAGTATGACGTTTAATGATGTTATCGATAAAATAACGGTTGATGAAAATGATGCGAATTTAATTATTGAGAATCCATTTATTGCTGTGCTCAATGAAATCTTTTCGAGATCAATTTATAGTTTTAACGAGAGCGAACAGCCGATATTTGCGTTTGTCCAAAAACCCAATGTATTTTATATTTATAATGCGGAAAAGGTATGGGTTGAATTATCGCGCGAATTATTGATAAAGTTTTTGAATAGAGTTCATATGAAGGCGATAAAGGCGTTTTATGATTGGAGACAAAAAAAGGCAAATGAAATAAAATCTAGTGATTCTTTTGCGATAATGTGTGATAAAACGTTGGTGAAATTAATGAGTGTTGAATTTGATCAAGATAGTATATTGTCAAAGACGAAGAGCGCAATGTATAATAAAATGAAGACAGATATGAAAACAATGATAGAATATGAATTTGAATTTTAACTATAACATCTTTATAAATTAGAAGATTAAAATATAACTTGCTTATTTTGTAGCCAATTTTTGTGTACTATTTTTATTCTTATTTTTATTTTTTTCCATCATTTCCTCTCGAAGCCGAACCGATTTCTGGTTATACACATCTTTCCCTTCCTTCCCTTTTTTCCCCTTCAACTCTTGGCGTGTTTTTGGCTCTCGGTCCATTCTAGTTATAGATAAATTAAATGAGATATTTATCTATAATTTTGATTCAATTTTTTTACACCTTTTGATATTTTACACATTCTATTATTCGTCTATCAACATTAGCGCCATTGCTGCGTAGTTATGTAAATCTATTAGCGTGTCGCGAATACCCTCATCATTTATTAAATTTACTCCATTTTTTGTTATAGACATGGATCGTTGTAGTTTATCTTCTATTCGCATTAAAACACCGATAACGCCATATTTTGCAAACGCATCACCATAGTCTATATTTTTTTTGGTAAATAATTCTAATGCTTCATTTTGAATTAGTTTCATCTGTTCCACTCTATTCATTCTTAATAAATAGTATAAACTATTATGTTTATATTATTTATTTTATAAAATCGTCATTTTTACAAATGCTTAAACCGTAGGGAAAGAGGGGTCCATTGCGATACCGCAGATACCGGCGTCATCAGTAGAATCGGAACGCGCAATCTTGACGTATCCCTTGTCTCCCCAGCTAGTTCCCCAGCTATTCTTGACCAACCAGTATTCGATTCCGTTCTCCTTTCCGTAACCAACAATCAACACACCGTGATCCAAATTTGTTCCACAGCTAGAAGAGGTAAGAATACCTCCAGAGTATGATTGGAAATACTTGGTATCGGCCTCAATGGCAATAGAAACTGGTTGCTGTGAAACGGCTCCCTTCAATGAAATTTGATCATTGGGCTTAACGTCAGAGCAAGATGCCAAATGGGCAACCGCCGTGCACTTTTCACATGTGCCATCTGTGGCAGTATAGGGATAAGCAGAAAGAGCGCATTGACCGTGCTCAATTACATACTTAAACGCGCCCTCCATTTGGCCACCATTGCATCCCATACTACCATACTTGGCACCGGCGCAATCAACCAACTCTTGCTCAGCCAAATCGATAAGCTGTCCGGTAGAAATGGCCCAAGCTCCCTCAATGGCACCAGTGGAGGAAAAAGTCCAGCACGAACCACACTGACCCTGGTTCTTCACCGAGGTCACAGCACCCTTTGAGCGCCAATCCATTTCAGCGGGTGCTCCAGATGCGCTGGAAGAAAATGATTTGCATCCAAAAGATCCCACCTTGACCTTTAAACCACCCGAAATTTGCGCCTTAAATTCATCGGGGGTCAAATCGGTAAATTGATTGACTCCCATTGTGAAGTTTTGTGTGTGATCCAAGTTGTGAGAAATAATGTTACGAAGATTGGAGCGGAATACTTGGAAGCGCTCCTCTAACTCGTGAAGCGTTTCATATTTGCGCACAAACTTCTCTTGGAAATTAGTAAACTGTTTCCACTCAGCACCTTCATCCAAGAAGGTTGTCTCGATAGCACCTCTGAGTCCCTGTCCACCAGCGGAACATACAGAAACAAATGACAAAAATACGAACAAAGCCTTATACAACATCCTATATACTTAAACATAGAAGAAAGTTTTTATTATGTTTTGAAATATATACTATACATGTTCTTTCATTACACTAGAGGAGATATTTCGCTGTAAAACCTTCTGGGGTCATAAGTGGGATTCCTAGTTTCCTTGCGTCGCCCGCCTTACCGGTATCTTCGTCAATATCTTTAACTAGAACCGCGAAGGTGTTTTTACTGACAGAGGACCCGAGTTTCGCCCCTACACTTTTCAATTTTTCCTGAAGATCGGAATCTCTAAATCCGGTCATTACAATTGACTTTCCAAATAATGGGTGTGATTCGTCGACAGTTTTTTTCGTATGTGACACAGCTAATTTGCCGTCAATTCCCGCCGCAACAATGAATTCTATAAAGTGTGGAATTCTCTCTACAAATGCTTCGGCGGACTTTGTCGCCATTCCCTTAATCGCAGCAATCTTTGCTACCTTTTGTGAGTTGGTATCTTCTGAAATTAATATATCCGGATGTGCTTCCATAATAAGTTCAGTCTTCTTTTCACTAAATCCTCGACCAAATACGTTGGATGCGGACATGATGGTAATTAGTGGCGCAGCTGCGATTTTCTCCTTAATTCCATTATATAACTTCGCTGCTGTTTTCTTTTGAAATCCTTCGACACCGAGTAGATCTGCTTCCGTCATCTTAATAATTTTAGGGACAGTATCATAACCGGCCTGAATAATACGAGCAATATTTCCTGCGCCCAAACCGTCAACTTGAATACCTTTAAAGAACCCCGCAATATTTTTCTCTCTAACTGTCTCATCAGATCCTATATTTTCAAGCATAATATCAACATGAGTATCGTTCCACTTAAAAGGTACAGTAGGCATTTTCCCTTGTTCCGCCTGAACAGTCACCTTGCGAATATGGGGAATAACGTCGCCACTACGAATGAGCTCAATTATGGAGCCAATTCCAACCTTATTATCGTGAATAAACGCACCGTTAAATCCAGTAGCATATTCAATCTTGACGCCCCCGAGATTTATAGGCTCAATCTGAACACGTGGTTTTAAATATCCGTCTTTACTTGGTGTCCAAATCACATCAACAACTTTGGCTTCGGCGATTTGATCAGAAAGGACCATCTTAAACGCAAACGCATAATCTGGGTTACCAATTTTTCTGTCATATTTCGCATCATCTACCACAATAACCCCGTCGATTTCATACGAATAATTTTGCCTCCAATCGACGAGAGTTTGGGATAACAAATCATTAGTTAGAGTAGTCTCGAATTTATGTAAAACAACCTCTACATCCAAGGTAGAGAGAAAAGCAAACTGCTCCGACGGTTTTCTATCAGGTTTTATAACTTCATATGCGACAAAATGAAGGTCCGTTACAGATGCTGTAATAGTTTTATGATTGACAATTCCTGAAACCATATTTCTAGGATTGGCAAACGTCGCTTTATACTTTGTCTCGAATATTTGTTTTGGAATAATAAATTCGCCGCGAATAACAATACCCTTTGTTTTTGGTAGGCGCAAGTGCGGAATAAGGTGGCTAATATCTTGTCCAACCTTTCCGTCGCCTCTGGTATATAATTTGGGCGCCGCGCCCTCTGTAGTATAAAGGCCACTAACACCATCGAGCTTACACGATAAAACGTAAGGTCCTTTATATTTTGCGCACCAATTCGTTAGCGCAGCAGTGTCGGGTTTAATTTTATCCATTGACCCCATAAAATACGGGAGGGTCGCTTTATTTCGCTCGACGGGTGCTCCAATTTGGCGGGCATCTTTGTTAGCAGGGTATTTGTCAGTTATAAAGTCTTGGAGTATATCGAACTGATTATCAGTCATAATTGGCTGTGAATTACGATAGAGGACATTGGCGAGATTTAACATGGAAGTCAATTGGTTCTCATTTAATGACTGTAGGAAACCGATACCGCCCGTCTTGAAGGTTTCAATTAATTCTCTCGTTGGTTCATGGATAACAATATTTTCAGGTTCGTCCTCACTGTCACTTTCAATTATCAATGGCTTTTTTATAGGTTTATCTTCTTTTGTAATCTTTTTCTTCAATGTTTTTGCCTTTTTCTCTGTTGCCACAGGTTTCTCGGCGATCATTTTTTCTGTTAATAAAGGCTTTTCATTCGCCGCCTTTATTGTTTGAGCGCCCTTGATAATCGCAGCACGCCCATCAATGCGTTCAACGGGAGTCTTATATACCATATTCAAATAATCGAAAATATCCTTTTCATCCTTAAAAACGTGATCCACTTTCTCTCCCTTCTTTTTACCTTCCATCTTATACAGACCGTGTTCATTCATCGTGAGCCCCATTTGAAGAGCCTGATGACGCATAACTGTATTAAAGATTTTACTCCCCGTAAAATAAAGAACTGAAAAAGGATATTCTTCTGGAGACGAATAAAGGAAATCAACTCTGCGAGCAGAATCAGAGCTAGGAATTTTTGCGATTACTAGACACTTGGTATTACCCCTAGATAGAACCTCTAATATAATCTTTTCCTTGATCAATTCATTAATAAAATTAATGAAAACCTGGGGTGACTCTGACGTAATAATGACATCAATATCCCCCGAATTCTGAGCACCACGACGATAAGAACCTACAATTTCAAATCTCGATGTAGGTGTAGCAACCTTTTTAAAATCGTTGACGAAGATGGTTTCATATTGTTCAATTTCAGAGCGTGGAATTCGCTTTAAAATATCTTCATAATATCGCAGACCGACCTTTTGAATATCATTGAGCATTTGTTGGTTGTCGCGGAGTTGAGCAATAGACACGATTCCCTTTTCAACAAGTTCCTTTGCCTTCTTAGGTCCGATTCCATATATATCCGCCAAGATATTAGCCGGGTTATTTTTCTCTCTTTCAAGCACTTTCAGTGTTCCTGTTGTAACATATTCATTCAATTTCTCCATAATAGTTGATCCAATACCAGGTAATCCCTTTAATTGATCTGGGCTTAAAATATCATCTTGAAATGACATGATAGATTCTTGCGCCTTTTGATAAGCTCGGGCGCGGAATGGTTCGCCTTGTTTCAACATAATAGCGGATAATTGCTCCATAAGATCAATAAATTTTTCATTTAAACGTCCGCTTGGTAGAGTCGCCATTATTTTATTATCTGGAGATGCCTTTATATCTGTTTTCTGGTTGCCTACTGTTTTATTTACCAACGGCTCTTTTATATTCGGCGATGTCGTAGTTGACTCGATTATAAAGCGCTTTTTGACGGTTTTCCTTCGTATTTTTGGCGAACTAGTCGTGGTTGACTTTATTATAATTCGGTTCTTTCGTCGCGACTCGCCTGATTTAGTTTTTTTTCTCTCTTTAGATGACGAAGACGACGATTCAATTATAAACTTTCTCTTTGTCTTGGGCATTTAAATATTATATATTATAGACGTATATAATTAAAAAAAATGAAATGAAAAAGGCTAAAATTAAATAAAGCATACCTCAATACTGCGATGGATAATATCAACGACAATAATAATAATATGGTGGTAGAAGACCGCGATAATCTTCCTATTCCCCCTGAACCGGAAAATGCGAATGTATTTAATGAGATTTATACTGAGAAGACGATGAATAATTTTATCGAGGGAAATTTTGACTATATTCCGTATTATGATAGAGAAGTATATGCTAATGCGTGGCAGGCAATTAATGTGACGGAAATGTGGGACTTTGTAAAAAATTATGATGTGGGTTCATTCATGTTGTCAACAGACACGAGAGTTCATATGATAGCCTCGAAAATGGTTGAACTGGGATACGATGGACATTCTGGGTCTTCTTTTGGGTGTATAATGAGAGTCATGCAATATATCGCAAAATACGGCGAGCAACAATTTATGTCAAAGTATATTGAAGCACAAAACGAAGTAATAACGCAAATATAAAAAAGGTAAAAAAGTTAGAAGCTCCAGGGGGAACCTCACTTTTTTCGTTGTTTAATTAAGTTAAATATAAAATGAATATGATTTGTATTTTTATTTTGTTTTTTATTTTTTTACCTGATTTTTTTTGTTTTTTATTTTTAACATGTTTATTTTGTTTTTTATTTTTTTACCTGCGCTTAGCAATATCCACCCGTAATACGCGCAGGGAGGAGAGCAATGCTGTTTCTGAGCATGATATTCTCGTTCTCGAGTGTCTGAATATAGCGAGAATCAACAGAGACCAAATATTGATCTTCGCGTTCAACTGCGGCCTGGTGCGCGTCAAAGGCGGCTTCGAGCTCCTCGATTTCGGCATCTGTAAATTCGAGAGGGCGAGCGCTCTTAACAGGCGCATTGGGCACCTGAATATTCTTCTTCGCCTTGACGGGTGTCAGAACACCTGCGTCGGTAGTCGCGATAGTAGATTGTTCGCCAATATCGATGCGAAGTTTGCGTTGATGAGGTGCGGCCTTGCGACTCTTGTTTTCAAGGCAAATCCAATACCAAGGGTCGTCATATACAATGCGGGCCTCAAGGCTGGGGTTTAGAACTCGATCCTGAAAGTTTTGAGTTGCGACGGTGTTGTGCCAACTGCGAAAGTGAATATAAGCAGCGTTAAAAGTCTTACCATCTTTTCCACGCTTGACGACAAGATCGATAGTCTTGACGCTCCCGATAAAATCATTGAATACCCGGGCAATATCCTCCTTGCTATAGTTAGCGAACACGTGAGGAATATACAAACTAATATTCTTAATAGCGGACATTTTTAAAGCTTGATGCGTTTTGTTGTTTAACTGATACCAATAGTTATATGACGAAAAAGTATTTCATTTTTTTTTATACATGACCAAATATGCGTCTACTAAAAAAATATAATATTTTGGTTACATCGCTGTAAAAAGAGCACTGAAAAAAAGGCACCAGGCTAGTATTTTGCGTCGATCAATCGATAAGTTGAATTAATGGTAGTTTTAGGATGAATTATTCTACCTCCCGCATTCGAAATCTGTGTTGCGCTCTTATCTGCCTCTTCATTTAATGAATGTAACAATTCCGCGCCATATTTTCCATCAAAACCATAAATAACGGAATTATCTATTTGTGTCCAAACACACGGATAAAATTCCGACCATTTAAATTTGATATCAATACTATCATATCCAGTATTATTATTCCCATAACTATTAACCATGGGAGTAAGTTGAGGATAAAATCCGTCGCCAAATTCTCTCTCATATGTATCAAAATACATTTTACGCACAAGAACTATTTCTATTGGTAAACAAATTGGTTTTGGATTTGGATTTTGTGGTTGTAGTATAGTTAAATGAGGTGGGACCGACATGTAATATATTTTATATTTTTATACCTTTATGCCGTTCATATTTATACTTTTTTAGTTTTCGGTAAAATCCGCCAATAATGAAAAAAATGAAAGCCCTTTTTATCTGAAATCCAAAGACATCTTAAATTATTAAACGCATTTATTGCTACAAAAGAAAATATTAAAATGTCGTCCCCCGCAGAATGCCCTATCTGTATGGAGGAAATTATGCTTACCAAGAATTGTGTTACTACAGAATGTGGTCATTGTTTTCATACAAACTGCCTTATGAAAAGTGTCGCGCATAATGGATTTGGATGTCCGTATTGCCGCTCGGCTATGGCAGAAGCAGTCAATGATTCTGATGATGATGATGAATATGTAGACGAAGCCGATGAAGATTTCGATGACGATGACGATGCTCTTCGTGGATTTCGTTTATTCTTCAATAATATAAATGGCGAAGAAGCAGCCGAGGAAGACATCGCCGAAGAGGATGTAATGAACGCATATGCGCACGAAGAGGTTGAGCAACAAAGAGTCACACCTTCAATTACGTTTGTTACTCAGAAACTTATTGAGCAAGGCGTTACCAGTGAACAACTTGTAATGTCAATGCTCGCGAGTCACGCAGAATACGAGAGTAACGATGATGTTAGGCGCGCCGACGACGACATGTTTGGAAGGGCTCGTATCATCATATCCAATTATTTACCAGAGTAGAGAGAACAAATCAAAATATAAAACAAATAAAAATCAAAATATAAAACAAATAAAAATCAAATAAAAATGTTGGCAACTATTGCCTTCTTTTTTATATTTTCATTTTATTTTTTATAAAAATTTAGTAAGCAATATATGGCTTTAAAAAAAAAAAAAATTGAGATACTTTTCATACGTAAATCTAAATGCATCTTAACAATAAACGTATTAGTCGTATCTAGCAAAATGAGTAGCATTACAAGTATTTATATTCCTCGTATGTCTGTCAATGTGACAGAAGACCAGGTAATAATGGAGTTTGATAAATTTAGGATTGGACAGGTTCGTCGTGTTGACTTTACTCCAATCGTCAAGAGACCGGGGTTTGGTGCGGATGTTGACTCGGTTGTCAAGTCGGCGTTTGTTCACTTTCGTCATTATTATTATAATGAGTTAACTCTGGAGATTATGAGAAAAATTATCGATGGTGAAAGTCATCGTATTCGTCCCGCGTGCAGCACAAATGAGTATTGGCTTTTGTTGAAGTCTACCAATCCGATCCCGGATACAATGATGAATCCGGCGCAAATCGTAGAAAATTGCCGCATATTAGAGAACAAGGTAGACGCACAAGCTTTGATTATAGAAAAATTAGAGGAAAAACTTGAAAGAGTTCATTCAGTCGTATATCAGCTGTTGGGTGGCCTATACTGTCACGAAACACAATCTGACGCTTTGGATGGAAATATTGATGTCCTATTTAACACGAAAACCACACCAGAAGTGCCCGATACGAGTGAATGGGGTGGTTATCCGACAACTCGCCAAGGCGACGAGTGCGAAAGAAGACTAGCTGTTCTGGAAGAAGAATTGGCGGTATTGCGACTCGACGTGGAATCAGACGAACTCGAAGAAGAGAATGATGAAGAGGATAGTTTGTCAGATTCTGGGCGTGACTGGGCGAGAATTACTCCTTCCCAGGATGATTTTGACTATGCTGTGTCATTGTCTTCTCAAATCTCAAAGCTGTCACTAGAGCTTCCCGATGATTTTGATGAAACATTCGAACAGAATTTAGGCCAACTACATATGCCAACCCCGAGTCCAAACGGAAGCTATGGATCAATTATCAAGCCATCGTGTGAATACGATTTAGAATCCGACGATGATGATATGAATATCAGCGTAAGCACACATTCAAGTATGCCAGCTTTGATCCGTGCCGCAACAGAATCAGACGACGATGACGATGATATGAGTGTATCAAGTATGCCCGGATTGATCCCTATCGGCGCAGCGGCAGATTCAGACGATGACGATTCAGAGTCGCGAAAAAGACGCAGAATGTCGCAGGAATTATGCGGAAATGAATAAATAAGCCTCGCAAAACAAAATAAAAAATACAAAAAGCAAAACAAAATAAAAAATACAAAAAGCAAAACAAAATAAAAAACTTTTTTCTGTTGGGTATTATTAGGATGTATAAATTTATAAACGGTCTTAACAAAAATGGACCTCCGCGCGCCAAAATGAACCTTCCACATATAAACACAAATATACCGCCACCCACCCCATTTATGGGGGCAAAAACTTTTTCTCTCTTTAGTCAGCCATATTTGGATAGATATAATCAATGTTATAAAAATATAGTTGTTACGAATTTGATGCCACAAGGACCATTATCAGAAATAGTATCTCGAATCCAATTTCCACCATTGAGCGAATTTAAATATCCCGGACCGTGTGGTCATTTAAGGCAATGTGGGTTGGCACTATTATCGCTAGGCGGTTACTGTAATGTCGGGTGCGGGAAAACACCTAATTTAATGGTTACAGATGAAATTCCGGATTTAATATCATATTTGGTTTCAGCCGGATATACAGTTGATACAAGCATAACCAAGATGTTAAATAATAGCGATATTCGATTTGATACAACTGATGGAAATAAACTGATTTGTTTTGTAACGTATAACGGGTAGTAAAAGAATATTATTAATTAATAAAATTGATTTATAAATACTATAATATTTATAAATCATACACAGAATGTCAGAAGAATCAAAGTTCGACTTATTAAAGGTAACCATTCCGGAAGTAGTGAAAAATTATCCGCCAGAAAAAAGGCAGGAGGTTATGGATTATCTGAGTGAAATGGATGAACAACATAGAAAGGCCTATGAGATAGCAGTGAATCATCTAGAAAGTTCGTTTGATATTGTGAGAAGCAACGGATTTCATGATTGGAAAAAGTCTCGCGCAACTAAATAGCGAACCTAACTCGCTTGGATTTGCCTCTACCTTTTATTAAATTACGTCTAGTTTTGTTTCCGCCAACAGGAGGAACCGTGGGTAAAAATTGATTGATCGATTCATTTGTTCTATTTGAAATCTTCAATGCCTCGCGTTTTTTTTCTTCAAGTTCCTTGACACCATCTTTTAGATTATCACTTGTGTTGGCTACTAGTTCAGCTGCGGTAGATGACGCATCTGAGGCAGCTTCTACTACATTTCCAACCGCGGCACTTGCGTCATTTGCGATTTTACCCAACTCAATCACTGCTCCGAATCCAGGAACGGCTGCAAGTACATCTGTTCCAACCTTAACAATTCCTGCTCCCAGACCGGATGCTGCGCGCGTTCCCGCCTTATTGAATTCGTCAAGTGCGGCATTAAGTGGTTTATCAAGGGCCTTAACACCTATCTCGGCATAATCCGCGACATTATTCAACGCTTCCGCCGCTTCTTCTTTTATCTTTGGATTACTTAGTTCTTCGTTGAATTTGTCTAATGATTCTTCAACAATATCCGCGGTTTCAGCTGCGGCGTCGCTTACTGAGTTTTCTATGACAGGGCTTTCCAATACATCGTTAACTTGTTCGACACTAGCAGCCGCCACCTTATTTGCGACATCGACCGTGCTATCTGCGATTCCCTTTGCGGCATCAACCGCACTACCCGCAATTTCTTTTACACTAGTCAATAACCCAGAAGCTGCGTCTCCGGCTGCGTTAAGTTGGTTATCTATTTTCGCAGTTTCAGCATTAACGGGTTGCGTTTCACCATTATCTATTTTTTGTAATCCAGCAAGCCTTAAGCCCTTATCTGCAACATAGCCGACAGCACCAGTAGCCAACCCTTTAATTTTATCCCCCAATAAGGTAAATATCCCAGGCCCGCGTTCAAAATGTCCTTCCGGCTTTACAGAAGACAATTTTTGCGACTCGACAGGCTGAACAGAAGACGAAATTTGTGGGTTTATAGCACCACCCCGATATCTTCTGTTTTTAGTTTTATTTGAAACACGTTTTGCTCGTTTAGTTTTTTTATTCATACTTATACTATATGAAGAAGTTTATATTTCAATATTTCCTTATAGTTTCATTTTCTTAAAATCGGCAAATGTCATGCCCGCCTTTTTGTCAACTGCCTTACGGTCGACCTTTTTAATAAAACTAAAATTCGCAATCCGACCCTCATATGTGTATCGGTTCGCATTATTTTTCAGTATATAATCGGCATCTTGCTTATCATTTTTGGACTTATTTGGTAAACTGTTTTTTGGGGGAGCTCCTGTATTCACGTGTCCGGTACCTGCCTCCTTATTATAACTCTTAAATTTGGCAAATACGTTCCTCTTCTCTTCAATCTGTAATGACACATTTTCTTCCTTTCTTTTCTTATCCAACTCCTCCTTTTCCTTCCTTTCTTGATTCTGCTTCTCTGCCAACTGAATTTCTTCTTCCATATCTACAAAAATAGGCCTACAAATAAACTGTTTTACATATTTTCTAGCAACAACCTCTAAATATCTATATGGAATCGTATTATCGCTATAATATTTGAAGGTTTCGCGCACGCCATCATATAACATTACTACGTTTCCAAGCGGAGTATGTTCCATAACACAACAATTACTAAGACCTTCAATTTTTTTGTCTACGAAAAACTTGGTTGCCTCTTCTCGGGCTTGTTTCACACACTCCGCTAGTCCATCAGGTGTCTCCAGACACAATAACAAGAGGGCGTCTTCTTCTAAAAGCGGTGTTTTTTCCTCCACCAATGCCTTCATTTTCTCCTCCTTCGTTTGCCCGGAACTATCATCATCATCATTGTCATTGTAAAATACATAATCGTCAGCAACACCATCGAATATTTGTATTTTTAAATCAATCTGTCCTAAAATTTTATTAATTTCGTCCCTTCTTTTTGCGTGTGAAGCACGAATGGATTCCAAACATTCTAAAGCCTTTGGTTCAAAGTCGGCGTGATCGTCAAAATGAAACTCACGGTCCATTCGTCGAACTTCTTGAAGATATTTATCCTCGTATTTAACAATAACTGCGTCGGGTTTATTTTCTACGTCACATGTATCTACTTCAGTGTCATCATTACTAATAGAATCGCTATTAAAATTTGAAATCTCAAGAAGCATCAAATGATTATAGTGGCTAATAAAATCTCGTGTTGTTTTCAAATAATGAATACTCGATACGATTAAATGATGAGAAGCGTAGAATTGTTTAAAATACCAAATTACGAATAGTGTAAAAAAAATGGTTTCAGTGTCCATTGTATATTTAAATTTGTCTGATTAGTTTTAAATTGTTTGCGGATTAATTAGTTTCTGCGCCGATCTGTGTCTTCCGTTCTGAAAACAAATCGCCTATTTCTACTGTTAAATCTGGTAGACCGATTAGTTCGTAATTTTTCTCTTCTGCGTCGGGGTGTAATCTAACCAAGAATAAACTCGATATTTTTTTGCCATATTTTTCTTCAAGTATCATCTTATATGTATTTAGCTGTAGAGCATAATGCCAGAAATTCGAGTCGGGTAAATGACAAATTTGCGGCGATAATGCGAATTTATTGAAATTATTTATTCTTGTAATATTTTTCGACCGCTTCCAATCGTAAATGGAGAGGGTACCGTCGGGGTTTTCATAGACCATATCAATAGATCCCGAAATTTTAACATCCTCATTATAAATAATCCATTCGGTGCGGTAAGGCTTCAAATCAGGGTGGTCTCTAACAAAGTTTATGAAATACTGCCATTCTATGGGGCGCGATTCGTGAGTATCCTTGTTACAAAGCATATAATGTTCATACAGTTCTTTATTTGTATAACCTGGTTCAACTTGTGGCTCATTGTTGAAACATTCGATTTCAAAGTGCAGGTTAGTTCCTGCGCCGGAAACGGAAGCCGCATTGTCAGACCAAAGCGTCTTTATTTGTTCGGCGGTTAAACCCCAATATTTATGTCCTTCCTTCCACCCCCGACCCTTCATCATATTACTAATAATAGCATCCGCGTCAAAATGCGGGAAATGAGAGTGATTCCAGGTAGTTACCGATGTATATTTTACATCGGGTTCGGTCAAGATTACATATTTATGTCCTTCTTCGTAAAATTGAATATTCGCATCTCGCGAATGGGTATTCCTATTAAGTAAAACGGGTTGTAACGTTTGCATGATTATAAAATATACATTACTTTTTCAAGCAATTTATATTTCAATTTTATTATAACAGAAATAAGGCAATTTAATTAAGAACAGATATAGTTACATTATTTGTTGAGCCACAAAAAGGTTTTCCAGAGCCAATTTTAAATCCCATACTCGTAAGATTGGTTATACTTTCAAAAATAACGCTTGTTATTCCTGAATTTTGAAACGCTGTTGGATCTATGTAGGTGACAGATGCCGGTATAGTTATAGACGTTAATTTTGCCGTGCCTTCGAACGCACCAGTTCCTATAGTGATAACAGAATTTGGCATGGTTATAGACGATAAATTCGTCGCATAAGAGAACAATGTATTATCTATATCTGTGATATAAGTCCCTACGGATACTGACTTTATGTTAGTTACTCTTGTTATATTGGCCAGTATAAATGCGTCGCTTGTAAGAATCCCCTGAAAAGTGACAAATTGTATCGTTCCATCTGTAAGAGTAAACATTGTTTGTCCTACCACAGATATAGTAACATTCAACGCACCAAAAAAGGATTGTCCCGTGCCAAATGTAAACGCAGGAATAGCAGTAGCTCCAAGACTATTAAGATTGTTTACACTTTCAAATATAACCGTTTTTAACACAGAACCTAGGAACGCAATAGCTCCAATATTTTTAACATTTTTGGGTATGATTATTGACTGTAATTTTGTCGTATTTGTGAACGAGTTATAACCAATGCTATTAAGTGATGAATCTTGATCAAATATTACTGTTGTCAAATTTGTCAAGTTGAATGCGGACCCTTCTATACTGATAACTGATGCAGGTATTGTTATTGACTCTAAGCTGCTATTAGAGAAGGCGGCATCTCCTATAATAGAAGGCTGCGACCCCGCAGCAAATGTTACTGTTTTCAAATTCGTCAAACCAAAGAATGCGCTGACATCAATGCCGGTAACGGAAGCCCCTACAGATACAGATATTATGTTGCCTGGATTTGATAGCTTACTGTAATATGACACTTGACTAAGAGACCCCGGTATATTTAAAGTTTCTGTAATGATAGTTTGTGTATTTATATCTTTAAGAGTAAATATTGTTGCTTGTTGTACTGGTCCAGATATAGTGACAGGTCCTGATCCAAAAAATGTTGGGTTACTACCAATGCTAACCTTAAGAGTCGTAAGATAGGTTGAACTTTCAAATTTAACAGTTGATAGTTTAGAGCCAAGGAACGCATTTTGACCAATACTGTTAACGAGAGAAGGTATAGTTATTGATGTTATACCAGTATTCATAAACGCAGCAGGACCAATATTTGTAACAGACGACGGAATAGTAATTGATGTCAACTTACCCGCACCACTGAATGCATCATCCTCTATGCTGATAACAGAATTTGGTATATTTATAGAATTTAGATCGGTCGCATTTGCGAAAGCCGAATCTGCTATACTTAAAAGTGTGGACCCAGAGTCAAAAAATATTGTCGCTAATTTTGACGCTTTAAAGACCATAGACGCACTAAGAGTAGTTACCGTATTAGGAATAGTAAGCGACGTCAAATACGTCGCTTGTGCGAACGACCCTGTTCCAATGGTTGTAACTGAAGTTGGTATTGTGTAAGAAGTAGCAGGCTTTCCCGCTGGATATGTAAGCAACGAAGATGTATTTTTGTTCAATAATATGCCGTCAACTGATGAGTAATTCGGATTAGTTGAATCTACTGTTATCGATTCTAGTTTTGGCGTAGAATCAAACGCAAACGGATCAATTGATGTAACGGAAGAAGATATATTTATGGATGTTAAACCTGTCACGCATTGGAATGTGTATTGTTCTATACTAGTGATATTAGCCCCTACTGATATTGCCGTGATGTCTGCTATAGATATATTATTAGTAATACACAAATTCTGAAACGCAATCTTAGTAATATCTTCTGGTGTATCGATAGTTTTTGTTGTTCCACCATATGTAAGAGTTAATTGTCCTATCACGGGTGTTGGTATATCTATATTCATAGGATAAATACCTGTGGGTGGATAAAGTATAGGATCATTAGGACCAGTTGGACCAGTTGGACCAGTTGGACCAGTAGGACCAGTAGGGCCAGTTGTACCTGTAGGGCCAGTTGTACCAGTAGGACCAGGTGTTGAACCAGTAGGACCAGTTGTACTACCAGTAGGACCAGTTATACTACCAGTAGGACCAGTTGTACTACCAGTAGGACCACTAGTAGGGATCAGTCCTTTTAATGCTTCTTGTACAGCGACAGTGACTGCGGATTGTATAGCAGCTTGTATCCACGCATTATTCGGCGCAGCATTTGTAGTAAAATTACCACTTAAATCACTTTCCACGTTGATATAAGTGTTGGGTTGTCCTATAGTCGTTGCCTGTAAATTATTACTTGTATTATAATAGCTTGAAACGCTGTTATGTTTAGCCGAATATTGTAATCCACCGAATTTTCTAAATGACATTTATATATAGTTTTAAAAAAAGTCTATATAAATGAATGAATAATTTTGAATATAATTGAGAAATACTTAAAAAATAGAAAAGGGTTTCGAAGACGTCCTTTTAGAGTGTAATATAGATTTCGACCGGCGAGCCTTAGCAGATTTAGTGCTAGACTTGTGCTTCTTGTATGCCCTATAGGTGTTGTGTGTTTTCTTGCGTCTATGATGTTTTTTCGCAGTTAATGTGTATTTATGATATTTGTGTTTTTTATCATCGATTGTGATAGGAACAATAATCTCTTCGTTAGCTAATGGGCTTGATATATAGCTACGTGGTTTAAAAGAATCTTGTTGTATAGAATCGAATGATTCCTCGATATTTTCAGGTTCCGTCTCAGGTAATTCGATATAATATTTACGAGGGTCACGACTAACAGTTTGATTCGCAAAATCGTTGGCAAGTCTTTTGTGAAGAGGTGTATCAACGCTGGGAATATTAAGAAGTTTGTCTAAATCTATATTGTCAAGTGTTGCGTCGTAATGTTGCCTGACTCCATTTGTGTCTGTGGTAACTGAAATATTCGCGGTATTTCCGTCATAATCTGCATCCCAATTAATTTCATTGAATTCGTTTTGATTATTACTACTATTATGAATAATAGTTTGTGTGACCCCTTTGTTTTTAATATAAGTATTAAGCATATTTATATTAAAAATAGATTATAATTTGTAAAAACTTGTATAAAAAAATAATAGTGTATAAAAATGGATTTGAATTTTTCTGAACTCGACAATATCGATACAATAAATACGGCAGGTGAACCGAACAACTATTGGGAGCATCAAAGTAAACCCGCGACAGCGCCAAAAAAAAAGAAGAAGATATCATTTGATGATATTCTCTCAAATATGAATTTGGTTGTGAATAAAACAGGCGTATTACAATCTATGGCACTAGTGAATAATACACAAAATGAGGAATATCCGCAGCAACAATATCCTCAGCAACAACATCAACAGCAACAATATCCTCAGCAACAACATCAACAGCAACAATATTATCAGGAATACAATGACCAACCATCGAATAAAACCATTGTTAAAAAACAAGAACCGTTAGATCCGTCTCTTAAACATAGTTATATATTCAATAAATATTTCAAAGATTATCAAGACGCAGCACCACCCGCACCAGAAGTAAAAACGCCAAAGACAAAGGAAGAATACTTTAGAATGATACACGAGGAGAGATTAAGAAGAATACAAGAGGCACATAGGATTTCCCAAATAAAATCCCGAAAGCTAATGTTTACTGCTAACAATACATATCAGGAAAATATCAGAACAACCGCAAATAAATTACACAAAATGAATTTTCATTAATATAACAATTCAATTCAATCACGGATTAATTAATATAAGCAGTATTTACAACTTTAATTGTCGCAACCTTTTCTCTACAAAGTGGACAATGAAACGCTCGAGGTAGATGTAAAATAGTTTGTATACATACTGCGCAAAAACAATGCTGGCAGTTTAGTTGGCAAAATTTATCATTCTCTCTATTTTCCATACAAATAGCACAATCGTCTTCAGAAACTACAAATTGTTCTTCTATAATAGTAATATTATAATTGAATGATTCGTTTACATAAGTGTCTGTGAAATTACTAACGAGACTATAGTCAGGTGTTGTATCTATCACCCACGAAACTTCAAACTCATCATCTACAATATCGGCTTCGGAAATAAACTCAGTCATTATAGAAAGACAAATTAATAATAGTGTCATTCATATTACACAAGCAATATGATTCATTTTTTTATTAAATAAGTTATTAAATAAATTATTTAATTGGTGTAAGTTTTACACTTTTTCATATTTCAACCGCAAATTATTTAATCTTTAATTTAATCCAATTTTTAATAGAAAACATATCACCGTGCCATATTTTATTTGACTCAAACTCAGGATAATATATATTAGAAAAAAATGATAAATAACCAATTACTGCGGAAAATGACCCGTGTGATAGTATAATATGTTTACATGTGGACGCAAATTGAAATGTAGTTATTTCATCAACATCAAGAATTTTCGCATATGGAAATAATTTTAATAGTTTTTTTATCATATCATTTGTTTTATCATCTGTTGATATAACTAATCTATCAAATTTAATATTTTTAATAGCGTTTATATAATATGAAATTCCGGGGTTAAATTTCTCAGCATCAGTTAACCTAATATGAATAAATAAAATATTATTATTGTTATATCGCTCCTTAAATGGATTACTTTCAATAATATTTGATTTTACTTTATCTGAATGTAAATAGTTATATAAAAAATTAGTAATTTTTTTTTGTCTGAAAATAATTCTTATTTGGATTTAAGTTATAATCTAATTTATCACAATTATAAATAGCAACGTAATTATCATCTGTTAAATCCTGAATACTTTCATATGAATTAATTCCACTAAATAATTTAATACCTAATTTGTAAATTAAATCATTATTATAATAATTAACTTTTAAATTATGTTTTTCTGCTAATAAACTAACAGCTAAATTTCTTATAATTTGATTACCTAGTCTACCTAAATCTCCTGTTGAAGTCATATATATATATAATTATATTTTTTCCTAATATTTTAAAGTGCGTTGCTCTACTCTAAATATCCACAGACCTAGAGTTATTTAATAAGAACAAATTTAATAAATAAAACAACTTAAAGAGATTTTCTCACTATATATTGGAGCAAAGTAACCGCACCCAGCGTTCAAAAACAATACACTTTGACGCACCCTCCGACTTTAGCTCATTTGGCAGAGCATTTGACTGTAGTGGTATAATCCTTTAGTAATCGAGAGGTAGCTGGTTCGATTCCGGCAAGTCGGAAATTTAATATGTATAATATTAAGAAATACTTATTAAATAATTACAAACTATTATGCGACTGTATGCATACAACGTCGATATCCATAAGCGAATTAGATGAATCCGACCGAATACTTTTGATTTCGTCATTATCGCGCTCAAAATCATCTATTTCAACTGATAAATTGTTTTCCATATATGGGCTTCCAAATAATTTTACAATATGGGCTTGTTTTTTAAGGGTAATCGGTTTATCTTTGACCGCGGTTCCCCTTTCCATTCTATCATATATATTTTTGGTATAATTAATATTATCCTTTAACAGTTTTGAGTTGGCTTGAAACTCATTCAACAGTTTTTTAAAGAAAGTATCGTCCAGTTTTTTATAAGCCGCCTCTTCGGTTTTTTGTAATCTGTCTTGCCTACCATAAGGGTCCATTACATCTTCAACAAAAGTGCTGAGTTTTCGCGGATCATCGTCTTCTTCTCCCATACCACATCCACACAAAAACCATCGTCGGAAAGTCATTTTTTTATATTTTTCGGCATTTTCCATCTCTTTTATAAACATGTCATCAATAATTGAAAACGCCGATTTTAAAAGCAGTAGGCTATTTATATGGCGATCCTTTTCTTTTTGTAGCCTTACAATCTCCAGTTCTAAATTGGTCGTCTTCTTATCCTTATTTTTTTTCGATCTTAAAACAGCGGTTAAATAATTTTTTTGATTTTTAACCTCCTTTAATGAGTTGATCTTGCGCTTTCGTATATCTTCTATTTTTTTAATAACTAAAAAAACATTTGTGTTATAAATAACCGGGTATCTTGTTCTTACTGGTTTTGGAATAATAAATTGATTTGTTCCCTTTATGTCAGCGATTTTGCTTTCAATATCAGTCAGCTTTTTACTCATTTCATTATTACTCGGGTCATATGTGAACAATAAAATTTTACCGGATGTAAATTCGACTGATGATTGTAGTTTGTCGTATTGATGCGCTGATATCTTATGCGCCTCAGAAGTGGCATCTAATTTTAAGTAATTCACAACTGCTAATAAAAATGCGATGACTCCATTAAGACCTGCCAACAAGTATGCTCCCCAAGTATACTCCTTAATTATTGATGCTAATACGGTAGCCGCAGTGGATAATAATATAGCGGGCATCATAAGCCAATTCAGTCTTTTTTCACAATAGGACTTGGATTCCATATAAATCAATTTTTGCCCTCTCAAATATGTCGCTAATATATCCAAGGCACACGAATAATACTCGTTTTCGTCGAAATAATTCTGGTCAATCTCTCGTTCAACCTCTTTGTAGCTATATTTTTTAAATGTTATTTGATCACTGCTTTTAGTAGTAATGGACCCTCTTGCCTTATTCGAAACCATATTACCCGACGAATCCGATGACACTTCTGTTGAATCATCCTCCTCCGGAACATCAATCCGGGGTGTTTGTGAATATTGATACCTGGTGTCGTTTGATAATGGGCTATCTAATAGTGGTGTTTTATTTATTACCATGTTTTTGTCTAATACGCTCTTATCCAAAGATAAGACTATATTCAATAGTTCATCCTTATCTTTTTCTTTGGCTTTGATTTTATTTTCATTGAGAACTTCCATATATTTTTAATCGATAATTAAATAATAATATATACGTGTAATTTATATGTCTAAAACACGTAGAAATGGCCGCGGTTCTGCAACCAGGGGGTGGAAACTCCAAAAACCGGGATATCATCAGAGAACAAACATGTTAAAACATTGCGGTAAAAAATGCTTCTTGGGTCCAGGAAAAACATTTCCAATTTGTAAGAAAAATACATGTAAAATAAGCAGTAAGGGCGTTTATGCCGCATATATTAGAGCTCGTCAATACAAACACGCCAATATTTCTAGAAAGGCCAAAAAACTTCTTATAAAGATGGGCGCAAAACGATAAACAATTAAAAAAACGAATTATACTATTTAAAAAAAATGAATTATGCTATTAAAAAGAAATTAATAGTATAATATAACAATTAAAATGAATCTATCAGTTTACAATGTATCAAATAATTTCGATAATGGGTGGGGTTTTTATATTGATTTAGAAAGTTTGAAGCCTGTTTTACCAGGCGACAAATATTACCTTGAACCAATATACGAGGAACCGCATTTTGTAGCGGATTACCTTTACGACGATAAATACGATGATGATGTATACGACGATGATATATATAGTTTCTACGATAAGGACGCTATTTCAAAAATAGACAAGTTTGCTGCTTATATTGTACGAGTGGGATCGACTACAATTATCACGGCTGTTATTACATATGCGATGTTGTTTCTATTTTAAGTCTAAACCGCGAAACTTTGTGCGGCGGTAAGTTTTGTTACTAGCGCCTGCGCAATACCTACTTGTGCTTGAGCATTGTTTGATTGTGTTTGCGCATAAGTTAATTGTCCGCCCGCACTAATTAATTGTCCGTTCGCAATAGCTAATGCCTCCGTCGCATTTACTACATTGCTATACGCAGTAGTGTACGCCTCATTTGGAATCCCGTTTGGAATAATTTGGTTGGGAGAGACAATCCACTGAGGCGTAGTATTACTTAAATTTGTCTGCGCGTTCTGTAAATTTGTAGATGCTTCGTCATAAGCCTTTTGTGCAGTGTTATGAGCTATTTCTGCTTGTGTAACTTTGGCGGTTAGTGGTAAAATCTGCTCTTGTGCTAATGAAGATGCAATGATTGCCGCTGTTAAACCAGTCTGAACTGCCGCCTTTGTTGGTAATACAAGACAATTTATGCCAAAAAAATTTTGTGAGGTATTTATAATGTTAAAACCCAGATTCTGAAGATCAGTTGTACTTTCAAAAATAACAGTTTTTAGTCCAGAATTACTAAACGCATTTGATACTATACTTGAACTTGTAAGTTGGGTATTTGCGGCAATTGTTACTGTTGACAAATTAGTCACACCTGAGAAAGCAGCCGTGCCAATGCCTGTGTAACCCTTAATAATCGCGTTTGACTGAGGAGACGTAGATGTAGATGATAATTTAGCAGCAACGGTAGATTTGACCAACGTTTCGGTTCCGGTTCCGCTCAAATTCAGATCCACAATTAGAGTTTGAATATTAACCCAATATGCCTTCATTGGCATTAAAGTATAAGTAGGGTTCGCGCTAATATCGGTCCCTTTCCAATCGGTGGCCTTTAATGAGATAGATGGTGATTCTGCTAGAATAGGCGCATTTTTTAATTCGTATATGTATTTATATACAGTAGAAGTTGAAATGCCCCAAACAGTCTTTGCCTCAGTTATTGTTTGTTGTGTTGTCGTAGATAATAAATACCAGCCTGGACCTGTAAAACTCATAATATATTATAGTAAATATTATATTATGTCGCGATTATCATAAATTCACGGGATAAATACCAGATGGTGGGTATAATATGGATGTGATGGGGGGCATTGGATATCCGGCTAATATAGTTACTTCTGCGCCAAAAAATGATTGTTTATTAGGTCCAACGGTATACCCAAGCTGACTTGAAGTTTCAAAAATAACACTTGTTAGTCCAGAACTAGTAAACGCTTGGGGGTTTATAAATTTGACGGAAGCAGGCAATTTAAAGGATTTCAACTGTGTTAAATTTTGGAATACGCTGGTGCCTATATTTTTAAGAATAGAATTAGAAGCGAATGTTATTGTATTAAACATAGGCGAATTAGCTACTATATAATCACTAAGAGTTTCGACGTTTGCTGGTATTAATAATGATGTTAGGACTTCTGCACCTGCGAACGCGGCGGTTCCAATACTTGTAACAGAATTTGGAATATCCACTGTTATCAAATTTTGCGCACATGTAAACGCATAATCTCCTATACTGGTAACGCCAGGTGGTATAGTATATGAAGGTCGACTATTTTTCACAGGATAATAAATTAATATATTTTTAAGTTTATTAAATAATACTCCATTATCAGAAGATAAATAGGAATTGCCCGGATCTACTGTTATTGATGATAACATTGTTGTACCAATGAATGCTGACCTCTCGACACTATTGACATTAGTCCCTAGTGATATTGAAACGATATTCTCGGGAGAGATGTTGTTGGCTTGATATGATTCTTTAGTAAGAGGTCCCGGTATATCGATACTTTGTGTTTTTCCGCCAAAAAGAGTGAAGGTTGTCTCTCCTAATACGGGTGTTGGGATTACTGGCTCAATTGGAGTTACGGGCGTTGGGATTACGGGTGTTGGAGCAACAGGTTCCGGCGTGACTGGTATCGCAGATCTTTCAGTTGCTTCTACATGGTGTACATTAGAGCTAACATCGTAAACCATAAATCTAACATAATTATTAATACCACAAATAGTATCTCCAAATAAAACACCTGATGGGTCAACATCATAGGTAAGATAAGGTGGCAACGGATTATTCGAAGCATCGATTGAAACCGGATGAGCCTGACCAGATAAATCCGTTATAATTGGTAAATTTCCTGATAGATCTAATTTTGAAATTAAATTGATATATAATTCTGTGTTATCATATCCAAGCGTCCGTATACATCTACTTTTACTTGCGTTTAATAAAAATGCGTTATTATACAATATAAGGTTACTTTGACTACCAACTTTTACATTTATAGGACATTTATTTCTATTACAATAGCTAGCACGAGCCTTTTTATTATATGTATATACGCCAGAAGTTGATGATTCCGCAAATACTTTAAATGTTTTCCCCCCCATACTAGTTTTAAATGAGTGTGCCATAATACAGTATAATGATATTTTATTAAAATAAAAATGACTTAATAGTCCCCAGCAAAAGGTTTGTAACATAATCAGACGATGGAGTGTATGCCGATTTTCAATCCCTTATCTATATTTCGACGAAATTGCTGTAGTAATGAAAATATTATATCTCAAAACTATATGGAGGACGGTCTTGACATAAAATGGGAAAATACTGTTGAATTTACGTTTCCAATAAAAGGAGGGCGAGTCATCAAGGTTTATGATGCGGATACAATAACTATTGCTTCTAAATTACCTTATAATGAGTCTCCAATGTATCGTCTGTCCGTGCGATTAAATGGAATCGATACTCCGGAAATCAAAGGAAAAGGCGTGGAAGAGGAAGAAAAGGACGCCGCCAAGTTGGCTCGCGACTTTGTGTCTAACTTAGCATTGAACAAGTATGTTAGATTAGAAAATATTGAGAGTGAAAAATATGGCCGCATATTGGCGGATGTTTATATTGGCGACGTTCATTTGAACGGCCTACTATTGAAGGAGAGATATGCGGTAAAATATGACGGTGGGACCAAAATAAAGCCCGACTCTTGGTCAAAATATAGACTTACCGGAGAAATGTAAGCGTCGAAGGCTTTATATATCATATACGGTACTGAAAATCAAACTGAAACTGAAATCCATATTGTTCAAATCGACGATTCTACCATATTCGTCTAGTAATTGTACGGTAAAATTTTGTATATTGACCGGACCAAAATATTCGCGAGGCGTTGAAAAAACATTTAAATTATTGTAGTCTAATATATTAAATTTATTTTTTTGTAGTGATATCCGCGCAAGTATATTCTTGTTCAAGGCGGAAGAGTTGAACGCACTAAAAAACCCATTGTTGACACTGTTATTATAGTCATCCACAACCAAAAATACATATTTCGGGCCGTAAACATCAATCACGCCTTCAGATACATAATTTAGACTATTTACATAAATACCATTCCTGAAACCTAACATCCAGCCAAACTTTAACGGTAGTGGTGTATTTTTATCTGCGATACCATTTCTATCTGCTTGAAAATTTAGTTCGAGACGGGTATGGTTACTTGGCGCATCTGTAAACCCGACCAATGTTTGTCCGCTGCCGGTTACCCCGCCATTTACTCCGTTAGTTAAATTTGCTAAAAAATTTACCTTATTATATGGAGCGCCCGCATTTTCAAGTTGCTTATTTATGATTTTTATAATAGTATCTGGCTCGTAATTACCGTCTGGGATATTTATAACGATTGACGCAGCGGTATCAACTGTAATTGTAAAAAAATTGTTACCGTATTGTTTAGATACCGCATAATAGGAAGTTGGTAACTCAATAGCGGATAACTGCATTTGCAGAACATTATTAAAATTTATAGGTAAAACGAAGTTAAAATTTGTTGCTGGGCTGGTAAAATAATTGTCTCTAAACCTCGTGTCTATATTTAAATTTTGTTTGAGAAGGGTTTTTTTGATAGGATTGATTACACCCGGGAAAAACTCGCCTGGCTTCGAAGACAAATAATGCACCTCGGGTCTAACTTGAAGCATATGTTCCTGAGTGCTTTCTAATTTAGATGGTTGTAATTCATAATTTGTGTGATACAAATTTTTTATGGTTGTTTGGAATGCTTCATTTGGTTTGTGTGTTTCATTTAAGATGATATTCTTTGCTTTAATGAGAAAATTTATTGTTTTTGTTTGAGTCTCCTTTTGTATCTCTTTATTGTTAGAAATACTATCCTTCATTTGTGCTTCTTTCATTTCGACGATATTTCTATCAAAATTTGAAGGCAACTCGAACATCTGAATTAGTTCCTCTCTAGTATAATTATCGATATTCAAATCAAAGTTCATATATTATATATAGTAAATTTATTTGATATATTTAACTTTTAATTTGTGGTTAAATTATAAAATTGATTTAAATAACCATATTAAACATATCGTAACAAATTACAGTATGGAACTTTCAAAAGAACAGCAAATAGCATTTGATAAATATATTCAAGGTCATAATATATTTATTACGGGTCCCGGTGGAGCAGGAAAATCAGCGTTAATTCGGTTAATTAATAAGCACGCAACATCCAAGTTTAAAAATATTCAGGTTACAGCTCTTACAGGATGTGCTGCGGTTTTATTGAATTCAAAGGCAAAAACATTACACTCGTGGTCAGGGATTGGTCTAGGAAATGGCACTATGGAGCAGTTAGTTACAAAGATTAAAAAAAACAAGTTCGCCAAATCCGCCTGGAGAGGGACCGATATTTTAGTTGTAGATGAGGTAAGTATGTTATCGTTGAAGTTATTTAATATATTAAATGAAATTGGTAAGGCGGTAAGAGGTAATTTGGCGCCGTTTGGTGGAATCCAGCTAATATTTTCAGGAGACTTCTTTCAATTGCCGCCTGTTGGTGATAAGGAAGATCCCGACACTCAGCGATTTTGTTTTGAAAGTGATGAATGGAATTCCGCATTTCACCGCGACAGCCAAATACAGCTAATAAAAATTTTCCGCCAGACAGACGAGATTTATGCGACCATTTTAAATCAAATTCGCGAAGGTAAAATTAAGCGCAAGGCGAACGATTTGCTCCTTCAATATGTAGGTCGTAAGCAAGACCCAAATTTGGTTACTGAGCCGACTAAACTGTATCCTACGCGCGCCAAGGTAGAACATATTAACAATACCAAAATGACGGCACTTGTTGGCGAAGAAAGGGAGTTTAAAATTAAGTATGCGAAAGATTTGGAAATGACAAAAGCGGACAGATTAAAACGATACGACTTCAACGAGAAGGACATTCAAATCGAACTAGAATTCTTGTCAGGTAATCTGATTTGTGATAAAGAAATGAAACTCAAGGTGGGCTCTCAGGTTATGTGTATTGTGAATATTCAATCAGAAACGGGTATAGAAGTATGTAATGGGAGCCAGGGAGTCGTAACGGCGTTTTGTGAAGTTACCGGATGTCCTCGCGTGAAATTCAATAACGGTATTGACCGCGTAATGGTGCGTAATGTTTGGGCAAGTGATAAAATTCCGGGCATAGGAGTTTCACAGGTGCCTCTTATTCTGGCGTGGGCATTAACGATTCATAAATCCCAAGGTGCAACCATGGATGCTGCCGAAATTGATGTTGGAAGTGGTATATTTGAATGCGGTCAAACTTACGTTGCTTTATCGAGAGTTAAAAGCCTTGATGGGTTGTATTTGACTTCATTCGATGCGCAAAAAATCCGCATTAATAAGAAGGTGAAGGATTTCTATGAATCGCTTACATTATATCACGACTCAAAGGCAAATAATGAAGAAGTATATGTTCCGTTTTTAGTCGTAGACCCTGCGCTTACTATCGAGCAAAATAGCAGCATCGATTGTAAATATGTAAATACCGAAGCAGAGCTGGTGGAAGAAAAATACGACTTAGAGCCATCTAAAGACCCGCAAATTAAATGTATTAAATTTTCCCCGTAATTGTTACCATAATGAGAGTAGCAGTAAACTATAAATTTTTTTCGCATATTATAAAAAAATGAAATACTTTTTTCTGTAATAATTATAAGAACAATTTATATAAAACCCATCTTGAATATGCCGTGTGATTATTATATTGACAGTTATACAACTATAGAGTATATGTCAGAGACAGGAAGGTTCACTAAATTAACAACTGATTTATCTCGTGAGCAAAAATATATAGATCGCATTTTTGAAGACGTTTTTGAAGACGACAATCAAGACTATTCGTTATATCGGCAACAAGAAGAAAAAATAATAGAGAGAAAAATAGAGAAACATACGCGCCTAAAAACGATATATATCAATGGCGAATGGGTTAACAAAAAGTATCAAAAAATATTTATGCATAGACTTAAGCGCGAATTTCAATATATTCACGAAATAAAAAAAATATATATCAAATATATCGCATTTAAATCGGTCGATGCGCCTCTATAGGACATTAGTATTAAAAAAAAATGAAATGCTCGTGTGTAATATTGTAACATTTACCTTACACAGATTACCTATTGTTAAACTTGAAATGTTAAATGCAGATTTATTTAATGGAACAACTTCCACTATTTATGACGGCCTTGTTATCTGCGACGGCGTTAATAAGTGGCCTGATACTAGTAGAACAAATGATCTTGGCCGTGATTCTTGTTCCATTTCCGACGGAAACATTCGCGAATTCCACAGTAAATTTACTGCCGAAGAGAATTCTAACCCGGCTACTATAAATGCGATATATAGATACAAATTTACAGAAGAGCTTACGGCGGAGTTATTCAAATTTTCAAAGATACATCAATACGACCATAGAAAGGACTTCAAGGAGGCGTGGACAATTTGGCTTGAAAATAATGAATATCTTGTAGAGACGGAAATCCGCCGGCTAACAAATGTCGGTTATATTGGCGACATACGAGATAAAATGTTTAAAAGTGCGCGTTATTATTTGAGAAAAAAGAGCACTGAAAAAAAGGCACCCGCAGAGCGCCGAAATTATGTAGCAGTCCAGAAGGAGCTATTGGACGCAATTGATACACATATTAAAAATATAATTAGCCGTGATTCTAAACCATCAGATGGGTTTGACGACTTTTGTAAAAATAATAAGGATATTCTTAACGATGAGATAAGGTCGTTATGTAAGAATGGTATGAAGGATTCCGACGAAATTAAGAATAAAATTAAAAAGACCTACAAAAATAGACACTTCTTAATTGTTAGTAAGTAAAAATAATAAAAGGATAATGATAGATTAAATAAATGAATATAAATATTGAAATTTCAAATATAAATAAACACTTTTTTTCTTCTGAAAATGGTGATATTCAATCTGAAAATGCCAATAAATACAATACGCGACTGATAAATTACTGCTTTTATTCGAAAAACGAGTGTAATATAAGCAATATAATTAAAAAGATACGGTATTATTCGAACCGCTTCTTGGTTCTCGAAGACTATGATTTTGTAGATATCAGTCAGTTAAACGAACATTTTGTAGATAAATGTAATTTAACAGGTGATGTTAGATATTTGATTTTCAAGTATAAAAACGCCAATGTGCTAGCATTTAATGACTTTTTATTCAATATTGCTACTCCAAAATTATTTATTTTAAATGTTATTGAGTCGTTTTCCTATCTTTTGACGAGTTTGATTCAGTTAAACGATAATAATATATGTTTTTTTAATTTATCCCCCAATAATATCGGGTTTGACGTTGATTGCGGAGAGAAGCCTGTAATTCGAAATTTTCAGACGAGTTTGATTGGTTCTAAGATGGATACGAGTTATATTACGAATATTATAAAGAGAACGAAAGACTTTACTCATAAGCCACTTGAGGTTCATATACTATTCTATTTGATTCAGAATGATATTTCTACCATTTCTTACTCTTTTATTCAAACCGTTTGCGAGGTTTTTATCAAAAATGCGAGTTTTTTGACTTTTTTCTCGGAAGAGGATGTATCTTTGTACAAAGAGTCGTGTGTGAAGTCTTTAATGAAGTATGTAAATAAGCCTACAAATGATATTATTTTGGATATTATAGAAAATAGTGATAAATGGGATGTTTATAGTCTGAGTGTGTTATATTTACATATTTTTAACAGTCTTTCTCGTATTTTCTCTCTACAAACAGGGTTTATAACCAAAATATCGGCCACCCTGTTTAAAAATACACATCCTGATCCTTCAAGGCGTCAAAGCTTAAAACAACTCGCAGAATATTATGATGGCCTATTTGCGGTTGAAACGAATTGGACATTTGTTAAAAAATTACCGTTAAATAAAATGCATGCGTTATTTGATCTTTTAGGGAAATAATACAATAATTACACGAATATTATATTATTTTGTTCTTTACTTACGTCTGCGGCTCTTTCCACCGGCCATTGCCATACTTCGTCCACGACTCTTTCCACCTGCCATGGCCATACTTCGTCTACGGCTCTTTCCACCCGCCATAGCCATACTTTTTCTGGTTTTATTTTTCATCGATCCCATTTCGGATTTACGCTTACTCGCATCAATAAATGCTTGCTTGGGTTTATAGTTAGGGTTTTTGGCCTTACCTTCCTTGTACACCTTCTTTACTAGCAAATTCCAGCTACTAAGTTTTCTACCTCCTTGCATTATACAATAGTAGAAGAAAAAACATTTCGTTAAATATATTATTATTTTTTTAGTGCGAATGAATATAAATATTTTAACAAATATAATTATAATGGACAGTGTTGATTTAGATATACACAATTATACACCAAACGATTTAATGAAATTTTTCAAATTGGAACAATCCTATACATTAAATGATTTAGTTGGAAAGGTAGAGGAATTGACAAAAGAGATACTATCGCCTAATACAAGTTATAAAACAACGTATAAAAATGACATTATTAAGTTTATAAGCGAAGCTAGGGATGTTTTGTCACTTTTTAAAAAGGAGTCTGAAACGAATAACGCGATAAAACAGAACCTAGATAAATTTGTAAATATGAATAAAGATCGCCGTGTCGGGCACATAATAAATCCATTAGATACGCATCCAGCACTAGAAACGGCTTCTAATCCAACTGAAAGTATAAATGGATACGACTATGTTGTGAATAATTCTGTATATGTTTTTAACACTGCCGGACGAAATGATTATTTTATATCTGAAGCTTCGCACGCAACGTTTGATTTACCTTTGAAGTGGAGAAATGTATTATCCATTTCACTAGTTTCTGCGAATATCCCGAATGTCATGTACGCTTTTAATGACGAGTCGGTAACAAACCAACTATACATAGAGGAAGATGGTACCGGTAAGTCTGGTGTAGTCGTATTACCACAAGGAAACTATACACCATATCAGATACCTACAAGTGGAATTATAGTTTTAAACGCGCTAACCGAGGCGAGTTTCCCAGACGAACTTACAAAGGTAATAAATGAACAAATATTAGGTATATTCAACCCATTAAACTATAGGTTTAAGGTAACAGTTAGTTTATCAACACGCGAAACAACAATAAGTAATAATACAAACACGTTTACAATGAACACTATAAGAAGGCTACCACGAGAGAATTGTAAATATTCATCATATTCCTCCCTCGTTTATAATGACTACACTGATGTAGATCCGCCGCCCGACAAGACACAAATCCCATTCCTATCATATGTCCAAACAATGGGATATTTAATGGGGTTTCGAGAAACGTATTATACTGGTAAAACTAGTTACACGTCAGAATCAATATTCACAAATATATACTCGAATTATCTATTCTTCGAATTGGACGATTATACAGGTTCGCAGCCGGCTAGTTCTACGTATGGCGTTTTAGGAAGTAGTGTTATAAATTCTAATGTATTAGGGGTGATTCCGATAAATAGTAGTTTATTCACTACCACATTTGATAATAACGCGAATTTTATCTATAAAAAGAGAGAATATTTCGGGCCAGTAGATATATCGCGAATTACCGTAAAACTGGTAAATCAAAAGGGAAATATAGTAAACCTCCATAAAACCGATTATAGTTTTAGTCTACAAATACGTTCATTGTATAATTTAACCAATACTGCCAGAGGTCTTCGAGCTCCTGGTATATTTTAAATTTATTTTATAAAATAAAATTGAAACAAATTTAAAAAACATACATAAATTAAATTATATAAAGAAGAGAATGGTCAAGAACGCTGCCGGTGGAAATAAAGCAAAAGGATTTGCCCGTAAGGGATTTATCAAGAGTGATAATGTGCTGCGAACATCTAAGGATCCTGCGGAGGTATACGCACAGGTTACAAAGGTTTTAGGTGGAGCTAATTGTCAGGTAGTTAGCGTAGATGGAAAAGAATTGTTATGTCATATTAGAGGTAAATTTCGAGGAAGAGGTAAGCGCGATAATTTTATAGGAACTGGAACGTGGCTTCTTGTTGGTTTGTATGACTGGGAAACGGCATCTGTGAAAGGGAAACTGCCTGGTTGTGATGTTATTGAGGTTTATAGTGAAACCGATAAAACAAAACTGAGAAATAGTGTAACGAGCGTTAATTGGAGTATGTTTATATTAAATGATAATAAAAAGGTTGGCGATGACGGCGGAGCGGATGGTATCGACGAAATTACGTTTACAGACGAGAAAACACAAGAGTTCCTTGATTTGATCGAATCTCAGGTTTCATCCGCACAACCGAAATCCATTATCACCACGGATGATGGCGAAATTGTCGACGTGGATGATATTTAAATACATAAAAATAAAAATCGAACAAAAATAAAAAATTAAATAATAAAAATTAAATAATAAAAATTAAATAATAAAAATTAAATACAAATAAAAAGATACCGATAAATTTATCTTTTTATTTTTTGTCGCACAATATGTGCCCCCGTCCATAAAATTTTTTGTATTAGTTACAATACCAAGTAAATTCTAATCGTTGTTGTATTTTAAATGAATGCTATGAAAATAGCAGTATATTATACAATGAATGCGACCTCCTGTAAATGTGTATATATAAATAGGTATTGAATCGGTAAACTATAAACCGTTGCTGTAAGGAGGTAATAAATAGTGTTAAAACTTCTTTAAGTCATTGAGGTTTAAATAAAATAAACTCAAATCAGCTTAAAGAAAATAAAGGCATAATTTATTTGTGTTTGCGTGTTTTACAATTCTGCCCGGGACGGCAGTCACTAAATAGTCCAGGAATAAATTTTCTTGATTTAATGCGCATAATGTGAGTCTTATGAATGGGCTTCTTTATTGAGCTAGTCTTCTTTCCTTTGTGATACATAGTCACGCTTTTATACCCCCTTCCATTTTTTATCGATACCTTTCGCACTATCTTTTTGCCTCCAGATTGAGCCTTTATCTCTTCTGTATTCTCATAATTAAATTTGGCAGTTTCCATTATACACTATTCAAAGAAAATATTGTATAATTAAATAATATATAATGAACTCCGAAACATTAGTTCATTTGTTTCACGTATTAATTATTGGTAGTTTGTTTTTATATGTAGGCATACAGAGAACAAATATACCAACATTTATGTTTCCAGTATTACTAGGTTTGGGCGTAATAGTCATTTTGTATCACATATTCAAGGTTTATACTTATATGAAACAAGGAAAAGGATATTGGGTAAATTTGATTCATATACTCTTAGTCGGACCATTGTTAGTATATATTGGTTATAATGGAGAGAAAACCGCAAGATTATATTTTGAACTCTTGTTAATGTTGGGATTTGCTGCTATTGGATACCACGGTTATTATATGTTGGTTTAGTGTTTAACACAAACTATTTATCCATTTTTTAGTCAGAACCGCACGAACACTATCTAACGCGCCTTCGGTCCATCCTTGGTGTTGACTAACAACTTCCCCTACAACTAATACTCCCTTTTCGGGATGTTGAGCGATATCAATAAATTCATCTCTATCCTTATAAACGTCCGTATTTAATGGTTTATAGTAGTGTGTCCCAATCGGCCAATAAAAATCTTTAATTGCGATAAGATGTAATGAATCGGCAGGAATACCTAAAGATTTTTCAATAAGTTCACGATACATATCTCTATTTTCTTCTGTATTTTCAAGATTATTTTTTAATGCTAATGTGTTATTATTATCATTATAAGAAATCATATACACACCAGTATCCGGATTCATAGGAAGAATTTTTTGAAGCGGTCCTGGTAAAAAAGTATAACCCTTGACATATTCCTTCATAATTGGTATGGAGTTTTTAGAAAATTTTCCATATAAACGCAAAAATGGCTGCCCTTCGATATCATTATAAATAGGATTCGGTAATAGTTTTCTTATACCCGTTATAGTAGTCGCAACAATCACCTTGTTACACATATATTTTTTACCTTCTTCGGTATCTATTACAAACTCACACGGACTGTCATCCGTTTTCGTTATTTTAGAGACGTTACTTGAAAATTTAAAGTGTGATTGTCCTATTTCATCAGCTAATTTCATAACCATTTTTCGCCAAGGGACACTAAATCCCGTCGAACAACAATAATTATCTTCCATACCGTAATTATATAATGTATCGTGCGCGTCCTCTTTCTCAAAATCTGTATATCCCACTGAAAGTAAAAATTGTTTATACGTTTTCTCTCCAAGAACACTCGTAGCAAATGTCTTAAATGTAGTCCGTGGTCCTCTATATTTTTTATATTCATTTTTCAGGTCATCTATAACTTTTTTTACGTCTAAATGGTCAAACACGGTCGAGTAATATGGCTTAATTATAAACTCGGGGGTCTTAAACCCTAACTCATCTAGTAATTTATGTAATAATTTGTCCTTTTTTTTACGACCAACCCCTGCGCCCGTGACAATTTCAGTTCCGTAAAACATCTCATTACTTGTTCGACCACCGATCCATTGTTTTTTAAATTTTTCAAGAATCAGAAATGATTTATCAGGTGACGCCTTTTTTATATTATAAGCGGCATATAACCCGCTAATTCCGCTACCAATAATAATTATATCATATTTCATAATATATATATAGTAACGATTTAAATATATATACTGTATAAATATAGTTTAAGAAACCACTCATCGCTAATGTCAAATACAATTAAACAAAATTCTCGTTTCTCATCGCTAATGGATGATGAACCGGATCCGCCTAGAAATGAAAAACCCAAGCCCCGAGCCGATTATTCTGATAGACCCCAACGAAATCGATATACTGATAAATATATCGGTGGGGATCAATTTGATAGAAATAAACAAAACCAAGAATTGCGAATTAAAGCGGCAGCGGCGCTCCAACTCGAATTTACAGATGAGAACTTTCCAAGTATTATGCTGTCGAGCACGAATAAGGCCAAACCCGATCTAAACTATACTGATTTATTTGCCAGCTTGTCGAATACTGAGCAGCCAGTAGATGTTGTAGTGGAACATAATATCGAAACTCTTGCGCCTGGGTGGGCATCTCTAAAAAAGGATCCAACCAGTAATAAAATTGTATGGAGGGAAAATAAATCTAACAATATGGATCCCGTAGAGAAGAGTGAAAACGAGATTGCAACAGAGACATTAAACGCTTTGGTAGAATTATACAATAGACGCGACGAAGAGTACATTGATACGTGGGGATATGAGGACTGGGAAAGAACGTTTAGATTTCCAAATTATGATTATGATTATTTTGACAAATTAGATGAATTAGCAGACTATGAGCTTGAACAGGATGAGAATAACCAAGATGAATGGAATGAAACGGATTATAATGATAGTTTTGATAGATGGAACTAATAAGTTAAATGCCACAATGTATTATATATGCTTTTTATAATATATTATGGATGTTGAATTGAATGATGACTGGATAAAAAGGTTTGATCAAATCGATAATCTATATGAAGACTTTTATAAAGATAATTTGTGGTATACAAATTTAAAAATCATATATGTAAACAGAGATAACGAAATCGAATTCATCAAAACAGATACATTTTTAATGTCATCACCGAATTATATTTCACGGGAGGAAGTTTTACAAATACTTAAGCGGGCGTCTATTGTCAACAATAGAGGATACACATTATTATCTATAATAAAGTATAATATTACACTTGAGACAGACGACGTAAAAAAATTCATGCTGTCGAAAGATGAGGATTATAATTTTCTGAAGGTTGTAAAAAACATTGATGCCATACCATTTGAGAAAACGATAAATATGTTTCAGGATTTAACAGACCTTGTTTTTCTATTTTATGAAAAATCAACCGAACCAAGAAAAATCAATCCAAATACTATGACAAAAAGAATTCACCTTAACGGTAACGCAAAAAGAACAATTAGAAACAGATATAAAGACTAAACAACAATTTTATATAATGACAATGGCAGCAATTATCAACGCACTCGACAATTGTACTCCTATACAAATTGGCGATAATTGCCACAAAGAATATGGGTGGTCGAATAATATGCAGGAGAAAATTCTTCAGTTTAGTTTTCAGACGACACGAACAACGGATGCTCTAGTAAGCGGGTTGCGGTTTCGACTCGCAGATATGCTTGGTTCTCTGAAGAATATTATTACGAGTGGGTCTATTCCGGAAAGGGAGCTGGCCCGGGGGCACCTTTCCGTTTTGTATAAAATGATCGGACATACACGAGATATTGTTGACGGAAAGGGTGAATGTACCTTAACATATATGATGATTTTTACATGGTATGAGTTTTATCCGGAACTAGCAATGTTCGCGTTAAAGTGTATGGTTGATTTGGGTGATAAATCGATTCATCAATACGGTTCGTGGAAAGATATCAAATATTTTTGTCAATATTGTAAGAATCGTGGTGTTTTTGAGAATCACGAGTTGATTGAATACGCAATTGAACTGGCAAACGCTCAACTAAAATCAGATTATGAAACGACCGTTTATGGTGGTGATGATATTTCACTCGTCGCCAAGTGGATCCCGCGGGAAAATTCCACTTTTGGATGGCTAAATGAACACATGGCCATAGCGTATTATCAATATATAGAAACAGCAAAAACTCCCGATAGCATTGACCGCGCCATACTTAAAAGCAAAATGGAATATCGTAAGTTATTATCATGGCTAAATAAACATTTGGATACACTTCAGATTAAACAGTGTGGTCATATGTGGTCAAAAATCAATTTCGATAATGTTACATCTATTTCGCTTACAAAGCAAAAGAAGGCATTTCAGAATATTAAACAGAATGGAGAAGTCCGTTATGAGGATAATCACGATAGAATTACGTGCGCCGACCGGTTCAACGCTCATATTCAAACCGCAATTGCGTCTGGGGCTGAAGTAAAGGGGCGTCGCGTTTCAATGGTAGACTTTACTAAGCAAGCCCTATCGCTTCTACGACATCATAATCAGGTAGAATTTGACTTACTAAATTCTCAGTGGCGAGATAATGGGTCGTTGAATGGGTGTTTTGGTAAAATGATCGCAATGGTGGACGTATCTAGTCCAATGGATGGAGACCCTTTGTGCGCAGCAATTGCGCTTGGGATTAGAATCGCAGAGAAATCGGCACTTGGTAAGCGAATTATGACATTTGGCGCCAAGCCGTCATGGGTAAATTTGGAAGGATACGATGATTTTGTTTCGCAGGTCAACGTTATTCGTAATGCGGAATGGGGGATGAATACCAATTTTTATTCTGCGTTAGATACCATTTTGAGCGCGATTATTCTGAACAAAATGCCACCAGAGGACGTCCAAGATATGGTGCTAGTTGTTCTATCTGATATGCAGATGGACGCGGGTGATAAGCAGGTATTGTATGATTCGATGAAGGAAAAGTATGAGGTTGCCGGGATCCGTTCTTATGGTAAACCATATAAGCCGCCACATATTCTGTTTTGGAACTTGAAAAGCACGTCTGGTTTCCCGAGTTTATCAACCCAGATGAATTGTTCAATGATGTCTGGATTTAGCCCTGTTCTACTCAATTCGTTTTGTGACCAAGGAATTACCGCGCTAAATGCGTGTACACCGTGGTCGGTTCTAGAAAAGAACCTGGAAAATGAACGGTATAAGATTATGAGTGATAGGCTTTATCAGTTGATCGAGGTTTAAAATGCTGTATTTTAGGACACATTTGTAATTAATTGCGATATTATACATTATAATTTTTTTATAAAAATATGTGGTATTTTTATAAATGAGTGATAAATTTAAAAATATGTTCGGGATTGTTACCAAACAAAATAATAATAAATCAAATATTGTAGTCGATAACAAACCATATCCAAATAAACCTCTTGAAAACACCACGTTTGATATCCCGTGTAATATATTTCAAACGTGGGAAACAAAAATATTACCGCCATCAATGTTTGAGACAATTTCCAAAATAAAATGTCAAAACCCGAGATTCAAGTACTTTTTATTTGACGACAATGATTGTAGAGAATTCATTAAAACGCATTTTCCGACCAATGTATTAAACGCATATGATAGCTTAATACCAGGCGCATATAAAGCTGACTTATGGCGATATTGTATTTTATATAAAATGGGAGGAATCTATATTGATATAAAATACGAGCCGATTAACGGGTTTAAATTTTATAATTTACTTGAAAAAGAACATTGGGTTCAGGATATTACCGAAACGAATGTATACAATGCGCTTATGGTTTGCAAAGCAGGTAACCCAATACTACTAAAAGCTATTATTCAAATATGTGAAAATGTAAAAAATAAGTATTACGGAGATGGGTTTTTGGATCCAACGGGTCCCGCTTTATTAGCAAAATATTTTACCCCGGAAGAGAAAAGCGCATTTGATATTAAACACGTCCTTTATGGTATCAATGATGGAGATAAATACATAAAATTTAACGACCGTCTTATCTTAAAATGTTATTCGGGTTATTTTTCTGAAAGAAAAAGTTCAACAAAAAAACACTACGCCGAACTATGGAATAACAGACGTGTTTATTTGTAAATATTTTTGTCCAACCATAATGCGTCGTATCGTTTTGTATTTATAGAATTATACGTGTTCGTTCTCTCTGAGTTATATTCTGGGTATTCTGTTGAAATTACAAATCTATCCTTAAAAATTATAAATCCCCCATTTTCGTAGTGAGTCATATCTATATTAACTTTTAACCTGTTATTTAAAATTAAATTTCCCAACATTATTGGGCCTGTTGGGTCTAACGGAGACGAGCCATAAACCTTTGATTTAACATTTTCAACAATTTTATTTATTGCCATTAATAAGTATGGGTGATTTTGTTGACACACCATACATGAATTAAATATTGACAACGGCGCCAATCTATCTTTTATAAAATGATTTGCCTCTGTAAGTTCTATTAACTTAAAACCATTTACACAGACAAGTTTTATATCCATGTAAATACCACCATGTATATATAATACACATAATCGCCATAAGTCAGCTTTATATGCTCCTGGTATTAAGCTATCATATGCGTTTAATACATCAGATGGAAATTTCGTTTTAATGAATTCTCTACAATCATTATCATCAAATAAAAAGTGTTCAAATCTGGGATTTTGTCGTTTTAAAATTTCAACACGTGTTTTCATTTTTGGCGGTAAATCTTTTGTATACCAAGTTTGAAAAATTTTTAATGGTATGATACTATTGTAGCTTGGTTTAAAAAATGTATATGGTCGATTATATAGTATAAATTTTTTATTATCATTATTTTCTTTGACAATTTGTTTTTTCGATTTTGCGTTTTTAAACATTGTTATCATTATATGTTATCAAAATATAATTATTTCGTGTTTTTAATTTGTTTAACCCAGTTGCTTAGTAATAATTTATCTAAATTGAATGTCATGTTTTTAAATTTAATTATGGTTACCTTTAATAATTCCTCTGTAACTTCCCTCCAATCATTTACATTTAAAACAGGAAGATTTTCAAATAATTTTGTAAAATTTGGTGCGCAAACTATAGGAATACAACCCAAACACAAGGCTTCCCACGTGCGGTGACAATCCATCCCATTTCCAAATGGAGATAACACAAAAGCATATTTAGACATTAGATTCCAATTAACGGTTCTTTTTGTAAACGTCTCATTAAATATCATTAATTTATTTGGAATACCGTTTACAGAATTTACTCTATCTTTAAAACGGTCGTTTGTTTTCGAAAAGTTTACATATATTTTAGGTATTCTGTAGTAGAATGGCTGCGATTTTTCTTTAATATTCACAAGTATCAATTCTTGAGCGCCGGGTAAATGACTTTCATTTGGTAATTTCCAACTAGAATCGGGGTTATTTGAAATCGTATGATAATCTAAACCAATTGGCATTTGGACCATTTTGTAATTATTTTGTATTTGTGTATTTTGTAGAAACCATTTTATTAAATAAGGAGAATTTAATAATGTATTTGTTTCTTGTAAATTCAAAGCTTCTTTTGGCACACACAAGTCCGAATCGCCAGATAAAAGAACAAATTTTTTATTAATTTTTCTCAAAATATCTGTAACAAAAAATTTTAATAAATCGCTACAAACGTAAATTGACATTCCATCAAACATTCCATTTAACATTTCAAATAAATAGCCTTTATCATCATTACAACTTGATTTTGGATTATTTGAATGAAAATCACACGATTTTAATATTCCTCGGCTATTCACAAAATGACACAAATTTTCCATTTTATAATAAGTATAATTATTATATTTTACCTATAAAATATAATATATAACACAATTATATGGTTAAAATATCAAAACAAACCTCAATAAAAATATTTTATGATAGAATTGGGGATAAACGCTATTTAGCATTTGATTTATTTATTTATCCTATAGGCAATATTTTAAAAAATATTTATAAAAATATTAAATTTATTAGTGATTTAAATGACTTAAAATCAAACGAAAATATATTGCTGATAATGTATTTAAATGACTTGGGTAAATATGTAAAAAAATACGGATTTAACATTAGCTCAAATGTAAGAATAATTTTTATTCACGCCGATTTTATATATAATCATTCGAGCGATGACCAAAATGAAATTATAAATTTTGTAAATAAAATAAACTACAATAAATGTTTTGTTTGGGAATACAGCTCACAAAATATTTTTTACTATAATAAGTTTTACCCAAATATTAAATATCAATTTTTACCTCTACTGTATGATAAATATATTGAAGATTTATATACTTCGAAATTAAATAGAGGAAAAATTCCTTGGGAAAAGAAAGACATTGATGTAGTTTTTATAGGAGGCGATTCGCCTAGAAGAAACTCTTATTACGAAGAGATTAAAAAAAGATATAAAACTTGTATTATTACAGGAAATAATAATTATTCCGAAATTTTTAATTTACTTGAGCGTGGTAAAATATTTGTAAATTTGTTCGCAAAAGAAAGCAATAAAGCATTCGATTATTTTAGATTGGCATTATTATATTCAAATAGAGTATTTGTTATAACAGAAACTCCTGCTGTAGATTTTAAAATAGAAACAAATTTGTCAGAACTAAAAGATGTTATAATTACTTGTGAAACCAACAATTATTTAGACAAGATTGAAACTTATATAAAATTGCCTAGTGAGGAGATTGACAAAATAACATTAAGTGTATATGAAATTTTCAAAAAATACACATTAGAACAGTCTATCTTGGATTTTTTTGAAATATAATATATTTTAATTATATATAATGTTTATGAACCAAAGAAACATAAATCAGAGAAATACGAATCAGCGTATTATAAATCAGCACATTATAAATCAGCATAACGAAAATGTAAGAAAAAGTAAAACTAGAAGAATAATTGATTGTTTTACATTTTATAATGAGTTTGATATGATAAATTATAGATTAAATGTTTTAAATGATATTGTTGATTTTTTTATAATTGTTGAATCTACTCACACTTTTTCTGGAAAAGAAAAAAAAATGTATTCTGATGAACTAACCGAGCTTTTTGATAAATTTAAAGATAAAATAGTACATATTATCGTAGATGATATGCCATTTAAATATCCAAACATTAATTTTAATAAAAACGAACAATGGAAAAATGAGACACATCAAAGAAATTGCATTAAAAGGGGGTTAGATAAATTAAATATGTTTGATGAAGATTTTATTATAATTGCCGACGTCGATGAAATACCTGACCCAAGAACATTACAATTAATTAAAAATAACACAATTCCAGTTTATATTCATTCTTTAGAAATGGACCAATATTATTATAATTTAAACTCAAACCACCCTACACCATTGCATGCTGTAAAAATAGTTTTATATAGACTATTCAAACAGAATAATATGAATTGTCAAGATTATAGAGGGTTTAAATGTCCAAGTATAAAAAATGGGGGATGGCATTTATCATATTTTGGAGACAAATATTTTATAAAAAACAAAATAGAAAATTTTTCACATCAAGAGTATAATAATGATACATTTACAAACTTAAATAAAATAGAAGAAAGAATGAATAGTTTTACTGATTTATATAATAGAGGGAGCGAGTTAATAAAAAAAATATCAACAGCTCAAAATACTTATCTTCCACCAAATTATCATTTATATTTAAAAGACTTTGTAGTTTTATGATTAGTATAAATTTTTATAATTATATATTTAAGGAATATATAATTATGGAGGGTTTTAAATTATTAACAAGAATGGGATTAAGTACATTTACAGATAAAGCATATTTTCATTTATTTACAGAATTTTACAATGATTATTTTCTAAAATTTAAAGATAAAGAAATAAATATTTTAGAAATAGGTATATTAAATGGTGCGTCAATTCGTATGTTAGCGTGTTTTTTTGAAAAAGCAAAAATATATGGCATTGATAATAATCCAAATTCAATAAATGATGTTAAATTTCCTATTTTTGAAAATAGAATAAAGACATATTTATGTAGTCAAATAGATTTTAATAAAATTGATGAATTATTTAAAAATATAAAGTTTGATATAATAATTGATGATGGTTCTCATTTAACATCACACCAAAGAAAAACATTAGGTCATATGTTTAATTATTTAAATAGTAGTGGTATTTACATTTGTGAGGATTTACACGCGTTTATGAAAGGATATAATGATGTAAATCCTTCAACATTAGAGATTTTTAATAATTATATAAAAACAGGAAGTTATAATTGTGATTTGATATCTAAGGAAGAACATAAATATTTAAACGATAATATAGAGATGTTAGAGGTTTATCACAGAGACAGAAATGCGGTTATATGTTACAATTGTAAAACAATTAATAAATTAGACAAAAAAACGTGTTCTTGTGGTACAACATTAGACCCTATAAATGATAAAAGTATAACTAGTATTTTAATTCACAAGTAATGTTTTAATATCATTTGCGATATCTTTTATATCTCTATTTAATTGATTGTTATTAAATATAGGTTTATTTACCATTTCCAAATATTTATTATCATCAGCTACAATGGATACTATTGTACTTATTACTTTATTTATCATTATTTCACTCAAATTTGGTATATTGATAAATCTTTCCTTATTGAAATAGTCATAAATATTCTCTGACCCCCAGTATATAGGTATTGTTTTAGCCAAAAATCCATTTATTATTTTTTCAGTAATATATGTTTCCTGTTTTGTGTTTTCAAGGCAAATAACAAATTTATATTGTGAATAAAAATTTAAAATTTCATTTGAGTTGTAAGCACCTGGTATTTTTGGTGTATTATTTCTGAAATTGCCAGCATAATCTATTCTAACTCTTTGTTGCAGTTTATCCAAAAAATAATTTCTTTTTGGACAATTTGAATTTGATATAACAGCACAGATATTTTTTTGTGGAACTAAAAGTCTTGGTGACGGATTTTGTAGAAGGTTAAAATAATTATTAGAATAAATATAAGATATAAACAGGGGCGTATTTACTGTTTTGATTGATTTGTTTGTAAATTTACCAGTTAAAATAATGTTATATTCCGGAATTTTCGATAGTCTATGTCTATTGTTTTTGAAAGTGTCATAAATTATCCTTTCTTGTGATTCTCCATTAAAAAATATGGTATACCTCCAATTTTTATCATTTATATATGTCTTATCTGAAAAAACGCTTTCAAATAATATATCACTTTCGTTAAAATTACCGACTGTAATATCTTCATTAAACGCAAGTTCAAATATTTTTTGAAAAAACAAAAATTTATTTGGATCAGTGTTTTCTATAAATCCCCCCCAAAAACCATTAGCGAAGACCTTCATTATAAATTATGTTAATATTTAATAAAATCTATTTACATTTAAATTTAAATAATATAATTTGTTTATAAATATATAGTGTAGATTAATTATTGGTTTAACCTTACAAATAATTAATCAGTCTATAAAAACCTTTTTAAATTTTTTAATCACTTTTTCCGGTGTATAGTCTTTGAAAGCATTCCAGTCTTTTTTCGAAATTTCATCTCTATTTTTTTTTGTTAAAAAAGTAGTCAAAATTGAATATAAATTGTCTTCATTATACCAGACCCCCTTTTCTTTCAAAAAATAAATATGTGCTACATCAACATTTGGATTAAGTTTAAAATTAGGCGTAGATATAATTGGTTTGTTTTTAGTTGAAAATTCGGCAATAGATAATCCAAAAGATTCGCCTATATGTCTAGCATGTAACATTGCGTCACACGTATTTATAAATTCTACCTTCCTGTCTAAATCGATTGTTTTTTCAATATGAATTATATTTGGTAAAACATCACAAAACCGCTGTGTGTTCATAAATATAAAATATATTTCGTGATTATTTTTTGCTACATCATAAACTATTTTGTGTACATAAGGAATATCGAACGCATCATAACCTCCATATCTTCCATACACTACAGCATCTTCTGGGATATTTAACTCTTCTCTCATATTTTTATGATGGTAAGGTAAATTTACCATATGAGGAACAAAAGGAATCTTTTTATTATAATTTTTAATATATGGTGATATAGCAGCATAAACGTTCCCGTGCGGTTCATTACAACTAAATACACAATGAACTACTGTTTTGCAGACCTTACTTATTTGACCCTCGTTATCTCCACCTTTGGCTATATAAAAAATACCACATTTAATTTTAAGTAAGATAGGGTCGACTAATTTAAAATTGTTGACGCCAATTACTTGAAATTCCTTTTTAAACTTATCTATTACATCTTGTAAATTATCATTTCTTGTTGTATTATACATAATAATAGATTCATTCCCTAAAATTTTTTTATTATAATACGCATAATCGTATATTGCCAATGATGTTCCTCTCTCGTTTAAACAGTTGTCCCAAAACGCTATTTTAACCATTATATATTATATTATTTATATTAAAATACTATATATTATCTTACAGATATGTTATTTTACCTTAACGACGATTTATAGACTCCCTTTTCTGAACCTTGAGTAACAATTGTTGGTTCTGCCCAATAAACATTAAAATTATTATTTCTTATGACACAATTCATCCAAAAATCCGCAGGAACTAATATTGTATAATTTGGCATATTTAATTTTTCTACAATTATCTCTGCTGTTTTCTTATTTATTAAATATGAATCTAAACACCTAGTAGCTCCCTCGTTGGGTTTACCAAAAACACTATTCTCCTTTTTGTATATAAATTGATTTTTAATAAACAATTTGTTATTGATATGTAGTCCACATCCGTCGCCAATAAATAACATATTCCAATTTTGAGGTAATTGCTTAATATATAGGTCTAACAAAAACACAAAATTATCACGAAGCAAAACATCATCCTCTAGTATTAATGCTTCATTGAGATTGTCACAAACTATTCTTTTATAACATTCTATATGATGTAGGGCAACAGAAATTTCACCATCTCGTAAGTTTTTAAACTTACGTCTATCTTCTATTGTTAGTTTATCTTTTCCGTGGTTTGAAATAAATTCAAAATCAAGGTTAAATTTATTCATTTGCTGAAGTATTTTCTCTTTTCTATTGATTAATTTATCGTAGTGAATTATAAATATTTTCATTATAAATATTTATAATAATATAATTAAATTTTTAATATGTATTTTATTAAAATATAACTAATTGTTAATCTTTTATTCATATAATATACATTATGAATTGTTGTATTTGTGGAACCGTAAGGGAATGTGGTCCGTTTTTGAATAAAATATTTAAAAATATTGAACAAATTGGGTCCTTATTTGATGACTATACAATTATAGTTTATTATGATATTTCAAGAGATAATACATTAGATGTATTAAAAGAATATCAAAAAAAGAATTCAAGATTATTAATTTATGTTAATAAAGAGCCGCTTAGTGAATATAGAACTTTTAGAATAGCAAAAGGCAGAAATTTTTGCTTAAAATATATAATTGAAAATCAAACTAGATTTCCTTATTTTATAATGATGGATATGGATTGTGTAAATTCTAAAGGAAAGGTTAATATAGATCCTATAAGTAAATGTTTAAAGAGAGAAGATTGGGATGCGGTTTCTTTTAATAAACCGACATATTACGATATTTGGGCATTATCGATAAAACCTTATTATTTAAGTTGCGCCCATTTGTCAGGCGGGGAGGATGCAGGAATCGTAATATCCAAATACATTGTTAATTTAATTAACAATTCGAATAAGGATGACTTGATACAATGCGCTTCCGCATTTAATGGTTTTGCTATTTATAGAACAGATAAATTTGTGAATTGTCACTATTACGGCGGATTGAATTTAAGTTTACTTCCTCAACATCTAATAAAACAAAATATAGCTCTTTTTAAAGGAAACTTTAATTATAATAAAATAGAAGATTGTGAACACCGACATTTCCATTTAATGGCAATTAATAAAAATCAAGCGCGAATAAGAATAAGTCCTTATATAATATTTCCTGAAGATAATGTCTGGTAAATATTTAATTCTAAAAACACTTATTCGATAATCATAAGTGTTGTTCCATATTTATCTTGCCATTTGATGAAATTCCCTCTTGAATTATTTAATTAATAGGTTTTGGACAATTTCGTTAAATTTGTGTTTTTTACTAATAAACAACATGTCAACCTGCATGCAAAAATTGTTTACATAATGGTTTTCTAAGAATTCATATGGAATAAACCCAATATAATCCATAAATTTGATGTGTTCTAAAAAGTTAGGAACATTGTCGTTATATTGACCAAATAATGGCAACTCCAATATTACAAAATCAACAATATTATATATATCAGTCGCTCCTTTTAAAATAGGTATTTCACTGCCCTGACAGTCAATCTTAATTAATACATTTTTACAACCAGTTAAAATCCCTTCTTTATTTTTAAAAAATTCATTCAAGGTAATACTGTTTTTCTTAACTGAGGGACAATTCGTGAAATGCCTACTTTTCTCCTTAAACATTGAATCGCCTGTGTTCTTCATCTCGTACCAATCAACTTCAGTATTTGTCTCATTCAATAAGGTATTAAAAACGCGAATATTCGGGTTTCCCTTTAAATTATTCAGCTCCGCGTAATCAATTGGTTCAAATAATATATATCTAGATTTCGAATATATTTTTAGACACTCTTTTGTCCAGTTTCCATGATGAGCTCCTATATCAAGTATAAGATCTGGAAAATACATTTTTTGTTTTAATTTGTCAATTTTATCAAACATTATAATAACTACATATACTAAAAAATATATCTTTATACTTAATATTTATTTAACTAAATAATACTTCCGGGCTGATCATAATTCTTGCTCCGGATTTTTGTCTCGCCATTTGATGAAATGCTCTGTGTTCGCAATCTTCATATTGTCCCTTCACGTGACCATAATCCCTATAAACAACCCCTTTTGAATTCTGCGCTTTTGCGTGTGATTGTATATATTCCTTTGGAAATAAATCCAATCTGACTCTACCATCATAATACGTGTCTAAAAACTTGGCTGTTCTATAAATTGATAACCCATTAAACGACGAAATACATTGCATAAGCTGCCCCGGCTGTAACATTTTTAATCTTTTTACAACATAATCTCTTATTATGACATGATAATCGTAACTATGTTCAAAATGATTATAACTGAAGCAAAATGGCCACAACGATAGTCCCCAAATATCATAATAATACGGCGATGTATTAAATGAGAGTCCGTCCCAGTCTTCTCTCTTTAAACTTCGTCTAAGAGGTTCTATATTTACCTCCTTACAATTGACATCATCAAAGTCCATCATTATAAAATACGGATATGTTGCCCTATTATCTCGAATATATTTTAGACAGAAATTGCGAGCAGTAGCTATTCTATGCGTTCTAAATCTCGACGTTGGAACCTGATTCACGTAAAATAACAATCGCGGGTTTTTCTGCTGATATTCCTTCAAGACCTGGAGAGTATTATCGGTCGATGTGTCATAATAAATAACAATCTTATAGTCCTGAAAGAGAGAACCGAGTCTCTCAATATTGTCAAACACCTTTTTCAAATATTGACCACAATTCTTTACAGGACCACAAAAGCAGCAATTCATATTATATAACATTTTTATTTAAAATTGAAACCCAAACCAATAAATAATATTATTCAACCTAAAATGTATACAATTGTTACCAGCAGATTCAATAACACAACACGGGATGCTAATTACGCGTATAGGCAAAAGCACAAATTCGCCTGTATGTATTGTTCTCCGTTGGAGCTCTCCTCGAAGATAGCATATAATACGCCGGTCTTTGTTATTGAAATGAACAATTACACTAATAAAATTGAAGGAATCGGATTAATCAAAAACAAACCCGAAATGACTCGATACTATAAAGTACATGAGGACGGAAATACTAACAGATATATTTATATTGGCGATTACTATATCGACCGAAATATTATAGAAGAATACAATTCTCCTCTACTTTATGCGTTAGAGGTGATTTTGTTTACGGGTTATACTCATTCAAAAAGAGGACCAGGACTCACTTTAATTCCAAAAAACGCAGACACACAAGATGTGTGTGAGGGAATAAACATTAAACGGGAAATAAGAGAGATATTTCTACACCATTTCATAGAGAGGTTACGAACCAAGGACCCATTAATTGCGGACGAAAAAAAGGAGGAAATTATCGCGTAAAAAACGGCACTTAAAAAAAGGAACTAAATAATTCCGGATTTTTAATTAAAAACAATTATCTATTATAAACATATGACGGATATTGATACGAATGTTGGTAATTATACTCTATCTGAATTATTGACTATAGTTGGCATTGAAAATGAAGAAGTTACGGAAGACGAAATAACGCAAAAGACCGGCAAATTAATCAATCAATTTAAACAAAAAAATCCGCAATTATCCGTTTTTTTTAAAGGAGTTCGGAGTCAGCTTTTACAATACGCAGCCGGATTGGAGTATCAATCCGACGATGATCTAGGGAAAATTGTTGTCACACCCGATGATGATGAAATGGTCGAGGGGTTTGGTAACATGTCCAATGAAGCGACATATCCTCTTGGCGAGAAACAGGTATCAGATTGGTATGACAATGAAAACCTGACTCAGACCGACCAAAACCAGGTAAATAAAATTACACAACGGAAACAAAAAATCGGCGTTTTTGGGAATGACCACGCGCCAATGAAACGCCAACAAATCGCCACAACGGATACATTTAGATTACCCGTCAAACAAGATTCGCTCAACCCAAACTTGAAAAATACGGTTAGTCGATTTGTAAACTTGGATAGCCAATTTAGACAATATACGAGTGGAATCGATTCACTGTCAACGAATTACACACTGGACCTATCTGATACATTAAAAAACGCATTAAAATTAACGTTGTATTCTTATCAAATACCGTTCAGTTGGTATGCGATTGATAGCGCTTATGGTAATACTTGTTTTTGGTTAGTAAACGAAGGTCAGGACCCGGTGGTTATAAAAGTCCCTTCTGGTAATTATAGTCAAATCGACTTTCAAACGCAATTAAATCAATCTTTTTTGGATGCCGGATTCCATTTTCCGGCTCGCACAAAACCACCGTATCCATATGTGTTACCTGTAGACTCTCCCGTTTATTATAATCGAAATAGCGGCATTATTAGTTTATTTTTAATAGACGGGTCCAACAACACGGTTTCTCCGCCGTTCATTATTACATCTGCTACATCGATTTTATTCTACGATTTTACGGGAGTTTTACAATGTAACCAGTCATGCACAAGCAGTGCGAATCATTACTTTAATAATACACTTGGTTGGTTAATGGGTTATAGATTACCGTATATTTCAGTCGACCCAAGCGGTAATACTGCCTCTTGTATTTTAGATCTCAACGGACCAAAATACCTAATACTTGTGATTGACGATTATAATCAAAACCACGTCAATAATACTCTCGTCTCTATTACTCAGACAGCAAATAGATTGAAAATCCCATCTTATTATTCACCCGATATACCTTCTACGTGTATCCTGCCCCCATCAAATATAGCATCACAGGCTAATTTAGCGTCACTAGTCGCACAGGTCACATTAGAATCCATTTTAGATAATCAACCGCCAAATGGGCTATTAATTGCGGGTAAATATGAGGCTGATTATAACCCCACACAGGTTGTTCTGCCCAGCGCTCCTCGAACTATTACGCAAGCTCAGTTATATACGATTAATGAAATAAATAAAAATAATAATAATTTGACAGATTATTTGGCAAAGGCTCCAACATCTTCGGATATTCTTGCGATTATACCAGTTAAAACTTCAACCGGTGTTCCAACTGGGTCTTTATTGGTTGAATTTAGCGGATCATTACAAAACATTTCAAGGACGTATTTCGGACCGGTTAATATTGACAGAATGGCGGTTAAATTATTAGATGACAAAGGTAATGTTTTAAATTTAAATGGCAACGATTGGTGTTTCACCCTTATTTGTGAGTGTTTGTATCAATATTAAAATCTCTCGATATTCTATGGAGATATTCTTAGAATTATTTGATAAAATTGGCTTCTTAGGACCTGTAATACTCAATATTACATCAGGTTATCTTTTATGGGATAAACAAACTCTGTTTTTTTATTATATTTTTGGGGTGTGTTTTGATGCGTTGTTGAATTTAGTATTAAAAGGATTAATACAGCAGCCTAGACCATCTGAAAATATTCAAACGTTTAATCTAGCGTTAACACACGGAAGACGATTTTTATTTAAAAATGGAATGCCCCATGATATTTTTGGTATGCCATCTGGACACGCACAATCAGTGTTTTTCTCAACCGTATTTATTTATTGCGCACTTAAAAAAAAAAATATATTGTATGGCTATCTATTAATGTCGTTAATTGTAATATCACAACGAGTTTTCTTTACTTATCATACACCGTTACAAGTTTTCGTTGGAGCTATAATAGGCGGCGCCATAGGGTATTTTGTTTATTATCTAGCAAGACTAAACCTGAAGGGTCATATTACAGAAAAACTAGACGATTTTGGACCACTATAGAGAGAGATGTCGATTTTAGAATAAGAATTACGAATATTATTTAATATTTGTAATCCAATATAGTTTATTTTTCACATACTATTATATGCGGTTCAGTAAATTTTTAGAACATTTAATAGTCTTGTGTTTATTTGTGGCAACGGTAGCCGCCACATACGTCTTTATTGTGACCATTATATTTAACGATCCAACTTATTCCGGATTTTATAGTAGTTGGCAACTACCCATGTTATTCGCATTATTTATTGATGCGGCATATTATAAGCACATTAATCGAATAAATTCTTTTGGTTAACGATTCGCTATCGTGCTTTCTTCACACGCGACACGATGACCAAGATAATATAAATGATCATCTGTACTCGTATGGGCTAAACTAAACTGGTCCGCACATTTCGGGTCTTCGCAGTTTACGCTACTACACGTGGTTAAGACCCCTGCCGCATCTTCAAACACTTCTCGACAGCTATGATAGTATCCAAGAACATCTGTTGGTGGGACGTGTGGCACAGTGTCCTTATTATGTGTCATTCGATAGTATTCACTAATGATTGTATTCACGAACGATGCGTGTTTCTTATCGCCAACCCGCGGTTGTCCATAATCGTATAATTTACAGCGAATTCCATTTTTCTCCAATTCCATCGCTATTAACTGCGCACACGACGCGCCGTATGAATGACCGGTTACTACAATCGAATAGGACGGATATTGTTTTTGTAATGCTCGCACGCTTTCTATTGCTTTATTGCTTACTCCTAGGGCAGAACGGTAAAACCCATAATGGACCTTACAGTTACATTCAGGATATGTTGTATATGCGACCATCATTACCTCAAAATCATCCAGCCAATTCATAGTAGAAGACGATCCCCTTAATACGACATATATTGATTTTGACGAGGGTAAGACTCCTGTGTAACCTTGTAAATCTGTCTTATGATCATATAAAGTATCTTTATAGACAAATCCTGCGGCGGGTCCTGCGACCTTCATAGTGTTATAATTATCTTTTCCGCAATAAGCCGCACCACTTAACCAGACACACGTATTTAATTGTGTCAAGTCTAACGAGGACGAGGTAACAAATCCCAGAAATGACAATAATAAACAAATTTTTAAAAATACCATGTATAAATTACACGGGGATTTTTATTTTTAATAGAATTTTTATTTTATACAATATTAAACGTTGAATAATTTATATTAAAATATTATTCTATTATAGTTAATGGCATGTACTCGTCATAATAATTACCAAAATGCGAACGGAACTCAACCAATTACTAACAGGTCCATATTACGGCGAGCGTCTCAAAATTGTAAAAGAAACAACCGTTCTTATCCAAGTTTTGCGCCTGTAATTTATAATTTATCGGTATTAAGTAGTTCGGCAGGAGCATATTCTTCCGTTAATATCGACGGAGCAAACTTTTTACCACCATCTTACGGAACTACTTATGTAAATTTTGGGCAATATACAGACCTACCTATCGCATTTTATAGCTCCTTTAATATTTCATTTGTAGTTCCGTTGAATGCTCCTCCTGGTAACTATGCTGTTACCGTTGTTAATGTTTATAATGGAAATTTTAGTCCGGCAATCAATGAGAGTTATCCTGGAAATCTAGTTTATTCCAATTCAATTACGTATAACCTTACATAAAAATATTCAATAAATATATATGGAATATTTTTACTTATATATATTTATTTTAGTTAGTTTTATATGCTTTGTTTCATATTACAATACCTATATGGATAGTCATATGGAAGCATTTGCCTCTAAACCACAGATCTTTATATTATTGGGCGACAGTATACTTAAAAATGACGCATATGTGTCTGACGGCAAAAGTGTAGACGATTTACTTAAAGAGCGAACAAATGGCTCTTCAATATGCTTAGCAGCGGATCATTCGAAAATAGTAGATATTTATAGCCAACTTGAAAGGCTTCCGACTGAAATAAATAATAATTCTACAACTATTTTTCTCTCTGCAGGTGGGAATGATATACTAACTTATTATGTTGATCAGGGAAACACCGTAACTGATACGAGTATTTTAGGACCCATGTTCGCAGCCTATAAGAAACTAGTTAAACATATTCACACCATATTACCTAAAGCAAAGTTGGTTCTATTGGATATTTATTACCCTGAAAATTTGAGTTATACCCAATATCACCCTGTATTAAAAGAATGGAATGATTTGGTTTATAAATATGCCAGTAAAAATGATTACAGTGTTCTTAAAATTAGTAAGGTTCTTACAAAATCAGAGGACTTTTCTTTTGGAATTGAACCTTCGGCGACCGGAAGTAGAAAAATTGTTGAGACGATTATATCAAGTTATTAAAATTGTATATAAAAACAACCATATACTTATAATAAGTTTGACATGTTATCAGAACAAAATACAGGATTAGAACGGAACTCAATTGATAAATTTTATACCGACGTGGGTTACGCTGATAGGTGTGTTGAATATTTTATGAAATATGTTACGATTAAAGCCGACGATTTGATTATTGAGCCCGGTGCTGGGAATGGATCATTTATACCAAGCATAAAATCTAGGCATTTAAATAGCCGTTTTTATGATATTGAACCTGAAGCTGCGGAAATTATAAAGCAGGATTACATTTTGCTTGACACGACTCCCTTTACCGAAAAGAGTGTCCACGTTATCGGTAATCCTCCTTTCGGAAGACAATCTTCGTTGGCAATAAAATTTATAAAAAAATCGTGTGAGTTTGCTAGAAGCATTTCATTTATATTGCCTAAAAGCTTTAAAAAAGAGAGCATGCGGTCTAAATTTGAGAAACATTTTCATTTAATATTTGAAGAAGATGTTCCGCAAAATTCATTTCTTGTGAATGGAAATACACATGATGTTCCGTGTGTATTTCAAATATGGATTAAAACGGAATTAACCCGCATTAAGATAGAAAAGCAGCAGTCAGCCGGGTTTGAATTTGTGAAAATTGATGATTCACCCGATATTTCATTCAGAAGAGTAGGAGTTAATGCCGGAAAAATTGAGGCGGATACTAATAAAAGCGAACAATCGCATTATTTTATAAAATTTACAAATAATCGACCGCTTAGTGAAAACCTGAATAAATTAAAGGCGATTACATTTGATTTTAATAATACGGTTGGGCCAAAATCCATTTCAAAGCTAGAACTAATAAATGAATTCAATCGAGTCTTGTAATTATACAACTCGATAATACATAAGAAGTTGGTAGCTTTTAGTGAAATTCCATTCTAACGGAGTGATTCCGTCAGAGTCTTTTGTGCCTTCAAACTGCCAATTCACATCACTATTCAGTTTGTGTTTCCACTCCATCGGAACGATACGATGAAAACTTGCCCCATCGTAACTCATTTCTTTCCTCTCGCACGTGATAGTTGCGCAGAAATGTTGTTTTGATATATCTCTCACAACCGCACTATCTATTTCATATTTACCATTATTTACTGTAAATGAAAACGGTTTTTTATTAAATTCCTTAGACTCGCCTTCAAATACCTCTAGAACGATGATATGCGGTAAATGTCGCATTTTTGAAACGGCCTCCACTATTTTATCCTTCCATTTACTATCGGCGTGTCTTATAAGTAATGTCTGAATAGAACGATTATTTAAATAACTAATTATACCAACGTAATACATTAGCGGATTCCCTGCCTGATCCATGTCAACAATATAAGGCTGATTGCGTTTATATGAGTCTGGAATACTCTTGTATAATAAATGTATTATGTTGTTTGTATTTAATTTATATGCATATTCATTACCCGTAAGACACGCGTCTATTCCAAAATTTAATAGTGCGAATGCGTCTCGTAGTTTATCAGGTATAACTGTATTATCTTGCTGTTTCCCTTCAATCATCAATTGTCGTAAAAAATGGAAAAATTTGCGACCTTTATCGCTAACAAAAAATGTCACAAACATCGCATTAAACCAACAATTCGACTGCGATTGAATAGGAGTGATAATCTTATTGGTATCAATATGCTTATCAGCGGCCAAATTTTTAAGCAAAAACTTCTTTGCTTCTGGTGTGTAATAGTAATAACACGTTTTACCGAATAATTTTCCGCGTATTCCTATTTGTAACGGCTCTTTAAAATTAAACGCTGCCTCCATATTGCAGTCAAGTAGTTCCTTACGAGGCACAGATTTCAATGTCACTAAATCTTGGTTTATTGTAGGCGAGTAGGAATGTGACGCCAATTTCTTAGCAACCTGAATACTTGCTTTGCGTAATTTCATTGGTGTTCTATTTCGCACGATTAACTCTCTGTGGCGATGTTTGACTGTTTTGGGTTTTTTTTTCAAATGATGTCGATGCTTTCTAGATTTATTCATATAAATTAATAATATTTTTTATTTTATTAATGGGTGCTGGGATTTTGCCAACAACAATACATAAGGGGAAACTATATTTTTTATTTGGCAAAGAAGGAAAGCACGAAGATTCTGCTCCCGGGTTCTCTGATTTTGGCGGCGGAACAGATAAAGACGAATCATTTTTCGATACTGCTATAAGAGAAGCAGGTGAGGAATTTACTGGGTTTTTAGGGAACTCGATGGATGTTCGTAAAATGTTGACAAGACGCGGCACGTATAACATTGACCATAAGACGGATGGTCATAAAACATATCGCATGCATATCTTTCCATTTGAGTATAACCATTGGTTACCTTTTTACTACAATAATAATCAGCGATTCCTTCAGAAAAATTTACCAGAGTCGGTATTTAAAACCACTAAAATATTTGAAAAGGCCGAGATCAGGTGGGTATGTGTAGACGATCTAAAAAAAATGCGCCCACAGTTTCGTTCCTACTTTCAGAACATTATTGATATGATGCTTAACCAAAAAGAATCCATAAAATCTTTCATAGAAAAGGGCCGAAAAAAGAGCACTGAAAAAAAGACACTGTCGCGTAGAAAGGGTACAAGAAAAAACCGCTAATCACCGGTCTTTTCCCCTTTTTATTTGTTTTTTGATTAGATTATGTTAGATTATTTTTTATTTGATTTTTTTTGTTTTTTATTATGTTAGATTATTTTTATTTGTTTTTGTTTTTTTATTCTTCATCGACTGAGTTAAATCCATACTGGGTTTCAGGGCGCGCAAGAGTGTAGCTTCTGGTCAGCATCTGGGGTTCTTGGGCTGAAGAGGGAGTTCTTCTTAGGCGATGACCATTCACCCTGTCGAGTTCTTGTGTTAGCATCTCGCATCTAACCATAAGTTCGGCATTTTCCTTGAAAAGGCTAAAGTTTTCGGGGGTTTGCTTTTCGCGAATAAGCTTCTCATTCTCGGCCGTCAAATCAGCCACCATAATAGCTAGCTCCTTGTTCCTATCGATAAGATGAGTTACTTTACCATCAAATTTAGCTATCAAATCGATAAACATATATACACCAAAAGTCAAGGTGCCATATATCGCGGCGAAAATCATAATATCAAAACCTCCCATCATTGTATCTAATTTGTTTTATAAACGTAAGTGCTAAGCAATTGATACACTACATTTAAAATTAAAAAAGTATTTCAATTTTTTTAATTTTATTATGATAAACAAGTAGACAAAAAAAATATAATTTCCGCGTCGTTTTTTTCTTTTCTAATATAAATGAAAATTACTCACACCATGTTAATTATGTTTGTCGGTAGTTTTATTATCCAGTATTTTTTAATGCCCCCTATTATGGTGAGCAAAACTGCGTATATAACAAATAACATAGGCAAGGCATATATGGCTGTTATAATGGGTTTATTTATGGTATTGTTAGAAATAATGATGCACGATCATCAATATAACGTATTAAGCTTGAATTTGTATGCGATTTTTCTGGCAATGATAGCATTGTTCGTTTATCTTTATAGGAAACAAGTAGCTATTGATGATAAACAATATTTGGAGGGGATGATCGAGCATCACTCTATGGGAATATTTACAAGCGAAGAAATTTTGAAGAAAACGGATAATTATGAGGTTACGAAGATTGCCAAAAATATTATTCAAACACAAAACGACGAATTAAGCGCAATGAGGAAGCTTATCAACAAATAAACGGCTATATAAATTCGCGGCTTCCTCTGTTTCGCGGTGTACTTCTGGTGGAGATGGCCACTCCGCATAAGGGGTCGCTTTCGTCGTTGCCCTATCAAGAGCCAATAAATCCTTAAGTGCCAACATCCTTCTCTCTAATGGGTTCATCTTTGCCGGATATTTTCTTGAAATCTGTTTCCATCTCCATTCAAATTGAAGTGCTGCCGGCCAATCAGGAAACCCCGACACGTGCGCAGCTCTAGTCCAACTTTCACCTTGTGCTACTTTTGCGCCTGTTGCGTGGGCCCCACCCTTTATTTCCTTGTTATGTTGTCTAAGACGTCGGGTTAAATCAACTGTTGCGCCAACATAAGTGGAGCCGCTTGTTGATACTAATAAATATACAAATGACATTTCTATATAAACATATTAAAACTTAATTTCTAATATGTTTTTTGTTATTAGCAGCCTGTTAAATTCTCCCAGGTGCCATTTGAGGCAGAATTACTCGTTCCGCTCTTTTCATTATAGGAATCTACTGCGCATTTTGAGACTAAACAAAGATAACGCTCATCTTTGCTAGCATCTACAGGCGTAGATAATGAAATTTTCGGTGAAGTTACATTGCCGGTTCCAAGATAGCCCGAAGAATTTGCTACTAAAACTAAATGACGCTGTTCGTTATTGAGACCGGGTGTCTTTATAGAAATTGGATGCCTGTTTGAAACGAAATCACTTGTTGCGGAATAAGCTCTGTTCGGTTGTTTAGTGGATATAATGGCGGAACACGCTTTCGCAATATTCATGGCACAATTTCTCATAATATATAGATAGATTTTATCCTTTACATCATTTTATTCAATATACAATTATTCAGAGAGAGCCGGAGATACAAATAAGTTATAGCTCATAAAATACATAAATATAGCTGTATATATTTATGTATCATGTCTATAAAAGTGATTAATCTGACTATACCGGATAACGTGTGCCTACCTGATATTATTAATAGTTTCTCTCCAGAGGAGACATATCTAATGTTAAAAATCGGAAGCGGATGTTTGGCAGAGGGTCGAAAAGTGGTCGCAGGCCTTACGCAAAAAGAGATATACCAAAAAATCAGGGATGAATCAAGAAATGAAATTCACGGATTGGAATTGAAGATTGTAACAGAAAAGGAGGTTACTAAAAAAATGGAAGAGAGAATCGCAAATATGTATGAAGAAAGACTCGATAAACTGACAAAACAAATACTAGAAATGAGTGATCAAATAAGAAGTCATAATATAAATAACAAGGAGGCGATTACAAAAGAGGTTGATACGATTCGCGGCAGATTTGACCTATTATTGGAACAAAAGGATAGGCAGGTCGACAAGTTAGCAGATAATTATGAAAAAATGATAATTCAATCCCATAAGAGCACTTCACACAAAGGCGCGGATGGAGAGAAAACATTCTGCGATTATTCGGATACCTTTAAAGATTTTAAGGGGTTTGAAATAATCGACAAGCATACGCAGGGCGGCGAAGGAGACTTCCATCTACATTTTGAAGAGTTTGATGTTCTAGCAGATGCCAAGAATTACAAAAAGAAGGTTCCGAATGATCAAAGAGAGAAAATCAAGAATGACCTCTTGAAAAATGAACATTTACATTTCGCATGGCTAGTTTCTCTCAATACGTCTATTGAAAAATTTGACAAGGCGCCAATAATGTATGAATGGATCAACACGACTCAGTGTATCGTGTATATTAATAACCTATCCGGTTATGAGGACCCACAGAAGATTCTACGAATAGTATGGTTCACGTGTAAGGAACTATACAAGTTAATCGAAGATGTCAATTTTGACGAAGCCGAATTGACTGGATTAAGAGAGCGTAATTTTAAGATGATGGATCGTGTTAAAAATATTAGGAAGACAATTCGCGAAATCAATACATCAATGAATACCACCCGCAATTTAATTCAAGTTATGGATGACGAATTAAGGGGTATGCTGGAGTCAGAGACAACACAATTAGTCGCATCCAATATTTCTCTCTTTGACGACTGGTGGGTTCAGAATATAGAGACGACTGGTAGCGAAACTGTGCTATCCTCTACTGATTTATGGACAAGATTTAAACAAGAAAACAAGATCCTAATAAATGATATGAATATAACCGGTGACAAATTTAAACAATATATTAAATCCAAGGTCCCGTTATCATGCATAGTTCTTCGAAGTAAGAATTCAAATTCCGCATTTGATATAAAGGGTATTAAAATGACAGAAGTAGAAAATACCGTCGTTGAAGACAAAATAGAGGTCGAATTTAATGAGGAGGTCTTGAAACCCAAGCGGATTATTAAAAAGAAGGCCGCCTAATAGTCAAGACATATTTAAAAAATTGAGTTAAAAATATTATTGTAGTAAATTGTATACTAGACAAATGGATAATAGCAAGATTATAAATCAAATCAACCAGTTATTTCATAACAAAGGGGTCAAACAAGAAGAGCGATTTAATCTATTAATTGAGCTCTTAGAAAACAATAAAAATGGCGTCCCTAATGAACAATTCAAGGAAATTATCCAGCTAATAGAAACGTTTGATTACAGTAATACGGATTTAATTCAACAAATATTCATGTCTATCGGTAGCAAGTATATTAAGTATAATTTGGACCAGTTTTATACACCACTAACAATTTCATTATTCATAAATCGACTTATGATTACAGGACCCGAATATAACGCAATCGACCCGGCGGGAGGAACCGGCGATTTATTACTATATTATAACGGTAATAAAACTATCTGGGATATCGATGAAAACGCATTGAAGCTATGTAAATTTAATTATGAGCTTAATAAGCAAAGGGATTATAATTTAGTTTGTAAGAATTCGCTTGAAAATTTTGAAGGCAGCGAATCGTCATATTCATATTCTACAATGAATCCACCATTCGGATCTAATACAGTGATCACTGACTCTAAGATCTTGGACAAGTTTGAATTGGGACGAGGTAAAAAGAAGCAAGAGATCGGAGTTTTATTTTTAGAACTCGGCCTGAAGTTGTTGAAGAATGATGGAATCTTATTTATAATAGTTCCGGCTGGTTATGTAGGGAACGGCAACAAGGTTTGTAGTGAAATGCGAGACCTAATATTGAAAAATAGACTTATTGCGTCGATTTCACTCCCCGAAAATACGTTCAAGAGAAGCGGAACTGGTGTAAACACGTATTTATTAATCATACAAAAGAAGACGATACCGCCGACAGAACCGTATAATATATTTATTTCAGGGGTAAATAATATTGGATACAATTTGACTAAAAAAGACACACCTATTAAATACAAATACATCAAGGAAACAGGTGCGACTATTGTTGACGGAGACAATAAACCTGTTGTAGATAATGATCTACTCGATATTTATGACCAACTATGTAGTTTTAAGATGGATAATAGTCTGCTAGGCCTAAAAGCAGCCAATTTTGAAACAGAATATGAATATATTGAATCGAATAAACTGAGCTCGAATATTGTTGATATTAAGAGATATTTACAGACCTATTTAGGTGTGGTTGATAAATTGACTGCGTTAAATGCGACACAAGTAAAGAACTTGGGGAAAATAATCAAGACGACAACAAAAATAGAAGATACGCGTCAATATAAATATATCGATATTAGTGAAATAAATTCGCCTCTATATGGTTATAAAGAATTGTATGGATGGGAATTGCCTTCCAGGGCAAAATATTCGTTGAAACAGAATGATATTCTTGTCAGTAAATTAGAGGGAACAATGTCTTATTGTGTTATATTAGAAGATGACGTTAATTATATCGCTACTAATGGGGTCAGCGTAATTCGTCCAAATAATTTACAGGCGTTATATGTGCTGATGACAAATATTATGAGTAAGGATTTTGTAATACAACACACGGCCTTCTTAACCGGAAGCATAATGGCATCATTATCGGACACAGATATTGAAGAGTTTCTAGTAGACGACAAAAATGTTGATATTGAGTCTACTAAGAGAATTTTAGAAACACTCAAAACGCTACAGCAATTGCGACGATAAAAAAATACCCGAAAGCATTTGTTTATTTATTTGTTTATATTTTTTGTTATTTTTTGATTTGTTTTTATTTATTTGTTTATATTTTTTTTGTTATTTTTTGTTTTCTGATTATTTGAGAGCATTTAGTATCTGCTCTTTATATGCCGTGTTAGTTAAAGCAAGCCGGATAATCTGCTCTACACGCTGTTTCTCTGAATAGCCCCCTTGCTCTCTATTACACGAACAATGTCCAATATAAACATTACCCTTTTTTGTTCCTATAATCGGATCACGATGGCAGAAGTTGACTGAATGTTCCTTAGAACAATAGGTCTGGTTCAATTCTGAAATATCCATTAGGCTTCCACACCACTCGCACATGTGACTATTCGGTGTGATAGTAATCCCAATTTTATCGCGGAACTCGCTCGGACATTCAGGAGCATTTCCACAGTTGAAGATTTGGGTGAGCAGCTCTTTTATAATGTCATTTTGCTCACTCGGTAAAGCAAAATCTTCTGTGCGAATACCCATCGGCGCGGGAAAACTAGCACATTCTTCGAACTCTTTGCGCGTAAATGTCCCAGAAATGGGAACTGTGTGCCTATCGGTCCTGTTGAATACAGGATCTCCGATTCTCTCTAGCTTATTTGTGGTATTATTCGCAGAATATTCGTTGAATTGCTTCATATTTATACAGAATGTATTCCCTTTCCCCACATACGAATCCTGGTAAGCCTTCTTCAGAAGCTGAACAAACGACGCACTACCTTCAAAATGCTTATAGAGCTCCTTTAAGCTAATGGGCGCAACTGTGAACTCGCTGATAGCAATCCGTCCGTCGGGATAGCTTGGAGCATAGACAAACACGTCATCTCTATTTAGAGGCGCAAAATTCGCGGCAAATATATCGCAACTAATACTATACACTCGCGACTTATTGAACGGCTTAACGTGTGTTTCAATATCATTCTGCGCAATGATGGAACACGGAACCGCCTGACATAACCATTCACCATTGACTATAATAGTCTTATTGGATGCCACGAAACGCGTAGCTTCATTAATATTTCTCTCCATTATACATTTTCTGGCTACCTTACTAACTTCTAAACTCATTTTAGCGCTCATTTTACGAATGAAATAATACAAACTGATAACTATTGTTAAAATAATAACCTTTTAATCATTTTTTTTATTTAAATATTAAAAAATGATTGCCACATAAATTTTATAAGTACTTGCTTATTTAATGTATACTTATTTAGGTGCGAATATTGTTGTTAGAGAATAAACTGCTACTAACGCGACTAAGAAAAGCGCAACAGAATCGCCGTATGTGTTTAGATCATGAACAATTGTCCTTCTTTCGGGAGTTTTATTTATAAAAAACCAAATATATTGATCGTCTATCATAAAATATAAAATACTACGAACCAAGAGTATTTTGAAAATAAGTCTCGCAGCATATGTCAACTTATAAGTGTATAGGAAATAACTAATAGCCCAAATAGTAATGAAATTCATTGCGGATCGTATTTTTACTAGGACCTTCCAAAAATCCGTCGCCTTATCTAGGTCTTGATAAGTGGGGAATTTTACTTCGACAAGAAGAGCAATAAAATCCTTTATTAATACAAATGCTACAAACGCAATAAGATATAGATATTCGGTTTCGCCTTTCATTTTATATTATATATAGATAAAATTACAGAAAGGTCTAAACAACACATATAGTAGAACCAACTAACCTAAATAGAATGTGTATAATGACACACATTACAAATAAAATTGATAGATTCAAACATAAAAACTATACTCGTAAATACAATATAGCTCAAAATGTCAACATCCCAGTTTAGCGAATTGACAATTGAAATAACAAAAAACTTGACAAAAGAAGAAAAGAAGAATCACGGTATATTTATTACGCCTAAATCAATAATATCATCGTTGTATTCAGTCGTGCTTAACCACTTTAAAAATGACACGAGTTCAATGACAAGAATATTAGAACCATCGTGTGGCACTTGTGAAATAGTAAATTTCTGCGATAATAATTTACACGGCATAGAAATAGATGCCATAGAATATCATAGCAAAGTCTATGACTCTATAAAGGACCTTACGTTTAAAAATAATGTGAATTTATACCACGAAGATTTTCTTAAATTCAAACCTACTAGTAATTATGATTTAGTAATCGGCAATCCTCCATACTTTGTTTGTAAAAAGAGTGATGTTCCGCACGAATACTCCGAATATATCCACGGAAGACCAAATATATTTGGAGTATTTATTCTTCGTTCGCTAGAGCTAACCCGTACGGGTGGTATTATCGCGCTGATTATTCCCAAAAGCTTCCTGAACTCGCTATATTATTCAAAAATTAGGAACCACATTAAACAAACCTGTTCAATAATTACAATTGATGACTACAGTTCATTAAACGATTTTATTGATACAGATCAGTCAACATTTGGACTAGTTTTACAAAAAAATACGGTAGAAGTAGAACCGACAGAGTGTAAGTATTCAATGCTATTCAATGGTAATTTTATGTTTACAAATAATTCGAGTGAGTTGCGAGAAATATTTGAGGGGGCGACCACAATAGAAAAAATGGGGCTGAAGGTGCGAACAGGTCAAGTAGTTTGGAATGAAGTAAAAGACGAACTTACTGATGATGAAGCCAATACTGTCTTGATTTATAACACAAATATATCGAAGGATAATAAACTAGAATTGAAGAAGTTTAAAAATGACCAAAAAGGCCAATATATAAATAGAGATGGTAGGTCAGACCCGGTATTAGTTGTAAATAGAGGGAATGGTAATAGTGCGTATAAGCTGAATTATGCCGTAATAAGCGAATGCTCATTTCTAGTAGAGAATCATTTGAACGAAATATATGCGCCGGAAGAGATGAACAGCAAATGCGCGTTAGAGACGTTTAAAAAGATTATTCTCAGTTTTGAAAACCCCAAGACAAAAAAATTTATCAAGATGTTCCTAGGGAACAATGGTTTATCGAAAACAGAATTGGAGACCATCTTTCCAATCTATGAAATTTGAAACGCGGGGTAGGCGATTCCATTCCCGTTCTTCCATCTTAATAAAATTTTTATTTTTTTGTTTGTTTTTGTAATAGCGTCATATCTAGATTTTTCCGGATTTTTTGTGTAACTGACAATAATATAATCGTCGGTATTTGATGACTGAATATTGAATTCTCCGTTTTTATACAATAGGTAGTTTTTCTTATCCTGGCTCTCCATTAAATATTGAGTCAATTTCTCACTATTTAAATCAGTTATATTAATGAAATTTGTAATACATTCTCTCGATGTTTCAATACAACTAGTATAAAAGGCTAGTGCTTGTTCTGTGCCAGTATACTTACTACTCTGTTTACAGCCCTGATAATACAGCAACTGGGCTGCCGCCATACATACAGGCTTGTCGCTGTGAATTGTTTTCAGGTAAAGAGCACGTTCAGGAAGCTCGAGACCGAATTTTTGTAGCAAATTGACAAGATAATTGTCGTAATAGTATTCTTCAAAGGAAGCGGATAGATACTGACTCGGTTTCATAGGGGAAACAAATTGTGGGGCGTCGTCAATAGTTGCGGCGTTAAATTTGAACTCCAACTTTTCTACCGCGATTTCGTGTTCGGCTTCATCAAAGAATGAGATCGAATAGTCGAAATTATGGCCTCTGCCGGCTTTATGCTTAATACTATATCTACTATATGATGGGCAAATCTGCTTGATCTTGAGGTCAAAATCCATCTTAAGTCGCCACCAATCGGCGCCATATTGTGGGTGAGAAGTGTAATCAATATCAATGTATTCCATACTAGATATGATATGTTCTCTCTTTTTATTGTTATGATCATTACTTGACCTTCCCGTGTGGTCTCCTTCACTCGTAAAGTAAGTAATATCTTCGTCGTCGGGTAATACAATCATCTTGTTCTTTAATAGCAGTTGAGTTTGACTTGCTACATAAATACATGTCATTTTTTTTTATTTTTGGCAGTAAAATTGAAATACCGACAATTCATAAAGTTAGAAATATCAGGTTTTTCGTTGGGAAAGTTTTTTCAGAAAGTTAAAATTGGACAAAAAAAATGTCCAAAAATCGAAAAAGGCGTTTCAAGGTTGCAAAAACACGTGTTGACTGCATAATTGAAAATTAGCGTCTCATCGTTGAAAGAAAAATTTTCAGTTTGTGACGATAAAATTTTATTGTTTTTGCGGTAAAGTATTTAGGAGTTTTTTCTGTTGTTATAATATAGCGTAAATGACAACTGATATTACGCAAAAATACGCAAAAAAATATTGTTGTAAATATTGTGACTTTAATGCGTGTAAAAAAAACGATTATGATAGACACGTGTCAACGCAAAAACACAAAAACAACATATCGACAACGGATGACAACGAAAAACACGCGAAAAAACACACATGCAACTATTGTGAAAAAGAATATAACGATCGGGCGGGATTGTGGCGGCATAAAAAGAAGTGCCAAGATATAATTTGCGACATTCAGCAAGACGACTCATCTGATAAAGATTTAATAATGATGTTGGTTAAACAAAATAGCGAGCTATTAGAAGTAATTAAAAATGGAACACACAACACAACAAATTCGAATAATACGATTACAAATAAGACATTTAATCTACAATTCTTTTTGAATGAAACATGCAAGGATGCGATGAATATAATGGACTTTGTCGATTCGATTAAATTACAGTTATCCGATTTGGAGAATGTTGGGAAATTAGGTTATGTAGAAGGTATTTCAAATATTATCACGTCCAATCTAAAAGCCTTGGATGTTTCTCAAAGACCGATTCATTGCGCAGACCAAAAGAGAGAAGTCTTATACATCAAGGATGAAAATAAATGGGAAAAGGAAGATGAAGCGAAGAAAAAAATAAAAAAGGCGATCAATCGAGTTGTATCAAAGAACCAAAGATTGCTTCCGAAATTCAAAGAAGCTCATCCAGATTGTATAACAGCAGCATCCAGATATTCAGATCAATACAACAAATTAATAATGGAGGCAATGGGTGGACGCGGAGATAATGACGCTGAGAAAGAAGCGAAAATAATTAGGAATATAACAACGGTGACAACAATAGATAAGGATAAAGCCTAATATTTATGTAAAATAATATAAAACTTATTTTTGTATTATTATAAATGACAGAACCCCAAATTGATATATTAGAATGCTTTGATAACAATATGGGTAATAACTTAGATCTAACAAAAAATTATATATATGTATTAAAATTAGTTGAAGATAGATATTATGTAGGTCGAACCAGTAATATTTTTAGGAGAATACAACAGCATTTTACAGGTGTTGGTTCAATATATACAAAAAAATATAAACCGTTAAAAGTAATAGAGGTGGAAGAAGAAATAACAACCGAAGATGAACGGTTTAAGACAATGTCGGTTATGGAAAAATATGGTTGGGAAAGGGTGAGGGGGTCGGGTTGGTGTTCTCTCGAAATACCTAAACCAAATATAGAAAGAAACAACAAACCAAAACTAAAAAAGTTCAAAAAAATAGTTCAGTGTGAGAACGATGAAAGAATCAAAATTTTATATTGCGTTGATAATGAAAATGTAATATCAATTGGAGAAAAATTACAAACATCGCCGTCTGTAATAGCGTCAAGATTAGAAAAATTAAATATAATAAATAGACGACAACTTGCTAGAGGGTATTTAGAATATATAGAAAGTGATTTATATAAAAGGAATATTGAGAGAAGAGAAATTGAAAGGAATAAATTCAAAAATATTGAAAACGATATTATTGAGATAAATGAAAGTGTTGAGTATGTAAAAGTAGATTTGGCAAACATTAAAAAATTAATTAGAGAGAAATACTTGAATCGCATTTGAGTTGGCAGATTTGGCGGTTTATATGACCGGACAAACAATATGACACGATAATATGCTCGTGTCATATGTGTATTTGATGAGATGCCTTACTGAACGTGGTGCGCGAGACTGTGAGACCATAAGAGCCAATGAACACGTGTAAATTACGTGACCATAATGGTAACAGAACTGAGCGAGGTTTGCGCGGTGTATACTGAGACCATAGAGACCATAATTGGTGTAGAGTCTCGATCAAATTGAGACCATAATGGTAAGGCGTTTAGAGAGACATTGACAAACATACAATCAAGACCATAATAGCAGCCAAAATTCGTAGTGATATTGATATGATATTGCG
>Ga0209500_10000062_pt1 | contig 99479 bp, 87 predicted proteins | sample S_140212_EF_Meta_FD_187323 | JGI IMG/M metagenome (GOLD analysis project Ga0209500, IMG submission 187323) | Freshwater microbial communities from Lake Simoncouche, Canada to study carbon cycling - S_140212_EF_MetaG (SPAdes) (version 2) | ecosystem: Environmental > Aquatic > Freshwater > Lake ...
GTCCGGAAACTGTAAGTGCCATATACCAGCAGCATTATGCTTGGGCGGGCTTGCCGGTACCGAATTGACATGGGTAGAACAACTAAGTAGTTAGCTGAATAGAGTTTTTCATTTTGGTAACAACTAAGTAGTTAGCTGAATAGAGTTTTTCATTTTGGTCTTGAATAACAAATAAAATAAGGGAGCAACATGAAAATTGCGCTGATCGGGGTCACTGGTTTTGTTGGGCAGCATGTGTTGCGAGAAGCACTTGAGCGTGGGCATACAGTTACTGGTTTTGCTCGTAATCTTGACAAAATTCTGGATCAACACAATCTCCACAAAGTCACCCTTGATTTGTTAGGTGATTCGCTAGCGACCGGCTTAGCACTGTCCGGGCATGATGTCGTTGTGTATGCCTACAATCCCAAACGCCAAAGTAAAGACCTAGATATTTTTGAGCAACATGTGCGGGGGCATAAAGCATTACTCGCTGCCATACCGTTTTCTAATGTTAAACGTCTGCTGTGTGTGGGCGGGGCCGCTAGTCTCAAACTTCCAAGCGGGGTTGAATTTCTGGATTCTGATCGGTTTCCCGAACAGTTCAACGATTTCAAGCCCAGTATCCGTGGTACTCGAGAGCTTTATTATTTGTTAAAGGATCATCCCGAGCTGGATTGGGTATTTCTGGCGCCATCGTCAGTATTGTTTGATGGTACAAGAACGGGATCTTATCGTGTCGGAACAGATTACCTGCTGTTCAATGAAGCTGGCGTGAGTACGATTTCATTGCAAGATTACGCGGTAGCGATGCTGGATGAGTTGGAAAAACCAGTACATCACCAGCAACGATTTACGGTAGGGTATTGATATACCTGTTAAGCACGCACCAGACTAGAAAAAGCCTGATGCGTGTTTTATAAAAGTTTATTTCTCGCCACTTTTGCGCAGGATGAAGTCCAATACTGGGCCAGACAATGAATCATCAATACTGCCTACAGCATAGGTTTCTGACATGTGAGAATGGCCCTGTAAATACAAACTTTCCAGCGGACGTTCGGCGGCATTCATAGCATTGAGCAAAAGGTTGAACTGCTCTTTATATTGATCGCCATCAAATTCTGCAAAAGTCGCCAAGATTGGCGTTTTGGATATAGTCAGGCTGGGAAGAGCATTACGTTCAGGGTATAGACTGACATCTTCACCATAATAGTTGGCCCATAGCGGTGCATCAGCCAAGGCGTAAGAGCCAGAAGTAAAAATGGCGCCAGTTATTTCTTCAGGCAACCCTTTTTTAACGCGGTCAGCCATGTAGTCAGCAACATGAGATGCGCCTGTTGATTTCCCCCAGAAAAATATCCGGTTAGGGTCGCCACCGTAACCAGCAATGTTTTCCTTGATCCAACTCACCACTGCGCTTAGATCTTCTATGCCAGCAGGCCAGGGACTAGCAGGTGCATAACGGTAATTAATATTAACCGCCACCAGATTCTGGGCTGCTATCCAATACGTCATGTTGTCGTAAAAAGGTGAAGTTTCAGAGCTCTTGTTGCCACCGCCAAAACCACCTCCATGGACAAATATCACTACCGGACGATTGGCTGGCATATCTTTAGCGGTAGCGATATCCATTACATTACGTTCAGCAGGACCATACGACAGATTTCGATTCAGATTCATGTTGGCAAAAATATCACCAGTAAAATCTGGGGAATAAAGAGCAGCTACAGTCGGGGTGTCATTTTGGGTGCCAATTTCTCGTAATTTTGTCGCGATCTCTGCCGGGATGGCAGCAAGATTGCTGTTTACAACTGAATTGCTAAAAGCTGGTATTTGGGTGGCCACGATTGGGGGAGAATCTATTGTTGGAGTTGTAGTTTGTTGGGTTTCTCCGGAACAAGAAGTTAGTGCTGCTATGACGACACTCAGTGCTGTCATTATAAATGTACCTTGAATCTTCATATTTGACCTGTGAATTAATAGAAGGGGGCTATCCATAAAGGATTTAGAAAGTGTAACAAACAATAGGGAAACATAAGAATTGTTTTGTCTAAAATACAAGGATCATGCAGAAAGTTGGCCTTAATCTGCATGCTCAAAAAGACTCGACATTCAGACATGTGGTTGTATTTATTGGTTATTTACTGTACCAGCCGAATCTACATCCCCATCAAAAAACAAATTATCTTTGCATTTTAAGAACCGTCTCTATACAATCAAATCTGCTTGAATGTTCGTCTTAGTATTTATGTACACCGTTTCGAAATCCTCTCTTAAGATACTCGTCCCGTTTTCCATAAGTAATTGCAACCTTCAGCATACCCAGCTTTTCCATATATTTCGGATCACTTTGGTGTTATGAGTGGAAATGCACCCACATTATGTGGTTTTTTTAATCAATAGAACAAATAGGATATACACATGGCTACAATTACTGGCACCGTTAAATGGTTTGACGAAGCAAAAGGTTTTGGTTTCATTTCTCGCGAATCCGGTCCCGATGTATTTGCTCATTTCAAAGCAATCAAAGGTGAAGGTTTCAAAACTTTGACCGAAGGTCAGCGCGTTCAGTTCACTGTTACACAGGGTCAGAAAGGCCCACAAGCAGAGAACATCGTTCCAGTTTAAGGAACTCTCGCAAGAGACAGATGTAACGATCGAATAATTTATTTCGATTCATAAAAAAGGCCCTGATGGAAACATCAGGGCCTTTTTTTGTGTCATGTTAAAAAACGACGCGGATCAGGAGTTCATGCCAGGCAAAGAGTTGCGCAGTCTGTTCCATAGTCCAGCTGAATTGCCCTTGTCGGCTTTGGCATTGGCATTGGAACCTGAGCCTGCAGAGTTGGTATGTTGAGTTGCTTTGGATCCGGTTGTTCTACGAGCTTGCGAGTTTGGGCTATTACCCTGTTGCGGCCTACCGGTATTAGTTCTCCCGGCAGATTGTTGTTGCCGATTTTCATGCTGCGTTCTGTTGTAACTGCTGGGAGAAAGCTGTTGGCCAGGCTCAATTGTAGTCCGGGTATTGTTACCACTACGGCTCTGCTGTTGACCTGGTTCTCCTTGTGACCTATTACCATTGCGCACGGGCTGTCTTTGTTGAGGTCTGCGGCTACTATCAGAAGATGATCCGTTTTGACGAGGGCCTGATCTGGGTTGTGCAGAGCGCGGCTGGCTTGATTTTTGTGGCGGGCGACCTTGAGTGCGTCTTGCGTCGCCTTGCCGTGGTTGTTCAATCGTGTCGACATTGCCAGGTCTGACCTGTAAAGCGCTGCGGTCAAATTCCAATCTTTCTATCTTACGTTGAATCAACTTTTCTATGGCACGTAATTGTGCTATTTCGTCATCTCCGACCAGTGATATAGCAATACCAGTAGCACCAGCGCGACCAGTTCGACCAATGCGATGTACGTAGTCTTCGGCTACTTGTGGCAAATCGAAATTGACGACCATAGCCAATTGGTCGATATCAAGCCCGCGCGCTGCGATATCTGTTGCGACCAAAACTTGTACTTGATTGCTTTTGAAATCAGCAAGTGCTTTGGTACGTTGTGATTGGCTTTTGTTGCCATGAATGGCAAGCGCCTCCACACCATACTGTGCCAGTTTTTTTGCTAGATTGTTTGCTCCGTGCTTGGTGCGGGCGAAAACTAGCACTTGATCTTTAGTGTCGCTGATTAGTTTACCGAGTAGTGGCAATTTGATGTCTTTGTTTGCCATGTAGAGTTTTTGGGTAATTAGTTCGACCGTTGAATTACGCGGTGCCACATCAATTTCAACTGGATTATGACAAATTGTTTTTGCCAACAGACGAATCTCATCAGAGAAGGTTGCTGAAAACATTAGGTTTTGGCGTTGTTTTGGTAACAGAGCTAATATTTTACGAATGTCACGGATGAAACCCATGTCCAACATGCGATCGGCTTCGTCCAATATCAAAACTTCGAGTTCACTGAATTTCACAGCATTTTGTTGAAACAAATCCAGCAGACGACCAGGGGTGGCAACCAGAATGTCGCAGCCTTTACGTAAAGCTTGCAGTTGTGGATTTATTTTGACGCCACCAAAAACTACTACAGCACGCAATTGTTCACCTTTGCCGTAAGTTTCAATACTTTCCAAAATCTGTGCTGCCAATTCTCTGGTTGGTGTCAGTATTAAGGCGCGTGTGTGATTACTTTTTACCGAATCTTTACCGCTTAACATTTGCAACAGAGGCAAGGTAAAAGCAGCAGTTTTACCTGTGCCGGTTTGAGCTGCTGCCATAACATCTTTGCCGGTAAGAATGGCTGGAATCGAATGGCTTTGAATTGGTGTTGGTGTTGTGTAACCAGAATCTTGCACTGCTTGTAACAGGGATTCTTTTAAACCCAGGGTAGAAAATGTCATAAAGTCTCTTAAATTAAATGCAAATTTTTTGCATAGGTAGTCATACAGCAGCACACATTGAGAACGGTACGCATATAGTGCGAACGATGACAAAGTACTGCCAGTGTGTGTGTGACCAAAAGGATGGTTGCACGATGTGCAAATCGATAGTTACTGATGGAAGGCTGCGGCAGCAAAATACAGCAGGATGACATGAGTAAAGTGTGCGTTACGGATAAACTTCAAGTGTGAATCAGTAAGGCGTTACTAAGGAGAATGCACCGTCAGAGGAGAAGTTCTCTTGCTGACAGTTCACACTTTAACACACGGAGATTGATTTTGTTGAATAATTTCAGAATGGAGATTTGGTTTGTGCCTTAAATGTAAAATGTAACCAATTTTTTTATTAAAAGACTCGGCAGATAAGTCCTTTTAGATAGTAACCTTCAGGATAAGTCGACAGCACAAGATGATCACCGTCTTGACTTAATTTTTCAAGAAACTGCACATTACGCTTTGCATCTAGTGCGGCATCTGCGACCACTTTATGGAACAAGTCTTCCGGTAACAGGCCAGAACAGCTGAACGTTGCCAGAATGCCGTTGGGGTTTAATAGTTGCATGGCTAACAAGTTGATATCTTTATAACCTCGACAAGCCTGCGTGATGTTGTGTTTGCTCTCAACAAATTTTGGCGGGTCGAGAATTATTAGATCAAACTTGCGTTCTTCAGACCTGTATTTGCGCAAGGCGGAGAATACGTCTGAATCGCTGTAGTCACAGGAGTTTTCATTCAGTCCGTTCAGGCTTATATGGTACTCAGCGATCTTTAATGCACTGTCTGAAGTGTCCAGATTAGTGACATGACTGGCACCCGCCGCGAGACAATAAACAGCCATACTGCCGGTATAACTAAAGCAATTGAGTACTGTTTTTGACTTAGCGTAACCGGCAATTATGTTGCGGTTCTTGCGTTGATCGAGATAAAACCCAGTTTTATGACCAGTAAAAACATCTACAACAAAACGGTGGCCATTTTCGGTAATGGCCACTTGTGCAGGCACGTCACCATGCAAGGTTTGAGTGAGGAGCGGTAATCCTTCTTTTTCACGAACCTGAACATCGGAGCGCTCAAGTATGCTGCAGTCCGGAAAAAGTTTACGTAAAGCCCATACTATTTTGTCACGATGGCGATCTGCCCCAGCACTTAGCAACTGACACACTAGTACATTGTCATACAGGTCGATTGTTATGCCGGGCAGGCCGTCTGATTCGCCAGATACAACTCGAAACGCATTGCTCAAAGCAGTGAGGGGTTGCCTTGCTTGCAATGCGGTTTCGATGCGGCGTAGAAAAAATGCATTATCGATAACTTCGTCAGCAACAAAAGTCCAGATACGAACTCGGATGGCTGATTCAGGCGACCAGGCACCACGTCCCAACCAAGTGCCGTTATTCGACTGCACATCAACGGTATCCCCGCTGTGTAATTTACCGGTATGGGAATGAATAGCTCCTGTAAAAATCCAGGGATGTTTTCGGAGTAGGGATTTTTCTCTTCCGGGGTGGAGGATAACAGTGGCAGACATGATTAGGTTTCGCTTTATTGTGCAATGCGCTGCGACACATATGCTGCGACATCACGTAATTGTTCAGGAGTAAATACAGCACCCAGCGGAGCCATGTTATTGCGGCCCTGCGACACCACATTTACAACCAGTTGAAAATTGAAAGCATTGACAAGATCGATACCACCGCCATGACCATCATCACCATGACATGCCGTACATGCGTATTTGAATACACTCTCAACAGCTGCCAAATCAGGGTCGCCTTCAATACTATTATTGCGTATTCCTGCCCGGCGCTGGAGCTCAACTGAATTGATTGGGGCGCTGCAGGATTCATTGTTCTATTTTAAGAGTTGAGGATGCACATTTAACCACAAAATAGTGAGCTCTAGCCGGCACAAGAAATTAAAATAAATCGATGGTGGTGGTTATTACGGCAAGCGAAAAAAAACGTATCGTGTGCAGGATTCTGCACACGACAAAAGGCTCGAACTCAGGGAATAGCTTTAGGGCCAGAAGCTGCACGATCACGAATCGATTCATTGAATTCTATTTCATCAATAGGAGCAAATATCTGCTCCATCAATTCACCATTGAGAGAATCAGTGGCTTGCAGCGCGAAAGTTTTCACATCACTGGTCCATGCTTGGCTATACAGTTCCGGATCGGTAACAGTGATTGTCAGTTCAAGAGTTTGGGCATCAGCGCGATGCCAGCGTTCTTCAATCTCGGTAAAATCGGTATAGGGTGTGCCCCATTCATCAAGCCAGGCACGACCGTCTAGTCCAACCGTTTTCACAACCAGAGTATCACCTTGCCACTCACCTACAGAATAACCGTACCAGAACGGGCCTGCTACTAGGGAGTCGGGCACAGCGCGTCCATCTGTCCACACGGTGCGCCAATGTTTGCCCCATTCAAATAATTGAATCACCTTGCCATCCATCTGCACCAACTCCATGGGACGTCCATATACCAAAGTACGGTACAAACCCGGAGGATTAGCCTGCCCTAACGGATCGTTACCAAAAGCTGGCATATCTTGACGTGGCCCTTTGCCGGGGTTATTTGCATCAAATACGGCACGACCGGCAGTAGTAAATGGCAGTTCGGCCGGGTTCCACTGTGACATCGGGTAGTTATTGGAGCCGGAGGCGCGTAACCAAACTCCAGTCAGGTCTGCTGTTTGAGCGCTTGCAAGAGCCGTTGACAGGCCCAGTATTACAATAGATATTTTTAGTAGTTTGAACATGATTGTGCTCCGTTTTTGTTATTGTCGGGTTTCGCCGTTGGGTAAACGTGAGGGCAGTAATTCACCGTTAACGTAAACTAAGCAATCGAACAAACACTCTCCTACAGGAGCAGCAGTGCGGGATGGGTGGACACGAAACTCAACAGTATCACCCACTTTAAAAGTTTCCCGTGTCCAGCCATTGGAGCGGGACATAAGTATCGGGCTTGGTAATTCGATGGCAAAGTTAACTGGTTCGCCGGCTTCATTAGTAATGTCCAGAAACAAGGCTGAATGTGGATTACGCCAACGAAACTGAGTAACGGTTCCTTTCACTGTGGCCCAGGCGCTTTGTTCATAAGACACAGCAGTACCATGATGGGCTACTACAGGCAGTGTAAAGCCAAACAAAAGTAAAGCAAAAGCCGTAAACGAACTGCGGCGCAATAATCTAAGCGAGTGCATAACAATCTCCTGAAGCAAAAAATGTGGATAGAAATAACTGTTGAGCCTTGTGTGGAACTTTCTGGTCGGAGCAAGAGGATTCGAACCCCAGGCCCCTGTCTCCCGAAGGCGGGAAATGGTGTCCAGCTGAGTCTGGGGGACAAATTAACTCATTGAGTTACATTAATATAGCATCGATTGTGATCCAGTAATGGACGGTGTAGTAATTCCGAACCAATTCCGTACGGGATTGTTGCAGAGACTTTTGTCTACAAACCGGACATACAATTAATAATAACATCAAATCAAAAGGCGGTAGAAGCGCGCTCAAGCCCCGCATTTATAGGCAAGCAAACTGGAGGTAGAGCCGTTGAACCAAAACCGTCAAATGAATCGTTACTGGTAATAAAACCAAAACAATAAAGATCTCTGGATTAGACTGAGACAATATGGTTGTTCTGTTCCTGTTTTTGTTACATGACGTTTGCTTCACCAAAAATACTTTACCAACATTGCAAAACAGCTAAGCACTATAAGAATGCGCAGATATTGCGGGTTGATGCTAAGTAATAAGTGCGACCCAAACCAGGCTCCGATGGCCTGACCAATCATCATTACAAGTCCAATAGTCCAGATGACTTTGCCGGCCAGAATGAACACCAGTAATGCAGCTATATTGGTAGAGAAATTAAGAGTTTTGGCAATAGCAGTGGCTTCCAATAATTTTTTTCCTTGCAGTGCTACTCCTGAAAGCGCAAAAAACGAACCAGTACCAGGCCCAAATAAACCATCATATACACCCAGCAGAGGCACAATTGCGAATCGATAAACACTAATGCTGATTCTTGCCGGAGTGATATTGTTGAGAATTCTGCCGGCTAGCAGGAAATAAATTCCAATACTGAGCAACACTATTGGAATGATAAAATTTAAGAAAGTTGTATCAATAAACTGCACCGCAATCGACCCGCACGCTGCGCCAAAAAATGCTAGCAACATCAGATATTTCACACTGGACCACTCGACTCGCCGATGTCTCAACATAATAAAACTTGCCATGGCTGTACCCATAGTACCTTGAAGCTTATTAGTGCCCAACGCTTGTAAGGGTGGCACACCTGCAAGTATGAGTGCGGGTAATACAATCAGACCACCACCTCCGGCAAGTGTGTCGAGACAGCCTGCGAATAAGGCAACGAAAAACAACATTAGCAAAGCATTAGGTAAAAATGATATGACTTCCATTGTTTGACTCGCTCGAGTAAGTATCTAGACATTGAATTCTCAAAAGTTGAGGTTCCCCCACAAGTTTCATCAATGCAAGGGAAGAAACTCTCTTTATTATCGATCTATGGTGGGACAAGTTTTAATGTTTCATAAAAAGGACTGCGTGTACTTCATCGAAAATTTGAGCAAATAAATTCTTTTAGGCAATAGTAAGCTGGCCTGACCTTTCCCCTGTAATTAGCGCCACACTATAGGCAAGTATTGCTTTAAGCCATATCAAAAAGACGGCTCAAAATAAAGCAGAGAAGGTGTGCAGAAGAACATAGCGCAAGGCCCTCAAAGAGCGAGGGTTAGGGATGGAGGTTGCAAATATAAGTCGGTGCTAAGGAATTTTTGAGCAGACGTTTTACAAGTGCAAGCCAGAGTTTGGCGGTATGCATGCCTCAGATACAAAGCGCCTAAGAGCTCTGGAAGAATAAAATGGGTAAGCTCAAAAGCTGTTGGCTGAGTAATTGCTGTAGAGTGACGCGCTCAAGGATATGTTGTCAAAAAAGTGGTAACAGCTACCGTCTAATCATGAAGTTGCTAGCTGCATCTGATGCTGTGCTACAGAGTAAAGCAGTTGGAATTGTTCGTTGCTCAATATCGCGAGCCACTTATTAAAGTGGCGATACTCCCATTAAAAACTGGTGTAGCCCATGCACAAAGAAAGCCCCCACTGCAGTGCCGGCAATTATAGTGATGGCCGTTCTACTGATATGTGCTGGTGCATAAAGAACTCCATCACGCCGATCCCGACGCCGTGAAACGCTGAAACCAACTATAGCCCAAACCAAAAAAATACCGAATAACAACAAATCGCCCAACCGACCATTCGCAAGTAGATGTGCCAACGCCCATAACTTCACCCCTGCATACATCGGGTGCCCCAGTTTTTGTTTGAAATGATTGCCCGGGATATAAATAGCACTGATCAAGATTAATGCAAACCAGTTAAGTGGCAAAGCCAATTGTCTAGTCCACAAGTAGGGTTCAAATATATAAACAGGTACGGTCCGAGTTTGTGCGTAGCCGTAAATAAGTAGAATAAAACCTGTTATAGATATAACAGTAAAACCAAGCTTCCAAAATTCCCTGCCGATTCTCGTTTGACAATGAATGCGCCAGTCGTATGCCACTATACCCACAGAGTGCACACCAACAAAAAGTAACAGTCCAAGTACAAGCATTAACATCAGGGTGTCCTTGTCAAAGAAGGAGAAATCCAATGCCAGTTTTTTTCTGACATCGAAAGTTCTTTTACCATAGTCATAGTATGGATTTCAGGATTTGTATTGCGACTGCCGATCACAGTGATAGGGTCGCCAATGGTAAATTGGTTAGGATTTACGCCTGTTTTTTCAGCACCGTTAACCGTGACCCATTCCACTCGTATATTTTCAAATCCATTATTGACGACCAGCAAAATGTGAGGATTACTCCATTGGATATCGACAATAGTGCCATTTAATTCAAAGCTCTCGTCACGAATATAGCCGGCATAACTATGATGAGCCTGGGCACTATTTGTTAAAAATTGCGCGCCAAAAATTAGAGTTAAACTATAAAAAATAATTTTTAGCATGTTAGCTCCGAAATAAACCCGATTATTTTTTGGCAGTATCCCAATCTTTTTTGCCTGCGTCTTTGCCGGCAACTGAATAAAGAACTTGTGCATTACGGGTTTTTTGGAAATCTTCCAGGCTCATACCTTTCATGGCAGCGTAGATGTGCAAGTTGGTGGTGCCAATCACAGCGCCTAATTTTTCGAGCATGAAAAAAATCACTCCGTATTGAATCATGGCGCGCCAGTCACGTGTTCTTACCATGTCTTTTTCGATATCAATTAAATTAAATTCGGTGAAGCAAGCTTCAGCATCGTTTAGGAAATATTCACGGTGCTTCGGCTCGATCAAACGATGCAGGAAGTCATTTAGCCGATAAGCTTTCACACCACTCGCGATGGTCAGCGGATAGGTGCCTTCCAGTTTTTCAATGCCTGCCAATTGATGATGAATGCGTTGCAGATAATCTTCATTGCTCTCGGTAGGCTGTTCTGTGGATTTTTCTTCAAAGATCAAACTGGCGATGGGTGTCATCGAAGGTAAATAATAACTTTGATGAGTACAGGTAACTTTTTCGGACAACGCACCACGCATAATTAACCACATCACGATCTCAGCACCTTCCATGCCACCGCGTTTCGCATATTCAGCAATGGTGATATTGGTTAAACTCTCAGGATCTTTTTCCAGACGTTCCATAAATTCCATATCCCAAGGAGTGTTGTTGAAACCACAGCGCTCACCGTGTACTTGATGAGACAAACCACCAGTGCCGGCGATGGCAACTTTGATATTTTCTGGATAACTCTGAATGGCTTTACGCAGGGCTTTACCCAGTTTGTAACAACGTAATGCTGAAGGTGATGGTGCTTGCAATACACCAACTTGAAACGGAACAATTCGCATTGGCCAGTCAGGTTTGTGTGGTAGTAGCAACGACAAAGGTGAAAAACAGCCGTGATCTAGACCTTTTTCCTGAAAATACGAAAGATCAAATTCGTCTGCTACTAATCCGGTTGCGATATGTTGGGCAAATGCAGGATAGCCACGCAAAGGTGGCAGAGAGCGAGGGCCACCACCCTCATCGGCAACCGGAAATTTTTCTCCTACGCCTAATGAAAAATGTGAATAGTGATCAATGAAAAATGAAGTCATATGATCGTTAAAGATGTAAAAAATGACATCTGGGGCTTTGTCTTTAAGCCATTGCTGAACGGGCTCGTAACCTTTGAAGATAGGCGCCCACACCGGATCATTCTGTTTGTTGGTGTCCAACGCAAAGCCAATGGTGGGGGTGTGGGAAGTGGCGATGCCGCCAACGATTGTTGCCATGAAAACTCCGGGTTTATTAACGAGAAAAAACTTTAGCAGGTATGACCGCTATGATATGAAGGAATGAGGGCAAAATATACAGCAGGCCGCGACCTTAAAAACCGAATTGAGCAATAACACAGGTTTTTTTACGTGAAACTCTTCTCCGTATTTGGCTAATGCTGGCTGCCACTAATGTAGTCTTAATGTGCCTGACTTGCGTAATGTTGGCGCAATAAATCCTTGCCATAGTCATTGCCATTTGGAGTTCTGACGACAGAGTGGATGTGTTCACGGTAAGGAACGCCACGTGGATAATATTGTGTTAGTCCTACAGGTGTTTCGTGATCGAATTCGATCAGTAATACGGGGCTCTGAATACGGTAATAAAATACCGAGTTGTCCTGCGTGTCTCCAATCCAAGCAAACCAAGTGGAATCCAGATGCGAGGTTATTTCAGCCATTTTGACTTCGGCTTGTTCTGCACTCATGTTGCCGATATAAAGCCCGATCAAATCCATAAGAGTTGCTTTTTGTTCCAAGGTAAAGTCCCTAACTTCAATTCCTGCATAGTCCAACACTATGTTGTCGCTGAAAGCTTCTGTCATGATGTTATTGGCTGTTTTGCTGGCCATGATAATCGCAGCTTGTTGCTGCTGCATGTTTAAGGAGCGAATTAACGCTAAGCCTTTTTTCTGTTCCTCATCCATGATACGGGTGCCGGCATATTTACCCGCTGTTGCTACTGCAGGCTCTGAACCCCAAAACGTAGGTGTCATTACGACTTGATTGCCGAGCACGAAATAATTAATAGCCAGATGATGGCCTTCAAGTTGCCAGCCCCAAGGTTGAGTTGCTGACGGTTCTCCCATAAAAGTAAGCCAGTATTTGCCATCACCAAATTCGACAAAATTGTTGTTATTAAGTTCTCCTAGTGTTTCATTAAGGTGCATTATGTCTTCGGCTAGAGTGAGGCCCTTGGCACTGAGTGAGAGACCTAATAAATTTCTGGCAGCTTGTTTTTGTAATTCGTTCATGGCGTCGAAGGAAATTCCCTCGCGGTGATAGATTGATTGATTGGCCCACCTACGCCATTCAAGAGAGTCCGCTGAGTATTGGGTGTTGCCAAGTTGTTCGGCGCTTAGTGTTTGTAGAAATTGAGTGGCTGCGTCTCTGACTTCATTAGTATCTGTATCACTGGGCTGAATAGAAAACAGGCCGTCCACGATTTGACCATTGGTAGTTATTCCTGTGAATTCGTCTGCAAAAGCGCGGATTTCCCGTTCAGCGGTCCACGCAATGGATTGCGCGGGGAAACTAGCGGGATCACGCCCTTGTGCCAAGGTATAAACTGTAGCAAATGCGCTTAGAGTTAATAGCAGCGCATAAAAGTAGTGTCGAGTTTGCATGGTGAGGGCCTTAAGATTTTGAAATCAGCCAAGATTATGGCGACATCATGCATTGTGCGACTATTGCCTGTAAATATGCTCTCGGGCAATATGCACTTCCTTCAACGCGGGTGTAGCTCAATGGTAGAGCTGAAGCTTCCCAAGCTTATTACGAGGGTTCGATTCCCTTCACCCGCTCCATTTTTTTATGCAATCTATCAAGCGTTAGCTGAAAGTAATGAAAAACCTTGAAATTTTACGCTTGCAACAACTCCAGGCTATTGGGATAGTCAGTTATTATCCGCGCTTTGTGCTGGATGGAGCTTTGCCATCTGAGGCCTGTGAATGGCCTTATAGTGACATGCTTGAAGAGTCTGAGACACCAACTGAAGTAACAGTAAAATCAGATGCCCGCCTTGCCCAAGCAGAATCAACTGAAGTCCGAGCCGCAACACTCTCTGCAGATAAATTTGCGACTTCTACTCGAACTGCAAGCATGCCCATGCCAGCTTTGTCTGTTGCCAAGTCAGAAAATTTCTCAGCCGAAACAGAAGTCAGTACCGCATTGAATTTTCAACTGGTGTTGATATCTGTAGATGCAACATTGTGTGTGCTGAATCAAATACCTGCACTTTCTCGCTTACAAATGCAGGAAAAGCAAAGCAAATTGCTCGACAATATTTTGCACTGGTTGGGCAAACCAGCCGCGGATCACAGCATTACCCGTAGCTTTAATTGGCCTCTTCCTGGTTTGGCTAGCGTCAATACACTAGCTGCCGCACAAGACAGCCTGCAGCATTTTTTGCAACAATCTTTGGTGGAAAAACCATTCCGCAATTTGTTGGTGATGGGTGCGCAGGCCACTGCCTGTTTCCGTCCTGAATCGGCCGACAGTAGCGCAGGTTCGCCAGCATGGCAGGTGTTATTCACACATAGTCTGGATGAAATGCTGGCAATGCCCAGCCTTAAACATGACGTGTGGCAACATCTGCTGCCATTACATAAGCGGCTGCAAATTCTGGAGTAAGTTAAGTGGATCATTCGACAGCTTGTTTTATCTGTCGGCCCATGCTGCCCATTGATGTCGCTCAGCTCGCAAAACTTTTGCCTGATTTGTTGCCAGGCACATGGTCGACAGAATTCTTGTCCAATGCGGTGCATTCTTCACATGAATTTTTAGTCTACATCCATAAACACCTTACCACTGAAACAGTAATCGGCTTTGCGGAATTCTATCGAGTGTTGGATGAATGCAATTTGTTGAACTTCGCGATAGCTCAGCAGTGGCAGAAACAAGGACTCGGTAAGGTTTTCATGCACGACTTGATAATTGCCGTCAGATTGCGGGGCTGTGCCCGCTGTTTGTTGGAAGTCAGACGATCAAATATTGCAGCGATAAGTTTGTATGCTAAAACTGGTTTTGTACTTGATGGCGTGCGGCCAGATTATTATCCGGCTTTGTGGGCCGGCGAAAAAACAGAAGATGCATTGCTTTATTCTTTGTTATTGTCCTCATCTTCAGCTTTAGGCTGAGAATTTTTAGTCAATATTTTTAGAAGTTTTCCCGCCAGTTTTAGCGCTAATACTAATATTAGCGCTACTAGAAACATCCCCACCAACAAAACTACGGATGACAGAATCAAACCCTGCATTTGCTGCCAGGAGATGCCAAAATAACGAAACATCGCATAAATTGAAGTTATGCCCAGTAGCAAACCGGCAAGCAAGCCCGGCCGTTTTATAAATAATTTCATCAGGATTTTATCTGCATTTATTGAGTCCTTGGCGGCTGAAATTTAGGTGTCGCTACCCATGTTTAAGATGCTCATAAGCACCTTGATCAATTTAGAGTTCTGGGCAACTGTTCCTACTGTAATACGTAGACGATTGGCCAGTCCCGGCAAATTAAAATAGCGCACCAGAATTCCTTGGCTTTTTAGTGCTTGATAAAGAATGGCAGCAGAATGTGTAGGTGGCACTTCCACCAGCAGAAAATTACTCTGACTAGGCGGACAAAATAAATTTAAGCGCGCCAATTCATTGGTTAGCCAGTGGCGTTGGTCGCGTACTTGCCGCCAAGTGAATTTGGCATAAGTCTGATCTTCAATTGCGGCTTGGGCCAAAGTCTGGGCAATAAAGTCTGTGTTGTAACTGTCTTTAGTTTTGTACTGCATGGGGTCAATCAAGCTTTTGGCTCCAATACCGTAGGCCATTCGCAAGCCAGCCAGGGAATAACCTTTGCTGAAGGTACGCAAGATGATTACATTTTCCAGTTGACGAATTATAGGGATGCAATCATGGCTAGCAGAGGGGTCAACAAAATCCACATAGGCTTCGTCAATAACCAACACACCTTTGAAATCACGTGCCAATTTTTCTATTTCGGCTGCCGATGTCAGTACGCCTGAGGGCGCATGTGGGTTAACTACGAAACATAATTTTATATTGGCTGCATTGAGTTGCTGAGCAAAATCAGTGGACATTTTCCAGTCGGATTGCAAGGCAAAATTTTGGAGTTTGCAACCATGTGCTGCAGCCAAAACTTCATACAATGAATAACTCGGTTCTGCTATGCCAATACACTCATCTGGAGCCACAAAAGTGGCTAGAACCAGCCGCAATAACTCATCGCCGCCATTTGTCACAATTATGTTGTCAGGATTGACTGCATGTAACCGGGCCAGACTTTCTCTTAATGCCGAGGCCGTTGGCGGCGGATAACGCCGCAGGTTATCAACATGAATTCCGGATAAAGCAGCGACTACTGCCGGGCCAGGTGGATAAGGATTTTCATTGGTGTTCAATTTGATGACATCGGTACTGTCGGGCTGTTCACCAGAAGCATACCCGGCCATTGCCTGAATATTTTTACGCTCAAAGCTCACCTTGCTACTCCTGTTCGCGTTTGGGTTGTAGTGGGTAGATAAGTGAGTAGCCGTTTGTTCCATCCTTCCATCCATCGCTGTTCATGACGAATCTCTGGGGCGTTAGCAACTCTGCGGGCCAATGTTTGTTGGGCGCTTTTCACAAAATCTTCCAGTGGTGTGGTAGTCGCAGTCGGCATTCCCTGCAACACTTGTAACAACCCCCAGCCTTGACCTTGATACCGCTCGCTAGGGTTAGTGCCTTCACCTTTGAAATTGATGTAGTCAATCAAGGCATAGATTCCATTAGGTACTTGCGAATTGGCAAGGTTTATAAATTTACTTTTTATTTCCTGTTGTTCTGCTGTTGGAACCGTGGCCAGAACTAGTTCCAAGGCATGGTCAAACCGACTAATGATGAAGTCGGTTTGTAGATCCATATGGATGGTCAAGATTGTACGCAGTTCAATTAAATTATTGTCTTGTTGTGCTGCCAGAAATGCTGTTCTGGAAGTCCAGGGTTGCTTAAAGTTTGTGGCTTTGATCCAAGCAGGAATAGCTATCCCACGTTGTTGCATAAATGTCAGCAAGGCCGGAAAACTCTCGGTATAGATTTCTTGTTGTCCGGCTTGATACCAAATGAAATGCCCGATGCCAAAAGAGGGAAAGTTCTCTCCTTCATTCCAAGACGTGAGACAAGCGGGACGGCTGTTGCATTCGTTTTGGAAAATTTGTTGCCCCAGCCACTGTACCTGGGTTGCAGATAGTGCTGGCAGGTTTAATGAGGAACTTTGTGCAGATAAAAAGCCAGGATGCAGGGCCAAGCACAACAGTAAATACTGCCATAATCTGCTGTTATTGCACCGCATGATAAATAGCAAAGAGTAATTCCCGCGCTTACTAAAGTTACTTGGTTTTTCCCAAGGTTGGGCCGTTAAACAAGTTAAATATAGCCAAGTTATGATAACCTTGAGCATTAAATAGTTGCCAACAATTGTAGCATAGTGCTGTTGTAACCCTCGGCGTGGTAAGGGGATAAAAATATATTGCACATGATTAAAGGTATCAGCGGGTGGATGCAAGCAATCATCGAAGACCCAGCATATGCTGTTGTACTAGTAAAAATTTGGCAGTAGGGAAATCAACCTGCAGTATAAGGTTGTCACAATAGTACATGTCGAAAACGAGGTAGAAATTGGCTCAATTAGAAGATATCAAAGCGCCATCCGAGGTCAAAAATTTCGATAAAGATTTTCTTGGCAACCTAGCGCTAATTTCAAAAAAGCTGAAGTTCGCCAAAAATCTTAAAAAAGCTATGAAAGAGGTTGAGGCTGAAATGCTGGGCCTGCTTAAGTGCAAATTGTTTACTATTTATCAGAGTGTAGACAACGGCAAGGAAATTGAAGCCACTTTCAAGGGTGGCATCGGTTCGGATGAAGGCAGTAATAGCGTAATTAGAGTACCTTTTGGCACCACTTCGCTGTCAGGTTTCGTCGCATTGGGTCAACGCCCTCTTCTTGTTGAAAATGTCTACAACGCAGAAGAGTTGGTAAATATCCACCCTCGTTTGCAGTGGGACAAGAAATTCAGTGAATCTAAAGGCCTGTTTTTCAAATCCATGCTGGTGATACCCATCAAGGATGAAATTCTGCTGGGCGTAATACAAATTATCAACTTGCGTGATGACCCTGATTTTACTAAGGAAGATCTTAAAAATGCCACGTTGGTGGCGCAGATGCTGGGGCGCCAGTTCCGTGTCGAATTTCAAAGCACCCAAGGGCCATACGATTATCTGGTGCAGCAGGGACGTATTACCAGCAAGGATCTGGACGATATGCTGAAACAGGCCGATCTCTACAATGCCGGTATCTCTAAAACACTGATGGAAGATTTCAAAATCGAAGCGGACGAGATCGGCAAATCGCTTGAGCTCTACTATCGCGTTCCCTACATGAAATACGATCCTAGTATAACCATCCCTGCAGACCTTATGGAGAACTTGGACGTCAGTTATTTGCGCAAGAATTTATGGGTGCCTATATCCGGCAGCAAGAAAGAAATGGTTATTCTGATCAGTGATCCTGCTAACTATCAGCGCATCATGGAAATCCAGGGCATTCTCAATGCCAGTAATTATGTGTTCCGCGTGGGTTTGCCTGAACACATTTTACAATTTGTCGGGAGCGCTGCTAACGAAGAGGGTGAAGTCACGGGTTTTGATGACGTGTTCAAAAACCTAGAAGATGAGGGTGGTATCGATTTCGAAGAAAATAAAAAAGAGGATGAAGATGTAGTTGCAACATCAGCCATCATCCAATTAGTTAATCGGATTATTATGGAGGCTGAACGCATAGGTGGATCGGATATTCACATCGAACCCGGTAAGGATCGTTCACAGGGTATTGTGCGCGTGAGGGTTGACGGTATATGCCGCGAACTGCTTAAGGTTCCGGCAGAGCGCACAGCAGCACTTATCGCTCGTATCAAAGTTATGTCGCGCCTAGATATTTCTGAGCGTCGTTTGCCACAAGACGGTAAATGTAAACTCAAGATTCGCGGGCGAGCAGTCGAACTGCGTGTTGCTACAGTTCCCACTGTACAGGGCGAGGGAGCGGTTTTGCGTATTTTGGCCGCAGGTAGTGCCTTGCCCATGGAAAAATTGAATCTCAGTAAACCCAATTTTGACAATATGGTCGAAATTACCAAACATCCTCACGGCTTGGTTCTGGTAGTAGGGCCTACGGGTTCAGGTAAAACGACTTCTCTGCACGCAGTGCTAGGTTATCTCAACAAACCAGACCGCAAGATATGGACTGCGGAAGATCCGGTGGAGATAACCCAACCGGGTTTGCAACAAGTACAAATGCAGCCAAAGATAGGATTTACTTTTGCCAAAGCCATGCGTGCCTTTTTACGTGCCGACCCAGACATCATTCTCATTGGGGAGATGCGCGACAAGGAAACGGCATCCATTGGCGTGGAAGCCTCCTTAACAGGGCACTTGGTGCTGTCGACCTTGCATACCAACTCGGCTCCCGAAACCATTACCCGTTTGCTCGACTTAGGCTTGGATCCAGTGAATTTCTCCGATGCTCTGCTGGGGGTGCTAGCACAGCGTTTGATCCGAACCCTCTGCTCCAAATGTAAACAACCCTATAAACCCGAACCACAGGAGCTGGAGCATCTGGTCAAACAGTATGGCGAAGATGATTTCAAGACACTAGGAATCAACCTAGATGAAGTGCATTTGATGCGACCTGTGGGGTGCGAGGCGTGTGGCAAATCAGGTTATAAAGGTCGAACCGGTGTGCATGAGTTATTGAGAGGTACACGTGCCATGCAATCTTTGATCTACAAAAAATCTGATTTGTCCGATATCCGGGTCCAGGCCATCCAGGACGGGATGTGTACCTTGAAACAGGATGGCATTCTGAAGATTTTGATGGGACAAACTGATTATCCCCAGCTGCTGCGCATCATCTCCGAAGACTAACTCTCTGATCATTGCATTTGTTTGTAATCTTGCCTGCAATAAGAAGTGAATTATAAAATTGATACGGTAAATTAATTACTAGAATATGCCGATAATTCCAGTCTCAAATGCATAGCGTAACGCCGCCCTTCGGTAATTTATGCACAAAAAAAATGGCGGATTGTTTGGCTCTCTAAAATACGATGTTTTCTTTGTTTTTTGATGGAGATGTTTTTAACCAATTGATTTTACTAGAAAAATATATGCTCAAAATTTGAGCAGGTTAATAAAGTATTAAGAATTCTCGGGTAAATTGTTACTTGTGCATAACTTATCCACAAACTTATCCCAAGATTTTGTGGACAACCCGGCCCCCCTCGCTGATCCGCTTAACTTGGATCCTTAAGTATTCGATATTTGCAAGCATTCACATTCTGAGAATCACCAGTTTTTTGGGTTCATTGTCTGTGCAAGCCTCAACAAAATTATCAGTAATGTGCTTTCGCTGAAATGACGCGGTATACAACGGTTGCTTAGTGCTTACTGCGTACCAGGGGCAAGATTACTGATGGTATACTGACTAAGCATTTTCCACTCCTAGGCACTAACACTACATGTTGGAAATCAATGAAGAAATTCCTTTCCTCTGGCGATTAAGTTCAGACAATGACGAAGGATTTAGTATCGTCTCCATGGTTATTCCTTTCAAAACTGGCTCCGAAAATATTGAACATACCATCCAGACGGATGTGATCAGTTTCAATAGCGAAAATGAAGAAGTGGAGGAGGAAGAAATCCTAGAATGGAATGAAGACGATATCAGTTTGTTTCTCAAATTATTGTCGACACGTGAAGTGGTAAAGTCCATTGGCAATACTCACACTTTTCGGATTGACCTCAGTGACCCGGAAACCATCGAAATCGTCCACATTGTTGCTGCTGCTGGGTTCGGCATGGCGCTGGCTGTGGACGATCTGCTGGTGAATGATCCTGCCAATGCTGTACATGTGATAGCCGAGCATGAAATAGGCTCAAGAGTTACCCTACAAACAGTAGACGGCTACAAACGTGGTGTTGTGGTTGCTAATGAAGAAGAAGAGGTTGTTTGTGTGTTATTAGATCCAATCAAGTTGGATCATTTTTCTGAAATGTCTGATATCCATCCCCACGATCTCGTTGTAGTAAAAACTCATCAGTTGTTACCTGCTCGCTACAGCAGTCAGGCGCCGACAGCTGCCGACACTCTGCATTAGTTACTGCAACATCCCAATCGTTTTTCAGGCAAGTACAGACCCCTACGAGTTAAGTGTTTTCATGACTAATTTTGCAGAAGAAGTAGCAAAGCGGCGTACATTTGCGATTATTTCGCATCCTGATGCAGGCAAAACCACGATAACGGAAAAACTTCTTCTGTACGGACGTGTTATCCAGAAAGCCGGTACCATAAAAGCCAAAAAATCAGATCGTCATGCCACCTCCGACTGGATGACAATGGAGCAAGAGCGTGGTATTTCGATTACTTCCTCGGTGATGCAATTTCCCTATCGTGACCGCATAGTTAATTTGCTGGATACCCCTGGTCACGAAGACTTCTCGGAAGACACTTATCGAGTACTGACTGCTGTGGATTCGGTGTTGATGGTGATAGACGGAGCCAAGGGCGTGGAAGAACGCACCGTTAAACTAATGGAAGTTTGCCGTCTGCGCGATACCCCGATTATTACCTTTGTGAACAAAATGGACCGCGATATACGGGCTGCTGTCGATGTGCTCGACGAAATCGAAAACGTCCTCAAGATCCAGTGTGCTCCCATTTATTGGCCACTGGGCATGGGTAAGGAATTCAAAGGTATTTATAACCTGTATACCGACACTGTGTACATGTACGAACACGGCCAATCGAACGAAATCCGTATTGTCCAAAAATTAAAAGGCCTGGGGAGTGATGCAGTTACCGATTATTTGGGGGCCTATGCTGATGATTTCCGTGCCGAGATCGAATTGGTTCGTGGCGCCAGTCATACTTTCGACCACGAAGCTTATCTTGCCGGCAAACAATCACCCGTATTTTTTGGCACTGCGCTGGGTAATTTTGGTGTGGAAGAAATGCTCGATAATTTTGTAGAGTGGGCACCATCACCACTGTCACGCCCCACTTTGACGCGTGCTGTACAGCCCACAGAGACCACTTTTACTGGATTTATTTTCAAGATTCAGGCCAATATGGATCCCAAACATCGCGACAGAGTTGCATTTATGCGCATCTGTTCAGGTGCGTACGAAAAAGGCTTGTATATGCAACATGTACGTCTTGGTAAAGAAGTTAGAATTAGTGATGCGGTGACTTTTCTCGCAGGCGATCGTGCGCAGGCGGAATACGCTGTCGCAGGTGACATAGTAGGTTTGCACAACCACGGCACCATTCAGATAGGGGACACATTTACATCTGGTGAACTTTTACATTTCACAGGAATCCCGCATTTTGCCCCGGAGTTGTTCAAACGTATTCGCTTGAAGGACCCCCTTAAACTCAAGGCCTTGCAAAAAGGACTGACGCAATTGTCAGAAGAAGGCTCTACTCAGGTATTTATGCCAGTACGCAACAACGATTTAATTGTAGGTGCGGTGGGTGTATTGCAGTTTGATGTGGTGGCCTTTCGCCTCAAGGACGAATATAACGTCGATTGCATTTATGAACCTATCAGTGTGTATACCGCACGCTGGGTGGAAGGAGATGCAGTTAAACTGGAAGAATTTAAACGTAAGGCCCACGACAATATCGCCATTGATGGAGGGGGTCATCTCACCTATCTTGCGCCAACTCGAGTTAATCTTGCGCTTACTGAAGAACGCTGGCCCGAATTACGATTTTTTGCAACGCGAGAACATTGATGGCGATACCCTTAGTGCTCTGGGTTATCTATCGATAGCAGTGATAATCCGGCAAGATCGGGTCCTTTACCGGACCCCGCTTCACTTTCGGACAAGCTGATTCTCAGACGCAGGTTGTTTTTGGAGTCAGCGTTGCTGAGAGCTTCGTCGATTGAGATTTTGCCCTCTTTATACAGTTGAAAGAGCGCAGCATCAAAAGTACGCATACCTATGCCTTCGGATTGCTCCATTGTGGCCTTGATTTCCTCTATTTGGTTATTCTTGATCAGATCGGCAACACGCGGTGTATTTAATAAAATTTCAATGGCGGCAACACGTTTGCCATCAATGGAGGGAATCAAGCGCTGCGAAATAATTCCACGCAGGTTGAATGCAAGATCCATTTGTAGTTGATGATGCCTTTCTTCAGGGAAAAAATTCATGATACGGTCGAGTGCCTGATTGGCATTATTTGCGTGCAGAGAGGACACACATAAGTGCCCAGTTTCAGCGAAAGTGAGCGCGTATTCCATGGTATCTTCCGAACGAATTTCACCGATCATAATCACATCTGCTGCCTGTCGTAAGGTGTTTTTCAGGGCAACTGGATATGAGGTTGTGTCCATGTCTACTTCGCGTTGGGTAACGATGGATTTCTTGTGTGAATGCACAAACTCTATCGGATCTTCGATGGTGATGATGTGACCTTCGGAGTTCTGATTGCGGTAGTCGATCAAAGACGCTAATGAAGTTGATTTGCCTGAACCCGTCTTTCCGACAAATAGAATGAGCCCGTTTTTATTCATAATAAGATCGGTCAGGCTGTCGGGCAGGCCCAGTGATCGGTGATCTGGGATGCTAGCTTTGATGGTACGCGCCACAATGCCAAATTCACCACGTTGTAGAAAAATATTGACACGAAACCTACCAATACCAGGCTCCTCAATTGCCAGATTCAGATCAGGGCTTTTCTCAAACTGTTTGATCTGATCCTCATTCATCAAATCGTGAGCAATTTTTTTGGTCTCGCCCACATGTAATATTTCTTTCCGCATTGGCACTAAGCGACCATAAGCTTTCATGCAGGGTTGAGCTAGCGTAGATAGAAACAAATCCGAACCGTCTTTATCGACCATTTCTTTAAGGAGTTCTTTTAGAAAACTCATATTTAAATCTCTATATAACCTTATTGTTTTAGCAATGTTTTATTTAGGGGGAGCTCGGCATTGGTTTGTAAAAGCGTTTGGCTGTGAACCAAGGTACAAGCTCTTCGTGTTTGTGTACTTGATCTGCCACGCCAAGGGTTAATGCAAACAGTGCCATTCGAATCAATACACCATTATCTGTTTGCCGAAAAATCGCCAGGCTTGGATTTTGATTAAGATCGTTATCCAGTTCGTTGGCTTCCGCACGTGAATCACGCGGCAAAGGATGCATGATGACCGTATTGGGTTTGCAATGTTGTGTATAGGTGGCCTGGTTGAGCCGGAAGCGACCACGGTAAATATCAGCTTCGCCCTGGTTGGCAAAACGTTCTTCTTGGATGCGTGTGAGATAGATTGTGTCGTTGTTCTGCAAGCCTAGTTGCATGTCATCGGTTGTCACCACTGTGTGACCCGCGCTGCGTAACTGGTCGACAATTTCTGCAGGCATCATCAGTTCGGTGGGCGACACCAGCGTGAAATGAATTTTGTCATACAGACATAACAATTTACTCAGCGAATGTACGGTGCGACCATATTTGAGATCACCCACCATGGCAATGCGCAAGTTGCTTACAGGGCCACTGATGCCGAGTTCTTTGCGAATGGTGTAGAGGTCGAGGAGCGCTTGAGATGGATGTTCGGACGGCCCGTCACCTGCATTGATAACAGGCACACGGCTAGCGCGTGCGAATTCGTCAACCGAACCAGCCACGGGATGACGCATGGCAATAACATCACTGTAACCACTGATCACCCGCGCTGTATCGTACAAAGACTCACCTTTACTGATCGCCGATGTTTTTATATCTGAAGTTTCCCGCACATGCCCGCCAAGCAAATTAAAGGCACAGCCGAAACTGACACGGGTACGGGTGGAAGATTCAAAAAAAAGATTGCCCAAAATGGCTCCATCGAGGACGCGGGTACGTTTGCTACGCAGCGCATAAGGCTCCATGGCATCGGCTACACGGAACAGATGTTCTACGTCCTGACGGTCGAACTGGTTGATGGAAAGGATATGAGAGCCGGTAAATTGCATGGCAGTCTGAAAATTCCTTATACTTATGGAGTAATACAAGAGTGATGGTACACGTATTGAAGGACTAAGAAAATTGTCATGGTGATCATCAAGCCCATTCTCAATTGTCTTTATTGGTCTGTTATCCACTGCCATTTTTATACTCCCCGCTAGGAATACATCCAATGGGGGCATCAGTATTGGCAAGACTTAGGCTGGTAAGTCTCTAGTGAGGTGGCGATTATTAGTATTTTCTAGCCAATTTGGCACCAACACATGGATGAAATGGAGTGCCAGTTATCACCGGCACACTCGGCAATGATAATCTCCTACAGGGCACGTCTAATAACGACAAAATCCACAGTCTTTCGTGCAACAACATGTTTTGGGCGGTTAGGAAATGACACCCTTATGGTGATGGTGGTAACGAAAATCTTGATAAAGGTGTGAGCTACTCCGACCCCGGTGCAGTAGGCTTTGCATGCTATTGGTGTATCCACACCTGATGCAAATGTGTCTGTACTTTGGCTGCTGATGCAAACTGGCATTGAGTAGAGACTAGTGTAGAGATTTGTCGCCAACTTATTTAACAAACTGTTAGGGTGTTATGCAAAAGTCACAGGAAAATTACCCGCTACCATGAAAACTATTTTCTGGCACGACTACGAAACTTTTGGCATCGATCCGCGCCGCGACCGCCCCTGTCAGTTTGCGGGTATCCGTACTGATGAAGACCTTAATATTATTGACGATCCAGTCGAGATTTTTTGTCAACCAGCTCCGGACTTTTTGCCGGATCCGGGTTCCTGTGCCATCACAGGCATCAGTCCTCAACATGCCCTTACCAAAGGGGTGCCAGAAGTAGAATTCTGTGCCCGCATTGCGCGCGAATTTATGGAGCCGGGTACTTGTGTTGCTGGCTACAACAGTATTCGTTTCGATGATGATGTGACGCGCCATTTGTTTTATCGCTGTTTTTACGATCCTTACGAGCGCGAATACAAAAATGGCAACTCGCGCTGGGATATCATCGATCTGCTGAGAATGACGCAAGCCTTGCGTCCGGACGGAATCAACTGGCCACAAAACGATGATGGCAGCCCTAGCTTTCGTCTGCAGTTGCTCACTGCCGCCAATGGCATCGCCCATGTAGGTGCGCATGATGCACTGGCCGATGTGCGGGCTACTTTGGCAATGGCGCAGCTTGTTAAACAAAAACAACCCAAGTTATACGACTATCTTTTTACGCTGCGGGACAAAAATCGAGTCTTACCTTTGCTGGATCTGACAAAGCAGGAACCTGTGGTGCATGCTTCGCGTATGTTCGCTGCGGGCATTGGTTGTCTTGCCATTGTGTTACCGCTGGCGCGACATCCACACAATTCTAATGGCATCATTGTTGCTGATCTGCTGAGTGATCCCACGCCTTGGGCAACACTGAGTGCAGTGGCAATACGAGAACGGCTGTTTACGCCGAGCGCAGAACGTGCCGAAGGTGAAGCACGTATTCCTCTAAAAACAATTCACATTAATCGATGTCCGGCAGTTGCACCTATCACAGTGCTGACAGAAGCGATTGTTAATCGTTACGCGCTAGACATGGATGCTATGGATCGCAATCGTCAAAAACTGCTGGCGATACCTGGTTTGGCGCACAAAATTGCTGAAGTATTTAACGAACAGCCCGCAGATAGCAGCGGGGGTGATCCTGACTTTATGCTTTACAGCGGTGGATTTTTCGATACTCATGACAAACGTGCCATGGAAAAAATGCGCACAATGTCGTCCGCACAATTGGCAAGCTTACCGTTTTCTTTCCACGATCCCCGTTTGCCTGAAATGTTATTCCGGTACCGTGCTCGCAACTATCCACAGACGCTTACTGCTGAAGAACAACAACGTTGGATGGTTTACTGTCGTCAACACTTGTTAGGTGAAGCGCCTGGCGCAGGTGTGTCCATGGCCGAGTTTGCCACTAGGCTCGCGAATATTACCGAGCCCCTGCCAACCCAGTTGAGAGCAAGTCTCAAAGCTTATGCCGAGCAACTGCGTCAACAGTTTGTAATTTCATAGGCGACTGGTTTCCAATCCATTCAAATTCTTCTAAATACGTACCTGTTGGTTCGTGAGGGCTCGCATAGGGAGTCAGGGCTAAGACATAAGGTGCGCCGGACGAGACCGAGGTAAAGCATTCGTCGAACGCATAAACCCATTTATTTGGCTGTCATTGGCTTCCATGCCAATCAGATCGTCGAAAACTCCACCTGGGTCTTCACTCTGAACCACTTCGTACATCGGATCTGATGTCAAGCCTAGTCATGCAGCAACTTTCCACAGTCTTTTGCCTATTGTGAGGCATCTGCATAGAATGATCTTCTGGTTGGTGCGGAAACTCCTTTGTGGCAATAAACATACATAATTTTGACGATATAAGACCTTATCGCGACGATGAGGTCAGAGGTGTATTGGATGGTCTGCTGAAAGATCTTCAATTGTCACGGTCGCTGGCAAAATTTCGGTATCCGAGTTGGTATCGCTGGTTTCCCGCCCCCATAACACTGCTCGTGCAACTGGCGTTGAAAAAAGAGTTGCGGCATGTCAATACTGTTCGTGAAGTACAAATCATCATTGAGAAATACCTCGACAAACTTATTGAAACTACCACTTCAAGTCTGACCCAAAGTGGAGTGGAGCTGCTCGATAACAAAAAACCCTATCTGTTCATTAGTAATCACCGTGACATCACCATGGATCCGGCGCTGGTCAATTACATGTTGTATCACCACGGCAAGGACACCATGCAAATAGCAATTGGCGATAATCTCCTCAAGCGTCCGTTTCTGAGTAGTCTGATGAAACTGAACAAGAGTTTTACCGTTAAACGTTCGCTACAAGGGCGTGCCAAACTGACCGCAAGCAAACAACTGTCGGCCTACATTAAGTATTGTATTGAGCTGGGCGAGAATGTGTGGATTGCCCAGCGTGAAGGTCGTGCTAAAGATGGCATCGACAAAACAGAGTCGGCCATAATCAAGATGTTGCAATTGGCCAGTCGCGAAGCACCTAACCATGAAACACTTGCCGCGGCGCTTAATCAGCTCAACATAATACCGGTGGCAATCTCCTATGAGTTTGATCCGTGTGATGGTGCCAAGGCAGCAGAATTACACGCCAAAGCTACCACTGGCTCCTTCGTGAAAGATGAAAATACAGACATGCAAAGTATACTCACTGGCATTGTTGGCAATAAGGGCTCAATTCACGTGAGTTTTGGCCAATGCCTCGTGATCAATGATGCAGCGACTGCCGATGATGTGGTCGACCTTATCGATGCTCAGATTATCAACAACTATCATTTACATCTGGTGAATTACCTAGCGCTCGAAATAATTCAACCCTTGTTTATGGATTTCAACACCTTGCCAAATCTGTTTGCGGTCAGTGTTGCAGACGTCACACAAAAACGGCAGGAATTTGTCCATCGTCTGCAAACACTTGCACCGGTTTTACAGCCTTTCGTATTGAACATGTATGCTAATCCAGTAATCCGTAAAGCAGAAATGCAGTCTCGCTCGCTCGCGCATGGAATGTAATGCTGTCTGATGATATAAAACTAAAAATACAGTCCACCTATTCGCTGTTGCTGGAACGCAAGGGTTTACAAACTCGTCCGGGCCAGAAACGGATGATTGCGGAAATTGCACGCACCTTGTCGACAGTGGCGATGGACGCCGAGGGTCATCGTAGTGCAGCAGAACCTGGGGTGTGTGTGGTGGAAGCCGGTACCGGTACTGGTAAAACACTGGCCTACCTGGTGGCAGCACTGCCGGTTGCCCAAGCGCTCAATAAAAAACTGATAATTGCCACTGCTACTGTTGCCTTGCAGGAACAGGTGATCTTAAAAGACATTCCGGATTTACAGCGCAACAGTGATTTGCAATTCACTTACGCCTTGGCAAAGGGGCGTGGGCGTTATTTGTGTCTGGCCAAACTGGATAATGCGCTGCGGGCCAACAGCAGCAGTGATGCAATGCGCGATTTATTCAAAGTGGAGTTATACGATCCGGCCACGGTTAATCGGGCCTTGTACGAACGTATGCTAGAAAGTTTGAATCAGGGCGACTGGCAGGGTGATCGCGACGATTGGACGGAAGTGCTGGAAGACGATCACTGGCGAGCAGTGGCGGTGGAAAAAGGTCAGTGTGCTTTTAATCGCTGCGCTTATTTTGCGACCTGCTGTTATTTTCGCAGTCGCGATAATCTAGATAAAGTAGATTGTATTGTTGCCAACCACGATCTGGTGTTATCCGATCTGGCCCTTGGGGGTGGCATCATATTGCCAGCGCCGGCCGACTCCATTTATATTTTTGATGAAGCACATCAATTACCAGGTAAAAGTATTTCGCATTTTTCCCATTTCGTAAAATTGCACAGTACCGGCAAATGGCTGGAACAACTAACGGGTATTACCTCACGCCTTGCTCAGGAAATACAAAACAAAGGCTCTCTGGCAACCTTGCTTCTTCAAGCTGCAGAGCTGGCTCAGTCAGTAGGCCACAGTCTGCAGCGTAACTATGTTTTGTTCGAACAATTTACCGACAAGGCAGAATCAGCTTCATCGCGTGGTGATGTTACGCAATATGTTTTTGTAAGTGGCGTTGTAGATAAATCCGTGTGTGCTTTGGTGCAATTACTTAGTAACGAATTCCACGATCTGTGGGCGAAACTGGGCAAAATCACCGAATTCACCAAACAATATCTGGAAGAAGAGCATGGTGAACTGGATCGGCAACAGGCAGAAACTTGGTTTCCCTTGTTTGGATCGGCGCAGATGCGTGCTGAAGCTGCTGCCAGTTGCTGTCGGCATTTTGCCCGCGCGGATCCCTCTGATCTAACACCCACTGCGCGTTGGTTAACATTCAATGCAAATAAGGGTGAGTTGGAAATAACTCTGTCTACCAGCCCGGTGCTCGCTGCAGAATCTTTGCAGGAATATCTGTGGGAAGAATGTTTTGCAGCAGTACTTACCTCGGCCACGTTAACCACGTTAGGCAATTTCAATTTTTTACAACAGCGTTGTGGCTTGCCGGACTCTACTGCCTATCATCGTATTGCCAGCCCTTTTAGTTACCAAGAAGCCGCTACTCTTCGAATTCCGAAGTCGGGATTCGATCCCTCCGATAATGCAAAACATACTCAGGCTATTACGGACTTGCTACCCACGCTGTTACAAAACAAGAGTGGAGCATTGGTCTTGTTCAGTTCGCGTCGGCAACTATTAGATGTATTGGCGGGACTACCACCGTTATTTCGCTTGCAGGTGTTGGCACAAGATGATTATTCCAAACAGGAAATAATGCGAATTCACCGTGCCACAGTCGACAAAGGCCAGGCCAGTATTATTTTTGGACTGGCTAGCATGGCAGAAGGGATCGACTTACCCGGCGCTTATTGCACCCATGTGGTGATCGCAAAAATTCCCTTTCCGGTACCCAACGACCCGGTGGATGCTACACATGGCGAATGGGTCAAGGCGCAAGGCCGCAATCCATTTCAGGAAATCAGTGTGCCAGAAGCAGCATTACGTTTGATTCAAGCCAGTGGACGGCTGTTACGGCAGGAAACTGATACCGGCACCATCACGATTCTGGATGAACGCTTGCTCACACGTTCTTATGGCCGCGCGATTCTGGATTCGTTACCGCCCTATTTGCGCGAAACATTTTAGGTAAAGATTAATCAAAGTGATATCGTCGCTTGGAAGGATTTAACCGTAGGCAACGTAGCATCCTAAAGTATTCAGAAGAAACCATCTAAAAGGGGCAATACATGAAAAAAACGATGACACTGTTATTGGCACTAGGCCTTACCAACAGCGCTTTTGCACAGGCGCCATCTTCTACATTCGATCGTGGCAGCAGCCTGCAGGTTTGGCAAACTACCGATTATCAAGCGATGCTTAGCAGCTGTGCTAAGCCGCCGCAATCTTTCAGAATCGGTGGCGCTGGTGCTAATGCGACAACCGAAGAACCACCAGCTCCCGCAATGCCAGTGGCCAACGCCATTCCCGACATTATCGATGGTGACCAGCAGTGGCGTGTGGTCTGGGCTTGGCAGGGTAATAATGCCGACGGTCCTATTGCCGGTGATAATGGCTTGCTGTTGTTCGCCAACCAAGATGCCAGCAATGTGATGCAACTGGATCCGACCACTTCCCTCGCTCAAATAATTCATAACGACACCAATACCGGCGGCTCTGTGTCGCGTAGCAAGAACGGCGCACTGTTTCTGGGTATGCGCGGGTTACACTCGGGAATCATGCAACTGGAACCGGAACGCAAGGTTATCGCTGACACCATTAATGGAGAGCCCTTCGATTGCACTGGCGGTGTTGTGAATGATATTTCCGCTGATAGCAAAGGGGGCGTCTATATTGCTGTATCCGGTGCGGGGGTGTATTACGCCGACAAAGAGGGCGTGATCACTCAATATGGTACTGAAGTGAGTGGGGCCAACGGCATCATCCTCAGCCCGAAAGAAGACGTTCTTTATGTCACCAATGGCCCAATGCTGGTGGCTTTCGATGTGGGGGCAAATGGAGGTCTTACCAATCAGCGCGACTTTGCCGCGTTGAGTGGTGGCGGCGACGGATCTGCTGTGGACAATGAAGGCCGCATCTATGTTGCCGCGGGTTCCGCCGTTAATGTCATTTCACCAGCAGGCGAAGTGCTGGGTGTTATTCCTGGCCCCTCGGGACTACATGGCGTGGCTTTCGGCGGTGCAGACAAGCGTACGCTGTTCGGCATCGTGTTTTACGGCGGCTGGGGCACTGTAACCGCAAGAAACCAAGTCGTGGCTATTGATATTCTGTCTCAGGGTTATCTCGGCCGCGCCAAATAAAATATTGTAGTCAGAGTCCGAATGACACTGACTTTAGCAATCGTCATCCCGGTGCATACCGGGATGGGCCCCTAATACAAAGTTTAACTACAAATTCACCGGATTCCGGCCTGCACCGGAATCACTAGTTAGTTTGAAAGCCGACTAAGTCAGTACCATTCGTGTCGGAGTCGATTTGGTTGCGGTTTACTTCTGCCGGCCTGCAAAACCGGGTGTCAGCATAGGAATGGTATAAATTGTCATCGCAATATTGCGGATGCCTTCGGGTGTAGTCCAAGCCTTCCCATCGGGACCCACCACACCCATTTGCGGTACGTAAAGAATATTTTTGTCGGGGCCAGAGAAGGCAAGTGTTATAGGACGCCGTGGTGTTGGGATCAGTCCCAAATAGTTACCCTGCTCGGACAATACATGCACACCGAGCGCAGCAGTAATATACAGACGGCCTTCCGCATCGATGGCCATGCCGTCACCACCATTGTCACCATTTAAACTGCCGAACACACGGCGGTTGGCAGTGCTGCCATCCCTCGCTACATCAAAAGCCAGTACTTCGGTAGCGTTGGTAACATAAAGCACATCACCGCTGCGATTAAGCATGATGCCATTGGACGATATGTCCTGATTGGCAACAACAGACACAACGCCGCTGGCACTGACATGAAATGCACCGCCACTGGTAAAAAATGCACCACCATTATTGTCGGCAATCAGATCATTGACACGACCCAGTGAACCGCCATTGGCAAAGCTGTTGGCGAGTAATCTGAATTCAGGCAGCAGTTGCACGACGCGTGTCAATTCGTTACAGCCTGCCAATTCATCATTAAACGGTTCGGTGCAGGTACGCTGAACTGAAAACAAACGACCTTGTGTATCGATTGATATCGAGCCGGCGCCATTGGTATTTTCAAGATAAGTAAATTGCTGGCCATCAGTATTTAGTTTAATTATTTTGTCAGTTTGTTCTTGGGCAAATAGTACGCCGCCATCGGTAGTCGCTGTGATGCCGTCAGCACTGACAAAATCTGCCCACAGCAAAGACCACTGCGATCCTGCGGTCACAACACCATCAATAGCATTGATGGTTGTGGCGCGTTCTCCAGCCAATAGCGTTTGCGCAGAAATATGTCCAGCAACGCATAGCAGTAATACGCAAGCACTAACAAGTTTCAATTTTCGAATTGCAGTCATGACAGAGCTCCATTTAGGTAAAGTAGTATATTAAAAAACCCAACATTAGTAATTTTAAAGGCAGGCATGGGGCCTTCCTGCTAAGGGTGTGTGGATATTGATCAGCGCAGCAAAGGCCTGATGGTTTTAATGGTGACATCCTGTAACGGACGGGATTCAGTATTTACCGGAGTCTTGCCGATAATATCCAACACAGCCAGTCCGCCACGAATTTTTCCAAACACGGTATGTTTTCCCGTCAGCCATGCGGTATCGGCGAGGGTGATGAAAAATTGGGAGCCATTACTGTTGGGGCCGCTGTTAGCCATTGCGATCACACCTTGTACTGGTGTGCGTGAATGCAAAGTATCCAGATAACGATACCCCAGCATCTCGTAGATTTCTTTTACATTCAGGGTGCGCAAACGTTGATCGACTTCGGCGACACGCGCTTCCAGGCTTTCTTTGCTGGTGATACCTAGTTTTTGGTAGAGCGGTTGCAATACCCGCACCTGAAAATCTTGCTGGCTGCGAACGCCCAAAATCGGATTTGGCATACCTTGTTCGTCCAGCACCAGCATTTTGTCGAGGCCGAGACTTACGGCACTGATTTCATCTGCAAATTCATAACCGGGTGTGCCATCACCCAAGCCAGTAGGACTGCCGCCCTGAATCATGAAGCCAGCAATCACACGATGAAAAATTAGGCCATCGTAAAAAGGGCGCATGACTTGTTGGCCAGTAGCCGGATCTGTAAAGGCTTTGGTGCCGTCGGCCAAAGTCAGAAAATTTGCAACAGTTTGGGGTGCTTCTGCGGGGAACAACTCCAGCAACATGTCACCTGCTGTAGTGCTGATCACCACCAGAGGATTGTTGATGTTGTCGATAGTCACTTGCTCGATACGGCCGTTGAGAGTGACTGCAATAGTCGGTAGGGCAGGTGTAACCGGAGCCGGTGTCACCACTGGCGTTGCCGGAGGCAGTACAGCTTCTGCTGCAAATCCGGGCAGCCCTAAAAAGAAACCTGCAAGCAGGGAATAACGCAGAAATGTGATCATGAAATATCCTCCTGCACGGGAGTCTACCATCAAGCTTTAAATGGGCAAAAAAACAACTGTCGCGCCAGCACCCGAATCTGGTAAAAAGTGCAGGCAAAATTTCTATCTACTTTTCAATCAACCCCATCGGAAGAGACTACTATGCAAAAATTTTCACCTGTTCTACTAGCACTTGCCATGATGGCCGGTGCTACTACCGTCGTTGCAGCTCCTGAATACGTGACCATTGCAATGGAAATTGATGTTGCCAAACCGGCCGACGAAGTTTGGGCCAAGGTAGGCAAATATTGCGATATCAGTGAGTGGCTCAAGCTGGACTGTACAATTACATCTGGTACAGGCGAGATGGGTACTGTGCGTGTATTGGCTGGTGGTCGTATCAATGAAATACTTGTTGCAAAAACTGCTCTTTCTTACGGTTACACTCAGCCCGTTGTGGATGGCCAGTTCTACAATCTCTATCACGGCTTCATGGAGGCTGTGCCGGTTACTGCGACAACCTCAAAATTACTCTACACACTGATGTTGGATGAATCGGATAAAGCTGATCAGGCCGCCAAAGATGCTGATGTCGCCCGCCGCCGTACTTCGTTTGAAACTGCGCTTAAGAACATGAAGGCAATTGCCGAGCAGCCATAAGCACGCACGTATTAACCCTGGCGCTTGCTACATAAACCGGGGCAGCCCTGCACATCAAACGCACCTAGACACAACGACAAGTGCTGCAGCCAAATGTGCGGGGCAGCGACGCTCAGGGAACAATCGTACTGGTTCTGCCAATGGCCTGCTGCTGGTCGTTGACCATTAGGTCCGGCGCGTAGTTCGACTGCTGGCATTGGTACTCGAATAGTTCCTCACCTTCGTGCCAATTGAGCTGGAGCCTGCCTTCGAGGGGGCGCTCATAGGTCTGGGGATCCTCCATCACAAAACGATAGGCCAGCGTGTTCTGGTCGGGTCTGCTGAAATACTCCGTCACATGCACCGCTTCGGTATGCGGCAGCCCCATACGTTCAAACCAGAAGTCGGTGTTATAGCCGACTGAATCAATCACCAGCGTATCACCGTCCCACCAGCCAATATTGTGCCCGTAATTGGTCGGTTCAAAGTCTTGCGGATGAGTACGGCCATCCATAAACACTTCCCGGTAGGTGTGTGGCCCGCCGATATCGAAGATGAACAAGCGCTGCAGCGTGGCGATTTCGAGTATTTCCACACCATAAGGCGTCAGCAATTGCCGCATGGCACCCGAGGGCTTGCAGCGTGCATGGGGTTCGAGGTCGTGGGTCTGGCGCGCATCGAACAAGCCTTTGGCCCAAGGTTTGAAGGCAATCTCCTCCACATTGAAGAAGGGTATGCCAGTGCTGTAATCCGGTACCCACAGCCCCAGCGGCTGTCCAGGTGCGTTGCTAATGAATACACGACCTTCAGCATTACGCGGCACTGGGGAGGGTTCGGCAGCAGTAGCAGCATGTGTGGTCAGCAGCAATGCTAATGCAACAGACAGGAGCAAACGCGGAATAGGGTAGTAGCCGAGCTGGTGCATGTGGGTATCTCTGGTAGGCAAGTGAAGAGAGCTGCCAGTATAAAGGGTGCAAAGGGGATTGTGGAAATTAACAATGACACTTACGCGAGATCATCGTGGCCGATGCTGTGCTGGAATTCAACTCCGTCCCCACCAATTTCGCCAGGGCGTCTGGATCGAGAAAGGCGCGGTACACACGCTCGGGTTTGGCAGGCAGCACTGTAAAGTTTTGTGAGAAGAAAGCAATTTATTCGCAACCGAAGACATAAAAATCTTAATGCACCACCTTCTTCCCTTTGGTTCCTTCCTCCATATCTCTCTGCGTAATCTCCACCACAAAGCTCTCCTGCTGCAGCTTCTTCACGGATTCCGCGCGTTGCTCTGCTTCTGCCTTACGCAATTTTTCTTCGTCGTGGAATAGTTCGGCGTTGAGGGACATTTGCCGGGTCAGGTGGGTTTTCAGGCGGTCGACGACGTGTGTCATGACTTCGAGAGTTTGGCTCAACTGCTCCAAAGTCATCAAGGTCTGCTCAGAGTTCTTTTCTACTTCTTGTTTGTCGGCCATGGGGTCACCTCATTATTAAGGAAGGGGTCAGACCGAGGCGCAGCCGAGTTCTGACCCCGGGACTCTAAGTGGCATTGAGCCGCTGTCATTCCCAGGTCAACGCGCCACCGGTTTGATATTCGATCACGCGAGTCTCAAAGAAATTCTTTTCTTTGCGTAAATCCATAATCTCGCTCATCCAGGGAAAAGGATTTTGGGCACCAGGATATTGTTCCTTGAGGCCAATTTGGATCAGACGACGGTTGGCGATGAACTGCAGATATTCTTCCATCATCGCGGCGTTCATGCCGAGTATGCCGCGTGGCATGGTGTCGCGGGCATATTCAATTTCTAGTTGGGTGGCTTCCAAAATCATTTGTGTGGATTGTTGCTTCATGCTCTCGTTCCACAACTGCGGATTTTCTAGTTTGATCTGGTTGATCATGTCTATGCCGAAATTGAGATGCATGGACTCATCGCGCAAAATGTACTGGAACTGTTCAGAGGTGCCTGTCATTTTGTTACGGCGGCCCATAGACAAAATCTGTGTAAAGCCGCAGTAGAAGAAAATTCCTTCAATACAGCAATAAAATGCAATGAGGTTGCGCAGCAGTTGTTGGTCGGTTTCCAGTGTGCCAGAGGTAAAATTTGGGTCGCAAATGTCGTGAGTGTATTTCAGACCCCAGGACGCTTTTTTCGCTACCGATGGTACTTCGTGATACATGTTGAATATTTCACCTGCGTCCATGCCAAGCGATTCGATACAGTACTGATAGGCATGGGTATGGATGGCTTCTTCAAAGGCCTGTCGCAGAATGTACTGTCGACATTCTGGGTTGGTGATTAAACGATAGATGGCCAGCACCAGATTGTTGGCAACTAGCGAATCGGCAGTCGAGAAAAAGCCTAGGTTCCGTTTGACAATAGTACGTTCGTCGGCTGTCAGGCCGCCTTCCCTTTTCCATAGCGCGATGTCAGCATTCATGTTGACTTCCTGCGGCATCCAGTGATTGGCACAGCCATCCAGATATTTTTGCCAGGCCCAGTCGTATTTGAAAGGTACCAACTGGTTGAGGTCGGCGCGGCAGTTGATCATGGCTTTCTGGTCGACAGTCACCCGCACGGCGGCACCGGCTAGTTCAGCGGCACCGATGCTTGGGTCGATGGCGGCCACAGCACGCAGGGCTAGCTCTACTGGATGTACATTACCGGTTGCTGCAGAAGTACGCGCCAAAGTACCAGCGGGGAGCACGGTTGAAATCGGGCTGGCTGCTATCGCAACCGCAGGTGCCGGTACAGCACCCAGTTCGACGGCTTTGTCAGCGAGTATAGCTGTGGTGTGTGTGGCTATTTGCGCAGCTAACTGCGCAGTTAGCTGCGCTGCTAATTGGGCTACAACAGGCACACTAGGCGCACTTTCTTCCTTGTTGAATTCATCCCAAGACAGCATAACTCCTCCATATTCTTGTTTGGTTTGCTTGCACAGAACACGCTTTAAGAAAGATCTTACGTGGTCTGTGCGCTTTTATAGATAACTGTTACTGACAAGCCTCACACTCGGGATTGTCGATCAAACATGCCTTTGGTTCTGCTGCGGTGTCGATTGCCGGTGCCAGCATTTGTGCTGATACTGCATTTAACTTGCCGGCCGCCACGGTGGATTTCTCAGTGCTGGTGGCCGATAACGCACGCAGGTAATAGGTGGTTTTGAGACCGCGCAACCAAGCCATACGATAGGTCACATCCAGCTTTTTGCCGTTGGCATCGGCGATATAAAGGTTGAGTGACTGTGCCTGATCAATCCATTTCTGCCTGCGGCTGGCGGCTTCCACCAACCATTGCGGTGGGATCTCAAACGAAGTGGCGTACAACACTTTCAACGCATCTGGGATGCGATCAATTTTCTGCACACTGCCATCGTAGTATTTAAGATCGTTGAGCATCACGCTGTCCCACAAACCTTGTGCTTTCAGGTCACGAATCAGGTAAGGATTGACCACGGTGAATTCGCCTGACAGATTCGATTTCACATAGAGGTTCTGATAGGTCGGCTCGATCGATTGGGATACGCCGCAGATGTTGGCAATAGTTGCGGTAGGGGCAATCGCCATCACATTGGAATTGCGCATACCTTTGGCGGCAACACGCTGTCGCAGTGGCACCCAGTCCAATGTTGCAGAAGTATCTACTTCCAGATATTGCGCACCTCGTTCGTCACGCAGTGTTTGCAATGAATCAATTGGCAAAATGCCCTGTTGCCACAACGAGCCCTGGTACGATTCGTAAGTGCCGCGTTCTTCCGCCAGCATGGTGGAGGCTTCAATCGCGAAGTAACTAATAACTTCCATAGACCGATCAGCAAATTGCACCGCGGCATCTGAAGCGTACGGGATTTTTTGCACGTGCAAAGCATCCTGGAAACCCATAATGCCGAGACCTATCGGCCGATGCCGCATATTGGAAGTACGTGCCTGGGGCACCGAGTAGTAGTTGATGTCGATCACGTTATCGAGCATACGTACGGCGGTATGTATGGTCTGTTTCAGTTTCTCGCGATCCAAGCCCTTGGCGCTAACATGCCGCACCAGATTGATGGAGCCTAGGTTACAGACAGCAATTTCATCTTTACTGGTGTTGAGTGTGATCTCGGTACAAAGATTGGACGAATGTACAGCCCCAATATGTTGTTGCGGCGAGCGTATGTTGCAGCTGTCTTTGAATGTGATCCACGGATGTCCGGTTTCAAATAGCATCGACAGCATCTTGCGCCACAGATCTTTGGCTTGTACCACCTTGTGTACGTAGATCTTGCCTTCTTTGGCCAATTGTTCGTAATGGTTATAACGATCCTCAAATGCCTTGCCGTAGATGTCGTGCAAATCGGGCACTTCATTAGGGGAAAACAAGGTCCATTTTCCGTCTTCAAATACCCGTTTCATGAACAAATCGGGCACCCAGTTGGCGGTATTCATGTCGTGGGCGCGGCGGCGATCATCGCCGGTGTTTTTGCGCAGTTCCAGAAATTCCTCTATGTCGAGATGCCAGGTTTCTAGATATGAACACACTGCCCCTTTGCGTTTGCCGCCTTGATTCACGGCCACTGCGGTATCGTTGACCACTTTCAGGAAAGGTACCACACCCTGTGATTTGCCATTGGTGCCTTTGATATAAGCACCCAAGGCGCGTACAGGTGTCCAGTCATTACCCAAACCGCCGGCCCATTTGGACAACATGGCATTGTCATGAATCGCGTGGTAAATGCCACTCAGATCGTCGGGCACTGTAGTCAAAAAGCAGGACGACAATTGTGGCCTCATAGTGCCGGAATTAAACAGCTGTGGGGTTGATACCATGTAGTCAAAGCTCGACAGCAGATTGTAAAACTCGATGGCGCGAGTTTCGCGCTGTTCTTCGTTTATGGCCAGACCCATTGCCACGCGCATGAAGAAAATCTGCGGCAGTTCGAACCTTATACCTTCGCTATGAATGAAATAACGATCGTACAGGGTTTGCAGGCCAAGATAAGTAAACACGTCATCGCGCTCGGCCTTCAAAGCTTCACTGAGACGAGCTAGGTCGAAATTGAGCAACTCCGGCGACAGTAATTCCAGTGCCACGCCTTTTTCAATGTAAGGTCGCAAGGAGGCGGCATAGCGGTAATGCATTTCAGACTGGGTAGCGTTTTGCGCCACACCCAGAAAAGTCAGGGCTTCGCTGCGTAGAGTGTCGAGCAATAGACGTGCTGCCACGTAGGTGTAATTTGGATCTTGTTCCACCAGGGTGCGGGCAGTCATGACTAGGGATATCTGGACGTCTTTAATATTGACCCCGGAGTAAAGGTTTTTCAGGGTTTCTTCGTAGATTTTGTCGCCGGTTACACCTTCCAGTCCTTCACATGCTTCGGTGATGATGGTGCGCAGTCGAGCCGTGTCGAGGGCACAGGTAGTACCGTCGGGCAGGGTAACCAGCAAATCTGGGCGGCTGGAAACGGCTGGTGTTTGCTGGTGTTTCTGTTGCTGCTCGCGGTCTCTAGCATGTTCGTTACGGTAGATCACATAACTGCGCGCTACTTTGTGTTCACCCGTGCGCATTAGGATCAGTTCGACCTGATCTTGAATTTCTTCAATATGGATACTTCCGCCAGAGGGCATACGACGACGAAAGGTATTGCCGATGTCTTCGGCTAGGCGCGCAACTGTTTCATGCACACGAGTAGATGCCGCTGCGTTGCCGCCTTCCACAGCAAGATAGGCCTTGGTGATAGCAATAATGATCTTGGAATCGTCATAGCCGACCACGGAACCATTTCGTTTGATCACTCTTAACTGGCCTGGCGCCATGGTAGTGATGTTTTCGTCAATGGTGGGTACCTGACTGCTAGTGACAGCGCTAGCTGGACTTAATTGTTCAATTTTTGTTTGCATTGCGTTAGCTCCGGGATGTTGTCCTTGTGAGGCAGTTCTTGCAATATTTGTGCCTTTGCTATTGTTTTTATTGTGTTGCCCTGGTGTTGCTTTTTCCCGTATTTGTTTCTTGTTTTAAATTGCTGGTCAATCTTGCGAATTTCGGCACTTTCTACTGTTTTTTTTGAGCCGGAATCAGCTGGAACTGATACCCGTTATATAAACAGGATTAAGGAGCTAAGCACAAGATATAGTTTTTTTTGTTGTGGTAAACACTATATCAGGGGGTAAAAAATGTAGGCAAGCAAAATTTGCTGTTAATTGACTGTGGATAAGATGTGTATAGGACTAGGGTTGCAGGGTATAACTCAGGTCGCATCATTCTGGTGCAAAAGAGGAGGCGTAAGTTGTCACTTTGGGGGCAAAACAGAGCGGTAAAGAGGGGCTTGCAGGGCGCTAGAGCTGACCACGGCAATATACTAAATTTGGAAAATTATCCGTTTAACAACGCGGGAATACCCGTAGATGCAGGGGCAGTAGAGACAGTCTGACTAGTGTGTTTTCAGCCATATCGGCTAGGTTGACGTCCTGACTGATCAACTTAGTGCCGTCCGCTAGTTGCAAAGACGTGAGCGTGATGGCGCCATTGAACTGCTGGCCGCTGATGCGGGCTTCACAGGCGCCGGTTATGTCATACACAATATTGCCTGGACGTAATAATAGGTCTACTTCTACTGCAGCCACAGTGCTGGCAGCAGGCGGCTCCACTTCGATTTCTCCAAACGCAGTAGCGACAGTGTTGGCAGTGAGCATCCGCCCGACAATAAACTGACCGTTGGCAACAAACGCGGCCACAAAGGGAGAAGCAGGGGTGTGATAAAGCTCACGCGCATTACCCCATTGCCAGAGTTTGCCAGCAGCCATAACACCGATCACATCGGCCACGTTGAAGGCCTCTGTCTGGTCATGGGTCACCAGTATGGCGGTGGTGCCGCTTTTGCGCAGAATGTCGCGTACTTCCAAACTTAAGGAACGACGTAATTCGGTATCCAGATTGGAAAAAGGTTCGTCGAGCAGGAGTAGCTTGGGTTTGGGGGCCAAGGCTCGCGCCAGTGCTACACGCTGTTGCTGGCCACCGGACAACTGATGCGGATAGGCGTTGCCCATATCTTCCATACGAATCAACGCTAGCAATTGTGCGGTAATCTGCTGGCGAGACGCGATTGTGAGGTGCTGCAAGCCAAAGGCGATATTGGCCGCTACCTGTAGGTGCGGAAATAGCGCGTAGTCCTGGAACACCATGCCTACCTGTCGTTGTTCAGGGGGTAGTGTATGGGTTGGTGTGCTGAGGGTTCGACCATTGAGCTCGATGGCACCGGTTACGAGTGGTTCAAACCCGGCGATGGCTCGTAAGGCTGTAGTTTTGCCACAACCACTTGGGCCAAGCAAACAAGCGATACTGCCTTCGGCCACATCAAAACTCAGTTCGCTGAATATTTCGTGCTGCCCGTAACGACAGGTGATGGCAGAGACGCTGAGTAAATTTTTCATGGTGGTATCGTGCTCAGTCTACTGTCTTGGTGCAAGTGTTGCTTGCAGTATTGACCACAATCAGTTGCACAACAAAAATTCCAATAGAGCTTTTTGCGCATGCAAACGGTTTTCAGCTTCATCCCAAACAACTGAGGCAGGATTTTCCATTACTTCATTGCTGACTTCTTCGCCACGATGTGCCGGCAGGCAATGCATGAAGAGGGCATCACTTGCCGCTAGTGCCATCAAGTCAGTATTTACCTGATAAGAAGCAAAAGCCTGTTTACGTTTGTGTTGTTCTGCTTCCTGACCCATCGATGCCCACACATCAGTCACGACTAGCGCAGCGTTAAGCGCTGCGAGTGCAGGGTCACGTTCTATCCGTACATGTTGGTGGTGTTGCTTAAGTAAACTTTCCATTGGTTCAAAACCTGCAGGGCAAGCAACCACCAATTCGAAATCAAGCAAGGCGGCCGCGTGAATAAAAGAGTTACACATGTTGTTGCCGTCGCCCACCCAACACACAGTTTTTCCGCTGATAGAGCCGCGATGTTCGTAATATGTTTGCAAGTCGGCCAGTAATTGGCATGGATGGTGATCGTCAGTCAATGCGTTTATTACCGGGACGCTTGAGTATTGAGCCATGCGTTCTATTTTTGAATGAGCAAAGGTGCGCACCATAATGCAATCCACCATGCGCGACAAAACACGAGCTGTATCTTCAATGGGTTCGCCGCGCCCCAACTGCGAGTCGGTAGGGGAGAGAAAAATTGAGGCACCACCCAGCTGCGTCATCGCTGTTTCAAAAGATACCCGAGTGCGAGTAGAAGATTTTTCAAAAATCATTGCCAGCGTACGGTTCGGTAAAACAGTGTGGGGCTCGTGATTTTTTTGCTTTATTTTTAATTCACTGGCGCGCTTAAGCAACACCAGTAGTTCAGCTTTTTCTAAATCGAGCAAGGTTAAAAAATGTCTAACGGTCATGATAAAACTCCCTTACCACTGCATTTACTACGGTAATAATACAATCTGCGTCTTGCTTGGTGAGTATTAACGGTGGCACCAGTCGGATCACATTTCCACCTGCAATATTCACCAATAAACCTAAAGCACGGGCTTTGTCTCTGAGCGCCATACACGGCTGATCAAGCTCCACCCCGATCATCAGGCCCAGACCACGAATTTCTACAACACCCGTGCAGCCCTGCAGTGCTTGTTGCAAACCCTGCAGGAGATAGTGACCCATGCTGCTTGCATTAGCGCATAGATTTTCGTCTTGCAGCGCTTTATATACCGCCAAACCCGCAGCACACGCCAAGGGGCTGCCACCGAAAGTAGATCCGTGCAATCCCGCTTGAAAAATGTGGGCGGCTTTACCGGCTGCCAGGCAGGCGCCAATTGGAAAACCATTGCCCAAGCCTTTAGCTGTGGCTAACACGTCGGGCACGATTGAGTTGTGCTGACACGCAAACCAGTTGCCAGTACGGCCGTTGCCGGTTTGTACTTCGTCAAGCATCAGTAACATATCGTGTGTGTCACAAAGGCGCCGTAATTCGTTCAGATAAGTGGGTGCAGGAATACGAATGCCGCTTTCGCCTTGTACAGGCTCAACTAGAATTGCAACGAGGTTTGGATTGTCTGCAATTGCAGCTTTTACTGCAGCGACATCGTTGTAGGGTACCCGGAGAAAACCATCGAGCAGAGGTGAAAATCCTTCCTGATAAGTGCTGCTATGGGTGGCAGTCAGTGCGCCCATAGTGCGGCCGTGAAAAGCACCTTCCATCACTAGGATGGTTGGCAACTTGATGCCTTTGTTAAAGCCAAAACGACGCGCCAGTTTAATTGCTGCTTCGATACTTTCAGCGCCAGAATTGCAGAAAAATGCCTGTTGCATGCCGGACTTTTCACACAGTAATGCGCCCAGTGTATTTTGCAAAGGTACATCATAAAGATTGGATGTGTGTACAAGGGTTCCGACTTGGTCACGGATGGCTGAAATAAATCCTGGGTGAGAATGCCCCAATGAATTTACTGCAACTCCAGCAACAGCATCTAGATAGCGCCTGCCCTCACTATCCAAAAGATAACAACCTTCACCACGCACAAAGGCAAGTGCTTGTCTGTTATAGGTTTGCATGATGGCATTGGCTGCAGTCATGATATTTCTCCGGTTGGCCGAGGCTTGTGTAGGCAACACAAATAAATGTCAGCGCGAAGAAATTGAACGGTTTACTGCTACCTAAACCCTGCGCTGAGTATGCTTGTTAACTCGCTGCCTGACTTAAATTGAGTCATTGCCAGGTTTTAGTCGTCCTACAACGAAAACGGGCAGCCAAAGCCGCCCGACAGTGCGGGATATTAATGAAATTGGGCTTTGATTAAAAGCTGATAATCGCATAAAGGCTGAGACTGCGTTGCAGCTGGAAATTGGCTACAATGCCCCAATATAAAAGTTTGAATAGGTATCCACCTAATGCTGGTGCCCATATTCGAACATTTTTCGAGATAAAATTCACCCAAGCAGGCCATGACAATGACTATTGAAACTACCATCAAAGACCAAATAAAGAACAACCCGATCATTCTTTACATGAAAGGCAACCCCAATGCACCGCAATGCGGGTTTTCCTCACGCGCTACCCAAATGTTGATGGCCTGTGGCGAAAAGTTTGCTTATGTTGATATCCTCAGCAATCCTGAAATTCGTGCCAACCTGCCTAAAGTGTCCGAATGGCCAACCTTCCCGCAGTTGTTTGTAGACGGAGAATTGGTTGGCGGTTGTGACATCATGACCGAGATGTTTGATGCTGGCGAACTTAAAAAACTGCTGAACGAATCTGCTGCCAAACGTGCGATTGCTGCCACTCAGGCCTGAATTTTTCTGAAAATCAGGTTGCTTGAAAAACTAAGCCCGGGTTCAACCAACCACGGGCTTTTTTATTGAAAGTATTTCCAGCTTGCGTATTTTTACGCGACAGCCGCGTTAGCATTCTACTCGAATTCTCATGTGCAGCGAGTAAACTGAGGTTCTCCATGTGCCGCTTACTTGCTCTCAAAAAAATCATGATTTTCGGATGTGCGCTTGAATAAAGTTTTTATGGCTCCTCAAATCTTTGGCATGTTCTGCATGTTATTGGCTACGTTTTTCTTCGCGCTGATGGCAGTGTTGGTAAAACTACTGCCAGGCATTCCTGTACTGCAAATAATTTTTTTTCGGGCAGTCATTTCGTCAGCTTTATGTTTTTATGGCATTAGCAGTGCAAAAATTTCACCTTGGGGCAAAAACAAAAAATTGCTGGTGGTGCGTGGTTGCGCTGGTACTCTGTCTTTGGTGCAGGGTTATTTTTTGGTGCAGGCAATTCCTTTGGCTGCGGCAACAACACTTACCCACTTGTCACCCATTTTTACTACATTGATCGGGGTTTGGTTTGTACGCGAAAAAGTGACGCCGCTACATCTGGCATTTTTCGGCCTCAGTTTTATAGGCGTCTTGATGATTCAGGGATTTGATTATCGTATCAGCGGCTGGCATTTGTTATTGGGTATTACTACTTCATTTACCATGGGCATTGCCTACAATTGTGTACGCAAACTTGGCAGTAGCGAACATCCGCTAGTTATTATTTTTTATTTTCCTCTGGTGTGTCTCCCCATTACTGCCATTTGGTCGGCTTTGTTTTGGGTGCAGCCCCAAGGCGAGGAATGGTTGTATTTGCTTCTACTTGGACTTACTACCCAGTTTGGGCAATATTTTATGACTCGCGCATATCAAGTAGCGGCGATATCCCAAGTGGCGATTATCAATTACGCTGAAATTATATTTGCCATAATTTTTGGAATGCTGCTGTTTTCTGAAAGTTATAACCTGTTGACGTATGCTGGCATGGTGATGGTAGTAGTGGGAGTTGTGATGAATTTTCTATATAGACGCAAGTCAACGCTTGCAACATCCTGAGCTGAACACCTGATGCCACAATTTATGCAAACAATTTTTACTCTAGAGGGGCTGGCTGTGGTGCTGGCGCTGGCTTATCTTTTGTTGGCTACTTTTGAAAATGCGTGGTGCTGGTTGTGTGCTTTGCTAAGTTCAGCGCTGTACGTGCTAATTTTTTGGGATGTGAATCTGTTGATGGAATCAGGTCTCAATGTGTTTTACATGGTGATGGCATACCTAGGCTGGCAGCAATGGCAACGAGGTGGCAGTCAACACAACGGAGTGAGCATCGTCACTTTGTTGTGGTGGCAACATGGACTGTTAGCGGCTTTGATAGTTGTGCTCGCGTTAGTTAATGGTTGGTTGCTACACACTTATACAGCTGCAGACTGGCCTTTTGTCGATTCATTCACTACTTGGGGCAGTGTGATCACAACCTTTCTGGTAGTTCGTAAAGTGCTGGAAAACTGGTTGTACTGGTTATTACTAGATTCCATTGCTCTGTATTTGTATTTAGACAAGGAGCTGTATCTAACGGCGCTGTTATTTGGTTTGTATCTGGTGATTGTGATTTTTGGTTATTTACGCTGGCGCAAAGTTTGGCTAAGGCAATCTATAGGTTATTCAATCACTGGCACTGCCAACTGTTTGGCAAATTCCACTAATGCAACAATCTCATCTTCTTCCAGAAAATAGGGCAACATCACGTTAGGAAAACCCTGCACTACTTTTCGGCTAGGATCCTTTACCGATTCTCTGAAATAGTTTTCATCTACCACTATGGTCTTGCCGCTGAGCAAAGTTTCGGTACGTCCAAACATGCCTTGCCAACTGGGTCCAATCCCTAAACTGCCATCCATGGTGTGACAAGCAACACAGCCTTGTTCGGTTGAAAGTGTTTGGCCGCGCATAGCAAGAGCGTTATTGAGTTGAAGTTCACGGGCATCATTGTTGAGCTGGTAGATGTAGAGACTACCGCTTATCAAAATGCTGCTAAGGATGCTGCCAACAGCAACATCAAGCCAGATTCGGCGTGGATGATTAAGTAAGCTCAAATGAGGCTTTCCTGAGTGAACTTAGCTGACTACCAGAGATAGCCAGCTAAGAGTTACAGCGATTTTTTGTAAGTTCTAGAATTTTTCTAGAATAAACATGCCTTACAAATCGCCTTTGTGTTTGGCCAGGTAGGATGCAACACCAGCAGCTGAAGGTTTCATACCTTCATCACCTTTGTTCCAGCCGGCAGGACATACTTCGCCGTGTTCTTCGGTAAATTGCAGAGCGTCAACCATGCGAATCATCTCGTCGATGTTGCGGCCCAGCGGCAGGTTGTTGATTACCATGTGCTGGATGATGCCGTCTTTGTCTATCAGAAACGATCCGCGCAGCGCTACGCCTGCTGGATGTTCAACACCATAAGCCTGCACGATCTCGTGTTTGATATCTGCTACCAAAGGAAAAGCGATTGGGCCGATACCACCATTATTGACATCGGTGTTGCGCCAGGCGGCATGGGTGAACTGAGAATCGATAGAAACACCAATAATCTGCACACCACGTTGTTTGAGCGCATCAACGCGGCTGTTATGGGCCAGAATTTCGGAAGGACATACAAAAGTAAAATCCAGCGGATAGAAAAACAGCACAACATGTTTGCCAGCATAGTCTGACAGGGAAAAATCTTCTTTAATGGAACCATTGGGCATTACTGCAGCGGCAGTAAAATTTGGGGCTTTCTGACAAACTTTGGCGCTCATGCGAGACTCCTGTAGGGGTTGGATTTATGTTTGAATTTAGGTTTAAAAAATGAAATACAAATATGCAGTGACATCATCCATATTGCAAGAAAAAGCTGGCACTTAGGTCAGCGGAAAAATCTGGAAACAGCCTAAAAATATGCTTAATTCTTTGTTCTGGTTGTTTCGGTGGTTCTACAAATATTCTTCCCTGAAGGGTCTTGGCTGCTTCATTACCAAGGCTCTTTGCCAAGGGTTTTCTCAAAAATAATTTACTGCTAACTCTAGCTTATTAAGAGGCAGAAGATGAGCCCATTTTTTCTTGCAGATAATTCTGTATGCCTACACTTTCAATCAAGGACAGTTGAGTTTCCAGCCAGTCCACATGTTCTTCTTCTGCGGCCAGAATGTCGTCCAGCAGATCCCTACTGACATAGTCTCTAACACTCTCGGCATGAGCAATCGCTATACGTAAATCGGGAATGGCGCGCATTTCCAGAGCCAGATCACACTCCAGCATTTCAAGTGTGTTTTCTCCAATATTGAGTTTGCCAAGTTCTTGCAGGTTGGGTAGCCCTTCAAGAAACAGAATGCGGTCGATCAGTTTGTCTGCGTGTTTCATTTCGTCGATGGATTCGTGGCGGGTGACCTCGGCAAGTTCCTGCAAACCCCAGTTCTTGAACATCTTGGCGTGTAAAAAATACTGGTTGATGGCAATCAACTCGTTGGACAGGATGAGGTTTAAATGTGCGATAGTTTGTTTGTCACCTTTCATGGGTACGCCTCGGTAATATCAAATGATCAGGAAAGGCCGACATTGTGGTTGGCACTCCCAAAGTTGTCCAGAACTAGTTTTATAACCACTTGATTTGTATGGATTAATAGAATTAATAATGTTAGGCGTTAACGCTAAGGCCCGCGGCTTGGGACAATTGGTAAAAGTAGGGCACTAATGAGGCAAGGCTGAGAGGGTAATGAGTCAAAGCATAGTGAGCAAATCAGCCTATTTATACCTGTTTTAGCACTATGAAAAAGTCTATAGAAGGATAGTTATTTAAACGGCAGGTTCGAAGGCTGCTTTTTTAACAGTGGTTTCAACGATGGACTTTGCCATTTGCCTGCATTTACCGCACTGGGTAGCAACGCCAAGTTGGCGGCGCACATCGGCAAAGGTGCAGGCACCACCAGCTACAGACTCCCGGATTTGGTGGTCGGTAACAGCTTTGCAAAGGCATACGTACATGGTGGTTTAACCAAATGAGTTTGTTAAGAGCTTGTTGAGAACATTAATGGTAATGAGAATCAATGTCAACAAGGAATCGTTAGTATTTACTGACGAGCTTCTTTTTGCGTAGTTGTGACTCGTGTTTCTATTTAGGGGCTAGTCTTTCTATAACACTGGCGTTAAGAATAGGAAGCATCGGCAGGAAATTTAACGCAAATGAGATTTAAGAATTTGAAAACCTGAAGTATGCAAGAAACAGAGCAGAGATTGGGCGTGGCGTTTAGCGGGTAGAACAGGCTTTATCATGGCGGCATATAAACTCGACCTCAATAAATTATCCTGATTTACTCTTCGGAAGAGTTCAATTTTAAATAGACGTTCAGCAATTCCCCAGCTATTCTTGCTTTTATTATAAATAATAAGAGAGGGGCGTTCATGTTGAATTTATCTAAATACATTCTCGGTTTAATTTTGGTATCGGTCATAATTGGTGCTTCGCCGCATAACGGCTTTGCCGCCGATTCCATGACAGATGCCCGTGCGCAGGATCTCGTAGCAATACAGCAACTGGTCGTAAAGTATGCGCACGTTTATGATGCGCTGGATATTGAAGGCTATGTTAGCGTCTTTGCTGAGGATGCTCAGTTCACGTTTCCGGGCAACACATTAAATGGGCGTGCAGATATCAGAAAATTCATTACGGCAGCGAAGGAGCGCAGGGCAAGCGCCCCAGCTACTGGGCCTGCAACCAAAAGTTATCACTCAATATCTAATACGATGATTGAATTTGTCAGTGATAGTGAAGCGCATCACCGCTCTTATTGGCAGGTACTCACAAGTACAGCAGGTGGTGGAGTTACTGTTGCCAGTGTTGGCGTTTACGAAGATGTCATCGTCAAGCAAAACGGCCAGTGGCTGATCCAGAAGCGCACAATACCCCCTTGAATTTAACGACACTCCATTGAATAAATGAATTTGGGCCTGGTGCAGAAAGCAACAGGCCCTTTTTTTTACTTCTGCGCCGCTGCCATCGTTGTAATGCGCGCGTTCCAACATGCGCCTACCATGCTGGCAAAACGTTGCATGCTCTCTTTCCCTATAACAAGTGGGTTCGCGCTGCCGGCAGTGCGTGTTGATGCCGACAATATGAAATCACGTGCAACCGGATCGAAAATCATTTCGTGCGGATGCAGTGCAACATCCACACCTTCTCGTGCAGTAAATTCTGCAAGATGTTCGATACCCGCAACCGCCTCGCGATGCACGTCGATACCACCGCGCGGGCTTAGCTCCATGATAACGGCCTTGTGCTGCTCGCCATTTTCAAAAACGGGAAAAATCAGAGAGATCGCACCCGGCGTATGGCCCGGTGTTAATACAACAGTAAAAGTCGTGTCGCCAACTGTGATGACTTCGCCGTCATGAGCGATACTGTCTGCATCAGGCGCACCGCCTAGTTGGCTCCAGTCGGATTCCGACAGCATCACGCGAACCCCTTGCTTCTGAAAATATGGAACACCACCTGCATGGTCGCCGTGAAAATGGGTTACGAAAACCACTTTAAGATTTGCAGGATCAAGCCCGAGTTTGCGCAATCCACCGGCAACAATCAGTTCGGCATCTTCAGGGGTATAAAGTGTATCAATCAGTACTAGGCCGTCGGAGGTCTGTATCACCCAAGCCCCGACATCAGTCCGTCCAACGTAATATAAATTGTCGAAAAGTTTGGTTGGCACCGCAGCCACACCTTCGCCAAGGCCCGGAAAACGCGCAGGCTCAACAGTACATTGCCGCACGAAGGTAGCTTGTGAACGCGGCTCTGCCAGCAAACGTGCTTGCTCGACCAAAGCAGGGTCTGCGTCTTGTGCGGATGCTAGGCCAAAACCAAAAACGGCAACCACACTTAAAGCTGTTATAAATTTATTCATAATTATCACCTCGATTTACTCAATTATTGCCTGCATCACCGCATTTTCAAATTCTGGACGCATGTCCCGGATTGGTGTCTGGATCATCATCACCGCAATGATCTCTTCTTTAGGGTCTACCCAAAAGTGGGTTCCATACGCACCGCTCCAACCAAAGCTACCATCGGAAATGCGATGACCGCCAGCAATTGCGTCTTCGATGACGCGTAAACTTAAGCCATAACCTTCACCTGCAGTCCGCCCGGGCAGAGTCGCGGGAATATGGACGCTGGACATCAACTGTACCGTGCGCGGACTAAGCAAGCGCTTACCATTCAACTCGCCACCGTTGGCCAGCATTTGTGCAAACTTCGCATAATCATCTGCTGTCGACACTAATCCGCCTCCGCCGGCAAAATATACTTTAGAAGACATCGACATGGAGTTTTGATTTTTTACCATGGCGCCATTAGTAAAGGCGTAGGCGGTTACCAAGCGCGGCTCTTGCGCAGTGGTGGGCCAATGGCTGGTTTCTGTCATAGCAAGGGGGGCAAAGATGCGTTGTTGGAGAAACTCATTAAGTGGTTGCCCCGAAGCAATTTCCACGACGCGTGCCAGTACATCAAAACCATCGGAAGCGCTGTACATCCAGCGCGCTCCTGGTTGAAACTCAAGAGGTGACTTGGCAACACGCGGCAAATAAGTAGCCAAGGTGTCCTCTGGACGCCGCCGACCTTCCTGCGCCACTACACTTTGCCCCATTGGGCCACTCGAAAGGCCTGAGGTATGGGTCAGCAAGTCCTTAATTGTAATATCGTGAACTGCAGGCACTGTATAAAACTTTATTGGAGTTCCTGCGCGGGCTGCTTCTTGCAAGATAGCGGTCTGTTGATTCTTGAATTCTGGAATGAAAAGAGAGATAGGGTCATTGAGGTGAACTTTTCCCTCTTCAAGCAACATCATGATTGCTGTGCCAATTACAGGCTTGGTCATAGATGCCATCCGGAACACGGAGTCGCGTGTCATGGGTTGCTTGGTGTCTACGTCCATGCTGCCCTGAACATCGACGTAGGCAATTTGCCCTTTGCGGGCGACTAGCATCACTGCGCCGGAAATTTCATTCGCGTCAATGTGCTGTTGCACTAAGGTGTGAATACGATCAAGTCGTTGCTGGGATAGTCCAACCTTGTCAGGTTGGGTCGAGGGTAGCGGTTCTGCCTCTAAGGAAGGCAGTGCAAAAAGCGCTCCAAGGGTCACACAAAGTATGAAACGACTGTAAGCCATGGGAACTCCCCTAAAGAATCCTTGAAGAATGTTGGTAAAACGCAAGCGATCCTACCGCAACTCCGAATTTGCGCAACCTGGTATATTTTTCAGTCTTGCATAAACTTTAAAAAACTCAGCCAGATACCCGTGCGCGTTTTTAAAAAAAAGCATCAGGAACGCCTATTCCCAACCCGTAGGTGAGTTATACGCAGTGGTAAAGCCCATCGCTTCGATCTCGTGCACCTGCCCATCAGCACCAATTTTAAATTAGTGGCGTGGTTCATTTAATGTTACCAACCTGTTTAATCGCGCACCGCCGATTATTGCTGGGGCTGGTGGACAATCGTTCAGTAGCAGCCATGACACATTGGGACGTCGCTATCAGTTGAGCCTTAATATGGATTTTTGATTTGTATAAGTACTTCGGCGTCAGAGTAAAAACCTAGCATTCTGGTTCAATGAAGAACTGAATGGTTGAATAATGCATAAATACTCGGTTTTTACTTTTTCCAAGCTTAACTAAAAAGTCCACAATTGATCAGGAATTTTTGTTCTTTAAGCCATCACCATAAATTCTTTACAAAAAACTTAATGAAAGATGGACAAATTGTGAATCTAGTTTTAGTCTCGACAAGCGTAATAGCAAAAAATGTCTTAAAAAAACTACAACGGAGAGCATTGATGAAAGTTAAAAAAATCAACATAGCAATCGCAGCTGCAATAACAACAAGTTTTGGCCTAATTAGTTACCAATCGGCTTTGGCACAGCAAGCGCCCGCCCCGGCCCCGGCAGCGGGTTTAGAAGAAATCACAGTATCGGCGACACGTCGTTTGCAAAATATGCAGGAAGTACCTATTTCTATCGTCGCGATTACCGGTGAAAACCTGGTATTGCGTGGTATCGACAACCTTGAAAAAGTCAGCCAAGGCGTGCCAAACGTAATCATCACCGGCGGCGGTGGCGGCACCGGCGGCGCCAATTTCCGTATGCGTGGTATTCCTAACGTAGGGACTTATGTTGATGGCGTGTGGCAGGTAGGTACTGCCGGCTTCCTGACCCAAGAGTTCGTTGATATAGACCGTGTAGAAGTGTTGCGTGGGCCGCAGGGCACGATGTTTGGTCGTGACTCTACCGGTGGCGCTATCCGCATCTGGACCAAACGTCCAACCCAGGATTTCAATGGCAGCTTTACCACTACGATGGGTTCGCTGGATCGTTTGGATATGAAAGGCTCGGTTAACCTCCCGATCTCCGAAAATATTAAGACCAAATGGACGGTTGCGAACATGGCGCGCAACGGCTACATCGACAGTTTGACTACGGGTGAAGCTGGTGGCGGTATTGATCAACAAGTTATGCGAGGCGACATTGTTTGGGATGTAAGCGACACCCTGAGTGTCCGCGCTGGTTGGATAAGCAATGACAGTACATTTACGGAGCCGCGCATACAAGATGCCATTTTTCGCACCTACGACGATCCAAATCCAGCCTGGACTAAGCAGTTAGTGGGTCTACCCGAGTTTTATACCTACGTAAAAACCGATGCTCTAGGCAAACCGGTTGAACCTTTCTTTTCCCCTGCCAACCAAGTAGCCGGCTTCCCCGGTGGTCAAGTGGGTTTATGGCAGAACAAGTCTGGCAGCGTCCTGCCTAATCGCTACGAGACCGATCAGGCTTCAGTGGAAGTCAACTGGCAACTTCCCTACGATATCGATCTGATGTATTTAGGGGCAAATGTAAAACAAGATACAACCTCCGTGGTCGACTGGGACAACAGCCAATACGTTCTGGTGGAGGACATCAACCGCGGTCTTTTGAACATGACCAGCCACGAACTGCAACTGACCACTACTATCGACCGCTTCGATTTGATGGGCGGCTATTATAAATGGGACCAGGACTCAAACACACGTAATGGTCGATGGGTGGCTAACGAGTTCAAGAAAGGCATTCTTCCAATAGCCAACGTGCTGAATTCGGCCGCCTGCAACCCAGTCGGTGGTGTCCCAAAAGGATACGTCAGCTGTGCCCAGGTGTGGGCTAATGCTACCAGTGATGCCTACGACCAACTGTCCATGGCTGAACAGGGTGGTTACGCTTTTTTTGGCGAAACGACCATGCATGTCAACGATAAGATCGACCTCACGCTGGGTCTGCGTAAACACAGCCAAGAGGGTTATTCACAAGGCTTGGCTAAGACTGCAGACACGGCACTCAAACCACTCGATCCTACCCAGTTACACATTGGTGATCCCTTTGCTGGCACCAAAACCGGAGTGCCCAATAAGTTCCAGTTCGAAAAGAACACCATGCGTGCGGTGGCTCAATATACCTTTAGTGACGACCTGAACGTTTACGCGAGTTATTCCGAGGGTTTCAACTCGGGAGGAGTATCGGTAGTCAACATCAACTTGGTGAGAACCGAGTTTCCCTACAAGCCGTCAACCTTGAAAAACAGGGAAATCGGCTTTAGATCCGACCTTTTTGATAGCACTTTGCGTCTCAACGTGACTGTATTCTCAACGATTTGGGCCGACCTGCAAGCTGCCGGCGTTGTGTCGGATCCGGTTACGAAGATTCAGATCCCCCAACTGGTTACCACCAACGTTGGCGAAGCAGAGGCCAAGGGCATTGAAGTAGAACTTACTTATGTGCCGACTGACAACCTGCAGCTCAGTTTAGGTTTAGGGAAGTTGTCTACTGCCTATACCAAGATTGCCCCGGGCACCATGTCAGGCCATCTGCCGTTTAACTCGGGCACCGAGTTTGCTGCAGCGCCGGATCGCAGTTGGACCTTGGGAGCGCAATACAGCAGTGCACTCGGCAGCAACGGAACGCTGCTGTCGCGTTTAGACTATAACTATCAGGGTCAGTTTTGGCGTTCCGAGCCCTTCCTCAGGGTGAGCGGTTACGCAGCGGTGCCTAAGACTGGCTTCGAAGAAAGCGGTGACTGGGGGGTGATGAACATGCGCTTCACCTATGAACCGACTGGTGCAGATTGGGACTTGTCACTGTTTGGCACCAACCTCACTGACCAGCACATGCTGAACTCCGGATTCTTTCACGGAATTTGGGGCTTCGATTTTGCAACGGTCGGCCGACCACGCGAACTCGGTTTAACATTCAACTATCGCCTCTAACAACCGTTTAGATCGATCAGAAGTGAGTTAGAAAAAAGGGTGGCAAATGCCACCCTTTTTTTTGTTTCTTTTTTTAAACAGATTTGAAGTATTGAGCCCAAATTTTTAATTAGCCCCAATCTCTAATGAAAAATCCGGGTCAATAAAAATAGTGGTCTTTGGTTTGATGTTGATGTTGATTTTGATGTTGGTAGAAGGCAGTCAGACAGTTGATTAAACTTTTGCTGAAAATAAAAAGGCTTACTTAAGGTATTCATTTCACTGAAGGGCTTGGTCAGTCAGGTGCCGAGAGTATTATTGCACCGTGCACACAAAATTTTCACCAATATCGGAGCTGCCTTCACCGGTCCATGCAGCCACTTGCGGATACGGGCACAACGGCCGCGTCATGTCCACATTTCCATCCTGAATACGCGATGCTTCAATGCTGTTCGGTGCAATCCCTTGTTCACGCCAATTATCGACGGCATGAAGAAAATTGGCGTGGTCTGGCCCTATGCCGCCACGGCAATGACCCATGCCAGGCATCATGAACATGCGCAACCAGTCAGACTGGTCACCGCCCAGCGTGTTGAGTACGGCTGAATAATAATTGATGGAATTGTAGGGAGAGGGGCCGGGGTCGTTCCAGCCGTGATAAATCAGCAACTTACCACCACGCGCCTTGAATTCACTCAAATCTGGATCTATCGCCGAGACATCATCCGCCCTCGCCAGCGCCAGCGTGGTATCGGTGTCCAGATCAAAGGTCTGCCAGTCCCAGTTTGGATCCTGATGAGCAATGTACTTAAAGGTATCCGACTGCAGCGTAGGCGGAACTGCGCCTTGCTCTAACATGCGCCAACCCAGTTCAAATCCGGGTGCATGTCCAGGGTACACTTCCTGCCCGTTGCTCATTTTGACAGGCGCATAAACCTGTTGCACCGACGCAACTTGTGCTGGTGTCAAGCAAGCAATGGTGGCTGTCGCTGAACACTGCAGGGTTTGTGGCTCGATTGTCGCCAATGCACATCAAAATCGGCACCCAGCCAAAGTTTGGTATTTACATGGGCAATGATTTTTGCACCCCTTGCGTGTACTGCTTCATTACCTCCTGTGTGATCTTCATGCCAGTGGGTATTGAACAAAGTATGAATTGGAGCAGCGCTGAAAAGTTTGTCCACTAACTGCAAAAGTTCAGCGGTTTTTTCCAAGGTTCCGCTGTCGATAAGCGTGAGTCCTTGCTGCCCTTGGTACAACACAACATTACCGCCGGCACCTGCAATCACCAGAATTTTGTCGGTGATATGTTGTGTGCTGAGGACTTCGCTTGCTGGCAAGCCCAGTTTGGGCCAGCCAATTGCAGCCAAACAATGCGTTGCAGCAAAGCCTTGTAACAAAACTCTACGGTTTATTATTTTTATAATCATGAATGTTAGTTGGTTTTTAGTGTAAGAATAAGTAGAGAAAACAGGCTAGATTGCTCTACGTTACGCATTCGGTGAAGCTTTGGCAAAATCTTTTTTTCTATAGATAAGAAGAAAAGCTGCTTATCTACTGCTCCTTTTTTTGTGCAAGGTTCGGTATTTTGATGGCGCAGGTAACTTTCAATATTTAAACAAGCACAGTCAGATTTCAGCGTAATTAAATTAATCTATAAAATAATACATTCAAGATTATTTATTACGCTAACAACTCGGTGGCGAATTCTTCTGTGCAACCAACTACTTACCAGCTGAAAACTAGCCTTATTAGTATTAGGTAAGGCCTTAATTTCATTCCATATTGATAAACGTGATGTAGGGCAACAGCGATTCGCCGAAATTCCAAATGGTGCTAAATACGGGTACTCCCACTATGCTCAACAGAATTAGCCCTGTCAGAAGTTGGTTGCCATAACGTCCATTCCAGTAGCGATAGGCTTGCGCCATTTTTCTTGGCAGAAAATAGGGCAGTATGTAGTGCCCGTCCAAAGCCCCAATCGGCAATAGATTGAACACCATCAAAATCAGATTAATCAGAGAGAAATATACCAAGAACTGTTGCGCAGACTCCCCCTGCGTAATGCTCCAGTCATTGGTTATCCCCAGTGCATAAAAATTGACGGCCACTATCGCGAGCAGCAAATTCATGCCAGGTCCGGCTGCAGAGACAAACATGTCTGCCCACATTGATTTAAACTTTGCGGGGTTGGTGGGAACCGGTTTGGCGTAACCAAAACCGATTAGTGCCACCATCAACAAACCCACCGGATCAATATGGGCCATGGGGTTGAGGGTTAAACGTCCTGCTTTTTGCGCGGTGTCGTCACCATAAAATAGGGCAGTAACGGCATGCCCAAATTCGTGAAAGGTTAACGAAATAACGATGGCAATCAGGATGACGAAAAACAGGCTAATCTGGCCTTGCAGTAAGAGATCAATCATAGGAGTAGTACATGTCTTGATGGTTGAGTGTTGTATGGTTTCACACCATGGCGCGAATATAAATTGAAGACTACAACTGCTGGAAAGGTACAGGCAGAAAAATTCTATTTCTGGCCATACCTTTCGGGTAGTTGCAGACCGGTGTGATGCGCGATAAACGCCCAGCTATCTGCAACTTCGGCGATACGCTTATCGGTTGGTATACCGGAGCCGTGACCGGCACGGGTTTCGATGCGGATCAATTTTGGCGCAGGTCCGGTGTCTGTCGCTTGCAAGCTGGCCATGTATTTGAACGAGTGCCCCGGGACTACCCTATCGTCGGTGTCGGCGGTGGTGGCTAGAATGGCGGGATAGACAACTCCGCTGCCAATATTGTGATAGGGCGAATAGGCATAGTTGTTGAGAAAATCTGCTGCATTTTCCGAAGGTTTGCCGTAGTCATCAACCCAGTACCGCCCAGCGGTAAATTGATCAAACCGTAACATGTCCATCACGCCCACGCCGGGCAATGCTGCTGCAAACAAATCTGGGCGCTGATTGGTGACGGTGCCAACCAACAGCCCGCCGTTGGAGCGACCATGAATCGCCAACTTGGATGTGCTGGTATAACCATTGGCAATCAAATATTCGGCAGCAGCGATGAAATCATCAAACACATTTTGTTTTTGCAGTAGACGGCCGCCATCGTGCCATGCTTTGCCGTATTCGCCGCCACCGCGCAAATTGGCCACGGCAAAAATGCCACCCATATCCATCCAGGCAAAGTTGGCGATGGAAAATTCCGGTGTTATTGCTATATCAAAACCGCCATAACCATAGAGAAGTGTAGGTGTTCCATTTGGATTGGTGAGATTTAGGTCGGCCCGGTAAGCAAGAAACATTGGGATAGGGGTGCCATCTTTGGAAGTATAAAAAACCTGAGACACCACGTAATTGGAAGGATCGAAAGGCGTGACAGGACTTTTGAATACAGTGCTCTCACCGCTTGCCACATCAAAACGATAGATGGTGGTGGGTGTATTGAAGCTGGAATAACTGTAAAAAGTTTCTGTGTCGTCGGGCGTGCCATCAAAACCGGCAGCTGCGCCCAAGCCGGGTAGTGCAACCGTTCCGGCTGCACTGCCATCAGGTTTATATAAACGCACTACGGTTTTGACATCTTCCATATATTCGGCAATTAGTTTGCCGCCAATCAAAGAGGCATCAGCCAGTACGTTGGCCGTTTCCGGCACGATTTCTCGCCAGTTGGCTAGCTCTGGCTGGTCGAGGTCGATTGCGACAATACGTTTGCGCGGTGCGCCGTTATTGGTGGTGGCATAGAGTACCCGCGCATCTGCACCGATGAAGTTATAGTCATTGGCAAATCCTTCGATCAGCAGTGTGGGTTGTGCGCCAGGGTCGGTTAAATCTTGCACTGCTACTTCATAAGCGGCATCCGTTCCTACCGACAGATAAATCAGCAAATACCGTTTGGCGACCACTAGTGCCGACATCATTTGCTCAGGAAAGTTGGGGCGGGCATAAACCAGTGTGTCATCTATCTGACTGTCACCCACTTTATGAAAGTGCAGGGTCTGGTTGAAATTCAACGCTTGAAATTCGGCGCCAGCTTGTGGTTCTGGAAAGCGCGAATAGTAAAAACCGGAATTGTCCGGATGCCATGCAAGAGTGGAAAACTTGACCCAGTCGATGGTGTCGGCAAGCGTTGCACCACTGTTTACGTCCAGCACTTTGACGCTGCGCCAGTCGGTACCACCCTCCTGAATGGAATAAATCAAATAGTTGCCGTCCGGGCTGGGAACCACTTCGGCCAATGCAGTGGCACCATCAGCAGACCAGGTATTGGGATCGAGCAACAGGCGTGGCTCTGCAGTCAGAGTATCTTGCACATAGAGCACCGCCTGATTTTGCAAGCCGTCATTGCGGCGAAAAAAATAGCGACCACCTTCTTTGGTCGGCAGTGTGAATTTTTCGTAATCCCACAATTGGGTAAGGCGCTGCTTGATAAGGTTGCGGTCTTCCAGCGTATCAAGATAATCAAAAGTAACGGCGTTTTCGGCGTCGACCCAAGTAGCCACGGCGGGGTTTTCCCGTACATCCTGTTCCAGCCAGCGATAAGGATCGGCCACCACAGTGCCGAAGAAATTGTCACTCTGGTTTACGGTAGCGGTCACCGGATAGACCAAGGCTACAGGTGAGGCGGGGGCGGCGGCATCCTGTTGTTGCTGACCACAGGCAGTTAGAGCCAATACTGCGCCACTAATTAGTAATGTGTGCGTGTAAATGTTCATAGCACTGTTCCATTCGATGAATGAATAAACTCATTGCAGCATAAACAGCTAGTCAAAAGCTGTCCAGAAACCGTTGTTGCAGGTAGCCACTATTACGCTCAAAAAATTTATTTAATGTTCTCGCCAGATCAGGCTTCAGGTAAAGCGTCAGATAAATCTAAGGTCGACACGTGTAATCGAGTTTGATCGTTACCCGCCCTGCTGATAATTCTGCCGGGGCTGCAGGTAGTCGAGGCAGTGACATTTATTGGTATGAATACCAATGAGAGCCCCATTGATGGGGTTACGCGTGTCACAGCCTGACTACCTGTACAAGCCTGACTATGAACCTGACTATGAAACAACAGGGGTACGTCACAAAACAGTGTTAGCGCAAGTTCAGCAGAGAATCCTGCTAACATCCTCTTTCTTTTTTCTATCCTGACTTAACCAATGTGCGGCCGTTTTAATCTACAACCTGATGGCAAAACCGAAGCCATGCTGCGGCACCTCAAGGTGAGTGGCACACCGCGTTATGCTGCCGACATTGCACCGGGTGCAGTCATTTCGATGGTGCGAGGTGGTGCGCAGGAGCGCGAGCTCACTACTGCAATCTGGTGGCTGTTGCTCGACCCAACAACCCTTAAGCCCAACTATCAATATGCTTCCTTCAATAGCCGTTACGACAAACTCAACGAGCCACGTGCTCTGGCCTACCACCCCTTCCGCACATCACGTTGTATTATTCCGGCCAGTGCCTTTGTCGAAGGTTTGGGCGACAAGCAGACCTATCACAAAATAGAACATGTCGATCGTGCCATTGCCTTTGGCGGGCTGTACCGCACTTATGTCAATGCGGCGACTGGCGCGGTGGTACATGGCGCTTCCATCATCACCTTGCCGCCCGTAGACAAGTGGCGGACAATCCATCCTAAGTCGCTGCCACTCATGCTCGATGTTGATGACGAAGATTTGCTCAGCCGCTGGCTGGACCCTACCTTTACCGAAATCAGCGTCTTTGCTGATGTGTTAAAGCTGGTGTTACGTCAGCCGCAGTGGATCACTCCCATCGACAAGCCTGGCACTTGGCGGGTGGTGGGGGAAAGTAAGCTGATTTCCTGAGTGATTACTTCAGCCCAGCGTGAATAAAGTTGTAATACACAAATTTCCCTGCAAGATTACTGATTGATGTTCGATGAAAATTTCGCTTATTGCCCGTAAAGAACCCACCGTTAAAGTCGCATTACCTGTTTATGGTGCGCGGGTGCCGGCCGGTTTTCCGTCGCCAGCCGACGACTACATCGAAGACTGGCTCGACCTCAACGAACACCTAATCAAACATCCCTCTGCAACTTTTTTTGCACGGGCATCCGGTAGCTCCATGGTCAATGCCGGCATTCTCGACAAGGCGCTGTTGATTGTGGATCGTTCACTTACGCCGCAGCACGAAGACGTAGTTATTGCCACCGTCAACGGCGAGCTAACGTGCAAAATTCTCGACAAAAAAGCGCGCTTGTTACGTGCCGCCAATCTCAGTTATCCGCCAATCCAAATTCACGACGACATAGAATGTGTGGTGGTTGGTGTGGTGGTGCATGTGGTCAACACCTTATGTACGCACTCGTAGACTGCAACACTTTTTACGCCTCTTGCGAGACGATATTTCGTCCCGACCTTGTGGGAAAACCAGTTGTGGTGTTGTCCAACAACGATGGCTGCATCATCGCGCGTAATGCCGAAGCCAAGGCGCTGCATATTCCTGACCTGGTACCATTTTTTCAAGTCAAGCAACTGATCCAACAAAGCGGCTGCCATGTTTTTTCCAGCAACTACGAACTGTACGGCGATATTTCGGCGCGTGTGATGCGTCTGCTCGAAACCGTGGCAATGGAAATGGAAGTGTATTCCATCGATGAAGCGTTTCTGCGGGTGGACAAACACAACTGTCAGGCACTGGGCAAACAGATCAAGGATATGCTGTTACAACAGGTCGGCATGCCGGTGTGTGTGGGCATTGCGCCGACCAAGACACTGGCCAAACTTGCTAACCGCGCCGCCAAGAAAATAAAAAAATTCAAAGGGGTGTGTGTGCTCGACAGTCCGGAGCGCTGGCAGTGGCTTTTGCAACGTATTTCACCAAAAGATATCTGGGGTGTGGGCAGCCGTATCACTGAACGGTTGCAACATCTTGGCATTAATACCGCACTCGAACTGGCACAGGCTAACCCGAAAATTTTGCGGCAGCAGTTCAGCGTGGTACTAGAACGTACTATCCGCGAACTTAATGGCGAACCCTGTCTCGATCTAGAGTTGGAGCCACAACCACGCAAGGAAATCATCTGCACCCGCAGTTTCAGCTACAAGATCACCGAGTTGCATGAGTTGCAGCAGGCCATAAGTTTGTATGCAGCCCGTGCGGGTGAAAAGTTGCGTCAGCAGAATGGCTTGACTGCGCAAATATGGGTTTACTTGGAAGCATTTGATCCTGCGGTGGGGCATTACTACCGCCAACGTGTGGTGAAACTGCCTCACCACAGCAACGATACACGGCTATTTGCGAGCAGCGCTGTAGAGGCGATTGTGCCGCTCTACCGTGCTGGCATCCGTTACAAGAAATGTGGCATTGGTTTGCTCGACATACGTACCCGCAAATACGAGCAACAAGATATGTTTACCCAGCAGCAATCGACACAGTCACGCACCTTGATGACAGTGCTCGACAAGATCAACCAGCGTTATGGCAAACACACCATGATGCTAGCCAATACGGGCATCAACCCTAAGTGGTCGATGAAACGGGAATTTATGTCGCCCCGCTATACCACGCGCTGGACAGATATTGTGCGGGTGAGTTGTTAGAGAGTTTTTCATTCAAGCAATTCCAGCGCCAATTTTTTCGCGCCGGCAAAATCCGTTTTTCCGCTGCCTAATTTTGGGATGGCTGCCACCAAAAAATAGTGGGTAGGCAACGCCAGTGTGTTCAAACCATTAGCCAGCAGTAGTTCGCGCAGGACAATGGTGTTACTTTCTCGAGTCATCAGCGCGATAAGTTTTTCACCTTTTCTCGCGTCGGGTAAATTAACTACTACTACTTCCATGTCGGGATCATTAACAGCGTTGGTAAGTGCGGTTTCCACTGTGCCAAGTCCCACCATCTCGCCGCTTATTTTCGCAAAGCGTGAATAGCGGTCTTCAATAAACAGAAAACCATCTTTATCGAGACTGCCTTTGTCACCAGTAACGTACCAGCGTTTGCCATCAATCAGGTGTAATGCTGCGGCAGTTTTGGCAGGATTATTGAAATAACCAGTCATAACCTGTGCACCGCCAATCAGAATCATGCCGGCTGACCCAAGTGGTAGTGGAGTAAATGTTTCTGGGTCAACAATACGAAAATTAGTGCCCGGCAGTGGTAATCCTACTGACCCAATTTTCCAGCCAGTTTGTACTTGCCAGTTATCAGGGCTGATTCGGTCTGGAATATTGACGCTAGCGACTGGGGCTGTTTCAGTAGCGCCATAACCTTCGAAAATATCCTTGTTGAATTTAAGCTTGAATTGGGTGCGAACTTCTTCTTGCAGTTTTTCAGCCCCGGCCACTACCAGTCGTATGGTTTCTAACATCAGGGGCTGTATTTTGCTGTTGCGATTATATAAGCGGAAAAAACTGGAGGTACCAAACAAAAATGAAATCCGATGTTCGGCAATAGCCATTGCACACGCATATAAATCTGTTGGATCGGCATGACACACCACCGGTATTTGTTCAAGCAAAGGCAGGTAATGTGTCGCTGTCAGACCAAAGGCATGAAAAGGCGGCAAATTGCCCAGCATCACATCGCCTTTCTTAAAATTGAGCAAGTCGACCAACTGCTTGATGTTGGTCATAATATTTCTATGACTAAGCTGTACTCCTTTAGGTTCTCCTTCACTGCCGCTGGAAAATAGGATGACAGCAGTTTGCTCATTGCTGTGTTTGGTGCTGTACAGAAACTTGAGCGCAAAAGACGGCAGCAAAAAACACGACAGTAGAGTCGCAATTTTTTCCAGTGCTGAAGTATTGGCGCGAAAATCTTCCAGCATCACTAATGTGCATTGCTGTTGTAATATTTTTAGATCGAAACCACGCGTTTGTAATTTCTCCAGAAAGCGACTTGATGTATAAATGGTCTTTATGTCCGCGTTTTTAATGGCAGAAAGCAGTGCAGAACTGCTGCTGGTAAAGTTTAGATTAACTGCAATTTTGCCCAGTAGTGCACAGGCCATATTCGCTAGGGCGCTACCGGTGCTGCTCGGCAATAATAGGCCGATATGTGGCTCTGGGCTGATTTTTCGTATGCGTCGCGCCATCACGATACTGGCAGTAAGTGCAGTTTTTGCTGACAGTCGCGCGCCGAATGTATCGAGTAACACAATGGGGTTGCGCAGTCGTGCACACGTAGTAATCCACTGATCTCCCAGGGTTGGTAAATGGTCTGCATATTTGTACCAAGAGTGCATGGACAACTCTTGTACCTTTTGTTTTAACGCTTGCGTATTTATTTTTGTCGATAAGGGTAGGCCAAAATCCACCACCACTTCGCGGCGGAGCAGAGTGCGGTTGTGATTATTTAAACGATGTGAAGACCCCGAAAAAATGCTGCCCCACAACCCGCGCAAATAAAACGGAATGACCACTACCTTGTTATCGACTTCAGCGCAGACAAGTTCATAACTGTTCTGAAATTCGCCCATATGGCCGTTACGACTGATTACTCCTTCGGGGAACAGACACACCACTTGGCCGTTGTTTAATGCCCAAGCTATTGCATTCAACGTATTTCGATTTGCAAGCCCGGCTTGCAGGGGTATATAGGCGTTTAGTTTGAAAAACCAGTTCAGATGCCAGCGTTCAAAAATGGTACTAGGCAGCACAAACCTTACTTGACGTGGGCAACAAATTTGTATCACTGCCCAGTCAATCCAGCTCAGATGATTTCCCATCAGTAACACACCACCTTGTTTGGGAATGTTAAGGATGCCATGCACTTTAATGCGATAACGGGTGTTGACTATGCGGCTGATAATAAAACGGGTCAGACTTTGTGGTAGTCGCCGGAGAATATAAAACGTACCCAACAAGACCGCCAAACCCACAGCTGCCCAGGCAATAATGCTCAGAGAAATATAGTTTTCTGTCATACCTCTTAGCTCAGACAAATACGTGGAAAAGACTGCAAGCTATCCTAGAGCGGGAATTGCAGTTGCAGTTAAGCTCTACAAATTGTTGGTTTCGTTCTCAGGCACATCTTCATTAGGGGTGCTTTCTATAAGTGGTGGCGGCCAACCACCAAGCTTTTGCCAACGATTGATCATTATGCAGAACAGTTCGGCTGTTTTATCAGCGTCATACCGTGCGGTATGCGCGGCTTCGGGATCAAAATCCATGCCGGCTGCTGTACAGGCCCGTGACAATACGGTTTGCCCGAAACACAGTGCTGCCATTGAGGCAGTATCCAAACTGGAAAATGGATGAAAAGGATCACGCTTGAGTTTGTGGCGCTCACTGGCCGCTCTAACAAAACCATGATCAAAGTGGGCGTTGTGACCCACCAGAATGGCACGCTTGCAACCTTCTAGTTTCATTTTATTGCGGATATGTCCAAACATGTCGCTGAACACATCAGCCTCAGGATGGGCAATTCGCAGTGGATGATGAGGATTGATGCCGGTAAATTTTAGCGCCGCTTCTTCCAAATTGGCGCCAGCAAAAGGAACCACTCGATAAAAATGCGTTTCTTCGGGCACCAGTTGCAAGTTTTCGTTGATAGTAAGAATGACGGCTGCAATTTCCAGAATGGCATCAGTTTGCGCATTAAAGCCGCCGCATTCCACATCAATCACTACCGGTAGAAAGCCACGAAAACGCTGAGCCATCAGTGAAACAATTTTACTTTCAGTCACGTACTACTTTCCATGTCAGGGTTTCGCCGGCTTTAAGCGGCACGATGTTATGTTCACCAAATGCGTAATGTGTGGGCACTTGCCAGCTTTCTTTGCGCAAAGTAAGTGTGGCTGTATTACGCGGCAGGCCGTAAAAATCCGGCCCATGACAACTGGCGAATGCTTCCAGTTTATCGAGAGCGTTAATGGATTCAAAAATTTCTGCATACAGTTCAATGGCAACTGGGGCCGTAAAACACCCGGCACAACCACAAGCATTTTCTTTCGTGTGTTGTGCGTGAGGCGCTGAATCGGTGCCAAGAAAAAATTTTGCTGAACCACTGGCCACAGTATCAAGCAAGGCCTGTTGATGCACATTACGTTTTAACACCGGCAGGCAATACAGATGTGGTCTAACTCCACCCACCAACAAATGATTGCGGTTATAAAGCAAGTGTTGAACAGTTATGGTGGCAGCAACATTGCTGGCAGCCGCTTGCACAAATTGTACGGCATCACGCGTGGTGATGTGTTCGAGCACAATTTTCAAATTTGGAAAACGTTGGCACAAGGGGCTGAGTATTTGGTCGATAAATATTTGCTCACGATCAAAAATGTCGATGTCAGCAGCAGTGACTTCGCCATGCACCAGCAGTGGCAGACCCACTTCACTCATGGTTTCGAGCACTGGGTACACTTTTTCTATATTGGTCACACCTTGCGCCGAATTGGTGGTGGCGCCTGCAGGATAAAGTTTAACGGCAACAACATGTTTGCTTGCTTTGGCTTCGACTATGTCTTGGCGCGAGGTTTCATCGGTTAAATACAGCACCAGCAAGGGCTCAAAGGAAGAACCCGGCGGCACATGTTGCAACATGCGCTGCTGGTAGGCTAATGCTTGCTGTGCAGTTAAGACTGGCGGTACCAAATTGGGCATGGCAATGGCACGGGCAAACACCCTGGCAGTATGAGCAACCGTATGCGCCAGAGCTTGGCCATCCCGGAAATGTACATGCCAGTCGTCTGGCTGGATGATGGTGAGTTCTTGCATGGGGTCTTGTTGTAATGGGCTGATAGCGGCAAGTATAGCAAGGGCTTTGCCGATGGGTTGGATTTTATCGGGAGTAATTTGGTGCTGTAATTGGTCTTTTTACAGAAACAAACATTAAGAAAACCGCGCTGTCGTATTGTTGTTTAAAGCTGTCGCCATCTGGCCCGCGACTCCAGCGCTGCAACACTTCCAACCCTAATCAGACGGTATGCCTCGTATACCTAGATCTTGTTAAGGTAAGCTTGGCGCAATAACTTAAGGCAAGCTTGAGCATAACTGCAAGCTGATAAAGTTGAATCTATAAGTGTGCAGGAAACCGCCAAATGCTCAGTCACAATGAACACCACTTCTCTCATCGCAGCGGCTGGCTGCGTGCTGCCGTACTAGGCGCCAACGACGGGATTGTTTCTACAGCCAGCTTGATACTCGGTGTTGCGGCTGCCGAAGCAAGTCGTGGCGACATCCTGATCGCCGGTATGGCTGGGCTCGTGGCAGGGGCTATGTCGATGGCGGCTGGCGAATATGTATCCGTCAGTTCGCAGGCCGATACTCATGCAGCAGACCTACAACGCGAACAGGAATCCCTTGATGAAAACAGTGCTGAAGAACTGAGCGAACTGGCCGCAATTTACGTCGGTCGGGGCCTTGATGCCGAACTGGCTAATGAAGTTGCGCGCCAATTGACTGCCCATGATGCACTGTCGGCCCATGCCCGCGATGAGCTCGGGCTGTCGTCTATTCATGCCGCACGGCCCTTGCAGGCTGCCCTATCATCATCTTTGACCTTTGCAGTCGGTGCAGCCCTGCCACTGCTGATTGCCGCGCTAAGTCCCGTTGCACTGTTCACCATGCTCGTTGCAGGCGGCTCCCTGTTGCTGTTGGCTTTACTTGGTGCATTGGCTGCCAATGCTGGGGGTGCCAGCAAAATGAAAGGCGCACTGCGCGTCGTGTTTTGGGGTGGTATAGCGATGGCCGCTACGATGGGGGTTGGCTCACTGTTCGATACGCCGGTGCAATGAGCATTACCGTTAATTTGTGCAAGATTATGCAAAGCTTTACCTTCATTTTCTCCCAGTTCTAAATCGTACTTCTGACCTGTGCATGCCCTAGACTTGTGCCAAACTGTTGGCAGCTACTCGCCTGGGTTAAGCAAAGAAGGTAGACGAATACCAGACAGCCGTTTATTCTTCGCGTCTCTGCAATTTCACTGTGTTTTAACGCTATGTCTACCATTCTTCAACATCTTCCTCTGGGTCAAAAAATCGGTATTGCATTTTCAGGCGGGCTGGACACCAGCGCTGCCCTGCACTGGATGAAATTAAAAGGGGCACAGCCCTGCGCCTACACGGCAAATCTGGGGCAGCCCGACGAAACAGATTATGAGGAGATTCCACGCAAAGCGTTGGAATACGGCGCAAAACTGGCACGACTAGTAGATTGTCGTCTGCAATTGGCTAATGAAGGTATTGCTGCATTACAAGCGGGAGCCTTTCATATCACTACCGGTGGAGCTACTTATTTCAACACCACCCCGTTGGGACGTGCAGTTACCGGCACTATGCTGGTGGCAGCGATGAAAGATGACGATGTCAATATCTGGGGGGATGGCAGCACCTTCAAAGGCAATGATATAGAGCGTTTTTACCGTTATGGTTTGCTGACCAACCCAGCACTCAAAATCTATAAACCTTGGCTTGATCAAACTTTTATTGATGAACTTGGCGGTCGCGCTGAAATGTCGGCATTCATGACCCAGGCTGGGTTTGGCTACAAAATGTCTGCTGAAAAAGCCTACAGTACCGACAGTAACATGCTCGGAGCGACCCACGAGGCCAAAGATCTGGAGCATTTAAGCAGTGGTATGCAAATAGTAAACCCCATCATGGGTGTGGCGTTCTGGAAGAGTACTGTTGAAGTTAAAACCGAAGTAGTGTCGATACGCTTTGAAGAAGGTCAGCCCGTGGCATTAAACGGCAAGACCTTTGCGAGCGCGGTAGAGCTGATTTTAGAAGCCAACCAAATTGGCGGTCGCCATGGTCTTGGCATGAGTGACCAGATTGAAAACCGTATCATTGAAGCCAAGAGTCGTGGCATCTACGAAGCGCCCGGCATGGCCTTGTTGTTCATTGCCTACGAACGCTTGGTCACCGGTATTCATAACGAAGACACTATTGAACAGTATCGCGACAATGGCCGTAAATTAGGCCGCTTGCTGTATCAGGGCCGTTGGTTTGACTCGCAGGCCTTGATGCTGCGCGAAAGTGCACAACGCTGGGTGGCGCGTGCAGTGACCGGCGAAGTCACTCTGGAACTACGTCGCGGTAATGATTATTCAATTCTCAACACCGAGAGTGTCAACCTTACATATCACCCCGAACGTCTCACGATGGAGAAAGGCGAGTCCATGTTTTCACCTCAAGACCGCATTGGTCAGCTCACCATGCGTAATCTGGACATCGTCGACACCCGCGCCAAACTGGGCATCTACACCCGTACAGGGCTATTGCAGGTTGGCACGGGTGGCAATCTGCCCAGCTTGGATGCACCGAAAAATAAATCCTGACATGCCCTAAATTTCGGAGAGAGCTGAACTTTTACACTGAGTTTTTAGGACATTCGGATCTTAGTGTGTCATCCCGTAGATCACAGCGTTGGTGCCGAGACGGAAGGCATCGGTGGAAGGTTTTAGCGGCATACTGCCATCTGCATACCAATCCCAGAAGTTGGCTAAGTCATTATTGAGGCCGGCAAGAATTGCCAGATTGCCCTTTTTATCGAACAAACCATAGTAAGTAATGTTGTCACCGGGCACATATTCTGACATTGCCTGTAAATCTTCCAGCGGTGTATAGGCGCTGAACACAACATGATCTATTGCCAGTGGCACAAAGTCGTTACCGGGAAATGTGCGTATTATCTGCGAGCGCATCTGCTGCCATTGTTGCTCACCATCAAAGTCATCCATTAACACGAAACCACCCCTGCCAATAAATTCGCGCAGGTGCTCGACCTCTTGGTCGGTAAGTTCCATTTCGCCGGGCTCCGAAACATAGGCAAACGGATAGTCGAATACTTCGTCACTGCCAAGCTCAACAATGCGATAAGACGACTCTTCCAGATTGATACTGGTGGCACGCACCAGAAATTCATTCAGGTGAATATCTGACTCTGGATAGTTGTGTGACCACCCCATGTTGCCGACTGCGCCATTGGTACCGAAGTGCCAACGAGCGGCTACAAATTCTGTGGCTGGTGGTAGGTTTTGGGTAAGACCTCTGCCCATTCTAAACCTTTGCCCATATGCCAGGGTTGCCGTGAATATTGCAGCAAGTGTGAGCGCAGTGGCCAAAAATGTTGCTTGTTTCATAATGGGTGAACCCAGTGTTGCAGATAACTATTCATGCCTTATACCACTGATTATGCTTGGGGCTGGCTAGTCTGCTCAGGTATTCTAAGGGTGAAAACGTTAACTAGCGCTATGCAACCTACAGCAGGAGCAAAAAACTTTGAGTACGATGGACAAACCACCAAAAGAATTAAAACGCAGGCAAGTGCTGGGCTGTATGTGTGCCTTGAGTTTTGGCATAAGCGGCATACAAAAGGTCACTGCCCAAGATGAAGCTGGTCTCGCACCGCCGCAGGTGAATGATTTGTTAGGTTATGCTTATGGTGACAAAGCTGGGCAGGCAGTCAGCGTCAACGACCTTGCGCTGCAGGCAAAACAAACCTTTGTGTTTGCCATTGATCCGGCTACTGGCATGATGCGTAATGGTACTCGGATGCATCAGTTGTTGTTGATTCGCCTTGATCCGACTACGCTGGCTCCTGCCACTGCACAGCGCAGCGTTAACGGTCTGGTGGCATATTCCGGCGTGTGCAGCCACACTGGTTGTGATGTGACCGACTGGAACGGTGAGTTCAACCGCTTTCAATGTCCCTGCCACGAATCACAGTTTGATCCGAGTGATGCAGCGCGTGTAGTCGGCGGCCCGGCACCCTGGCAATTGGCGGCCTTACCCTTGAAAAATTTAGATGGGATGCTGGCAGTGGCGGGTGAATTTGAAGGCAGGTTAGGTTTTCAGCAACCGGGCTTGAGTGGGTTTGGGATTTAACAGTTTATTGAATACTAACTGCATAGGCTCTGCGACTTTTGCCTTGCAGCGCCGTGCTAGTCAACGTATTAAAAAAGAAGTTAATAATAACAACGCTCGACATCTGCATTGCAGAAGTTAAAGAGAGGGGAAGCCATGAAAATAGTTAAGGTTGGATCCAGTTTGTTGCTAGCCGCACTAGTAGGTTTACTGCCGGCTGGTTTAAGCGCACAAAATATCGACACCATGCGCGATGTAACTGATGAGCGGCTGCGCAATCCCGAGCCGGAAAACTGGTTGCAGTTCCGGCGCAGCTACAACGGCTGGGGTTACTCTCCGCTGGCGCAAATAACACCTGCGAATGTCAAAAGACTGCAACCGGTGTGGAGTTTGTCGACAGGTGTTACAGAAGGCCATCAAAGTCCGCCGATGGTGAACGACGGCATTATGTACATTACAACCCCCCTGAATATTGTGTATGCAATTAATGCCGCCACCGGCGCTACCCTGTGGCAATACAAACGACAACTGCCGTTTGATTTAAGCTTGTTGCACCCTACCAACCGTGGTGTCGCGCTTTATGGCGACAAAGTCTACATGGCCACATCGGATGCAATGGTAGTCGCACTCAATGCGCGTACTGGTGCAGTAGTGTGGGAAAAACCCGTAGAAGATTACAAAACCGGTTATTACATGACCATGGCACCGCTCGCGGTAAACGGCAAAATCATGGTCGGTGTTTCCGGTGGTGAGAGGGGTATTCGCGGTTTTGTGGCGGCGCTGGATGCCACTACCGGTGCACAAGTGTGGAAGACCTACACTGTTCCCGCCCCCGGCGAACCTGGCAGCGAAACTTGGCCCGGAGACAGTTGGAAAACCGGTGGTGCACCGGTATGGGTAACTGGAACATACGATCCAGAGCTAAACACCACGTACTGGGGAACCGGTAATGCAGGTCCGTGGATTGGTGATGCCCGCCCAGGTGATAATCTCTACGCCAATTCAGTAATAGCGCTCGATGCTGATACCGGTGCGTTGAAAGCCTATCACCAATACCATTGGAACGATTCGTGGGACTGGGATGAAGTTTCACCCCCTATGCTGATCGATGTGCAGCGCAATGGCAGAACTTTTCCGGCCTTGGTACACGCTGGACGTAACGGTTACTTGTGGTTGTTGGAACGCAAGGCAGATGCCATCATTTTTATTGATGCCAAACCCTTCGTGTATCAAAACGTGTTTACTGCAATCGATGCAATTACCGGTCGGCCTGAATACAACATCGATGCCAAACCCGGCATGGGCAGGCCAGGTACTTACTGTCCTTCATTATCGGGCGGCAAAAATTGGACACCAGCAGCCTATAGTCCACAAACTGAGCTGCTGTACATTCCTGCCAACGAAAACTATTGCAGCACGATGGCTGGCGAGCCAGTGGAATACCGGCCTGGACAAGACTTTACTGGCCGTACTGCCACTGTATCGACTATTCGAGAAGGGGCTGATCATATCGGCGAATTACAAGCCTGGAACATGAACACCGGCGAAAAAGTTTGGACCCATAATTACGACATGGCCAACTGGGGTCCGGTACTTGCCACAGGTGGCGGTCTGGTATTCAGCGGTGGCACGGCCGACCGTTTCTTCCGCGCCTTCGATGCCAGTACCGGGGAAGTGTTGTGGCAAGAGCGGCTAAATTCCGGCATCACTGGTGTGCCCACCACGTTCGAAGTAGACGGCGTGCAATACATTGCCATCCAATCGGGTTGGGGGGTGGATGCTTCGCGCATGCAGGCCAGGCTAGATGCCATACAAGGCAGAACCAATATCGTTCCGCAGGGGGGTGTAGTGTGGGTGTTTGCGGTCGAGTAATCCCAAAGGAGTTAGGTAGTGACTCAGTTTGAAATTTGCTGCGGATATTGGGCTAGTTATCCACCATAACCATACGAATGTTTGGCAGCCTAACTTGCACTGGGTTACGTTGCCGCCTTTGTTTCTTAAATCCTGACCGAAAGATTGCCCTATGAAGCCACAACGTATTCTGTTTGCCAGCTTGATCGGTACCACGATTGAGTTTTTCGATTTCTACATCTACGGCACTGCAGCCGTGTTGGTATTTCCCACTCTGTTTTTTCCGGGCAGTGATCCGGCCACAGCGACCTTGCAGTCGCTTGCCACTTTTGCCCTGGCGTTTTTTGCTAGGCCAGTGGGTTCGGCTCTGTTCGGTCATTTCGGCGACCGCATTGGTCGCAAGGCTACCTTGGTTGCTGCCTTGTTTACGATGGGTTTCTCTACAGTGGCGATTGGCTTCTTGCCTACCTATGCGTCCATCGGGGTGTGGGCACCGGCCCTGCTTGCCTTGTGTCGTTTCGGGCAAGGCCTTGGGCTTGGTGGTGAGTGGGGTGGCGCTGTGCTGTTGGCAATTGAAAACGCGCCGCCGGGTAAACGCGCCTGGTACGGCATGTTTCCCCAACTAGGATCGCCGCTCGGCTTCTTCCTTTCAACCGGTGTTTTTTTGCTGTTAGGAGTGAGTTTAAGCGAGGCACAGTTTTTTGCATGGGGCTGGCGCCTGCCTTTTATTGCTAGTGCGCTGCTGGTGTTTGTGGGTTTGTATGTACGTCTGCAACTTACCGAGACACCTGCTTTTGAGCATGCCATCAAAAATAATGAGCGGGTAAAAGTTCCGCTGCTCAGTGTGCTCAATGGTCATGGCAGCACTTTGCTATTGGCAACCCTCATGACAACCACCATGTTTGTCATTTTTTATCTGATGACTGTGTTTACCTTGAGTTGGGGCACTGCCGAACTGGGGTTTGCACGGCAGGATTTTCTACTTATGCAAATTTTTGGTATCTGGTTTTTTGCAGCCTCAATTCCGCTGTCGGCACTGCTTGCCGATCGTATTGGCCGTGTGCCAACCCTGATTATGGCAACGCTGCTAATTATATTATTCGGATTTTTTTTCGGGCCCTTGTTTACCAGCAGCAGCACCTCCGTCTTGTTATTACTTGTGCTCGGGCTTGGTGTGATGGGTTTTACATACGGACCACTGGGCACAGCACTGGCCGAATTGTTTCCCACCGCTGTACGTTATACCGGTACTTCACTGGCGTTTAATTTGGCAGGAATTCTGGGCGGATCGCTGGCACCTTATATCGCCACATGGTTGGCACAAAACTACGGCATCGCGGCAGTGGGTTATTACCTGTCGGCTGCAGGAGTAGTGTCGCTGGTGGCTTTGTTTTTGGTAGGTAGTCGGCAGTCAAAATCCAATAAAATACAGCAAGTATAGTGTCAGAAAAAACTGGATATTGCGGTCGAAAATAGACAGTTTTTCTTTGACTGCACAGATTTATTTCGAGATCCCCACCATGCCGTTGTTACACACACAGTCTTTCGAGACTCTAAAACTTGCGCTGGTTGGCCCCAACATAATTTTGATCGAGTTACATCGGCCCCACGTTAGCAATGCGCTCAATACTGTGATGACGCGTGAACTGCTGGCAGTTTGGCAATCCTTGTCAGCTGCGTCTTGTGTTTATCAAGTAGTGGTACTTACGGGTACTGGGCAGGCATGTTTTTGCGCGGGAGCAGACTTGAAAGAGCGTCATCGTATTAGCGCCGAGTTATGGCTTGAGCAACATGAGATATTAGAACAAATGATGTTGGCGATGCATGATTGTCCTGTGCCGATTGTCGCAGCGGTCAACGGTGCTGCGTTTGGTGGTGGCTTGGAACTTTTACTAAATTGTGATTTTGCCTACTGCTGTACTGCAGCAAGGTTTGCCTTTCCTGAAACGAATCTGGGTTTTATACCAGGTGCCATGGGCACACAATGGTTGCCCCGCGCAGTTGGTCTTGCCCGTGCCAAAGAACTTTGTATGACCGGTGCCACTTTTTCATCTGCTGAGGCACTGACTTGGGGGCTCGTTAACAAAGTAATAGCGCAAGACAGTCTGCTGGGCGAAGTCGTTGCAGTGGCGCAGCGCATCCAGTTGGCATCGCCGCTGGCTGTGCGGCAGGTAAAGCGGGCACTCAATACAACACTAGGTAACGATTTGGCCAGCGGTTACCTTAGAGAGATCAAATTATACAAAGACTGCATCAATGCAGCTGATCGAGTAGAAGGAATCGCTGCTTTCAACGAAAAACGTACTCCAAATTTTGGTGTATAGCCAAACTGACGCAGAAGTCTAGATCAAAAAACCCCATCGACGAACATCGATGGGGTTGTTGATAAAAAGTCACTTTAAAAAAAGTTAACCATTATTGTTGGAAGGTATCCCAGGTGCGCAGAAGCTGTCCGGCGATCTTGTCGGGATCAGCGCCTTCAACTGGGGTGAATTTCTGCAAGCGTCCAGCAAAACAATCGGCAACATACAGGTTACCCAGTTGGTCTGTGCTCATCCCGTGTGAACATTGCAAACGACCATCCTGCGGGCCGGGTGCGCCCCAGCTATAAAGAAAGTTGCCATCGAGATCAAATTTCAGGATGCGATTGGTGAAGGCATCACCAGCCCAGATAAATCCATTTTGATCGATGAAATGATTGGTGATTAGCGTGGTCTGCGAGGCAGGCCAGTGTGGTGAGCGCAAGGGCCACATGTCGAGAAAATTGCCATCGACATCGAACACCTGCATGCGCTGATGACCACGATCCACCACAAACAGTCGATTGTCAGCACTGATGGCAATACTATGTACTGTGTTGAATTCGTTGGGGCCCGGGTTGGCTGGATCTACCGGTGCCTGCCCCCAATCTTTGACGAAGTTATCGTTAGCATCGTATTTGATTACTCGGGTGCCACCGTACCCGTCGGTAATAAAGTAAGTGCCGTCAGCTAGCCATGCGATATCCGTTGGCCGGTCAAAAGTATCAGGGCTGCGGCCCCTAACTCCGGGTGTGCCTTTGCTGTATTCGAGTACACCGTCGTAGGTGAAGCGATAAATCATGTGCAACTGGTCATCGATAATCCACACATGTTTTTCAGGATCGTAAGGATTTATTTTGATCTGGTGTGGACCACGACCGCAGGGCAATTGACTGAACAACGCTTCCAGATGTGGCCACTCATCCACTACATTGCCATCACGGTCCAGAATAAAAATTGAATGTTCCCAGCGCCGTTCCCAGCCACGTAATGGTGCTTCTTCGCAGGTGGCACTAAGTCCGTCGGTATTGCTGTTGGAGTTGCCGCGTGATGGATTGAGCGCAGCATATGGTGTCCAAGGTGCCGCACCTTCTGGCAGGGGTAATTCGCCCCGCATGGCAACCCAGATACGATCAGGTGTTTCGGCATAAACTCCGCCAAAAGAACCCCAGGTCCAACCATCATGCGAATGGCGTGTGTCGGGTAGTGGCTTGGGCCAGTTTTCTACCACTTGGTAGGCACCGGTGGGCCAATCTTGAAAACTATTGCGTGTGGCGGGTGTTGCCGCTTGTGGTTCAGCATTAGTTGAATCTGTATTTAGTTGGGTTGAAGTAATCTCAATTGATTCGGTAGTGCTAGGTTCGCAGCCTGCCAAGACCATGACTGCCAAACTGGCGCAAGCCAGTAACAAGCGTTTAAATAAAGAGGTTCTTTGCATGGGGATCTCCTCAAAGTAGGGGAATAAGTAGAATAAACGCGACTTTTTCTGCTGTCGACTCATATTTGATTGTTAGGTCTGTAATCTGAAAAAATTCTCTTAAAAATTTCTATTTTTTTATCAGGTTGAATTTTGGCTTGTTGCTATGTGAGTTGTCATGGTGCTTCCAGGGCTCATCAGAACGTGTGTAAGTATCAATGTGGCTGGCATCGGGTTCCCTGTCGATGAGGTCTGCTAAATTGTGTAAGCAACATGATCTTGCTAATTCGCTGTAAATTAAAGGCGCTTCAAAAGTCAAAATTGGCTTGCAAAATGCCAGGTAAAAATATTATGGTTATTAAACTAATCAGTAGCCAATTCAACGATTGCGCTTATATCTAGAGCCTAGATACAGAGCCTGCAAAAAAGATGAGACTTGCACATATGTTTAATTACAAAAAATTTGGTGCGCCACGCTTACTGATGGGTATTGGCTTTTGGTTGTTGGCATTTTTCCCCCTCGCACTCTTCGCTCAGCACGGTCACCCCTTGGTTGGTACTTGGAGTGGTTACTTTAACCAGGCAACTAGCGAACCAGTTAGGGTCTTGTTCACGTTCAGTTTTAGTGCCGAGCAAATAATATCTGGGGCATTTATTCTTAATGGTCAACGTTTTAACTACACTCGTGCAGAGTTGGATCCTAAGGCATGGACAGTGACTCTGGAAGCACAAGGTAAGGATAAGGCTGGCAACATGTTGACGTATTCATTGGTTGGAAAATTTGAAAATTTGGATTCTCCGACTGTCAGAAAATTAGTAGGTGTGTGGCAGGAAGGCAGTACCAAGGGCGATTTTAGTATCGTAATAAATTAGAGGGCACCAACATGTTTAATGCAAAAATTTATTGCCAGCGTTTTTTTCTTTTAGGGTTCTGTCTGATCGGTATGCAATGTGTATATGCACACCATTCTTTTCCAGCCCAGTTTGATATCAATAAACCCGAAACCGTCACTGGTGTGGTCACAAAACTGGAATGGCGCAATCCACATGTTTATTTTTACATGGATGTGTACGACGCGCAGGGCAAAGTGCAGGAGTGGTCATTTGAATTGAGCAATGTTTCGGCGATGCGTGGTCGAGGCTGGAGCAAAGACACATTGCAAGCCGGGGACATGCTGGAAGTAGGCGGCTCACGCGCACGCGATGACAGCCCCTTGTTGAATGCGACTGCGGTTAAACGCAGCGACAGCGGTGAAGAACTGTTGTAGTAGGGCAGTAGTAGGGCAGTAGTAGGGTTGTAGTAGGGTTGTAGTAGGGTTGTAGTAGGGTTGTAGTAGGGTTGTAGTAGGGTTGTAGTAGGGTTGTAGGGTAGTAGCACTGTTGTAGAACTTAAGCTGGTAGTGAGCAAGGTGAAGAAAAATGGTAAGCAGAAAAAAATTAATCCACACTTCAACAAGAGCATTAGCCACTACTGCAAGTTGTTTGATTGTGGTTTTAGCTGGCTACAGTTTTGCCCAGGAAACTCGTCCAGTACCGCGTTTCGCGGATGGCACTCCTGATTTTGGACCAGCCAACGGTAAAGATGGTCATTGGGATGGTGGTGTGGGCAATCTATCCGAAAACTTTGTCGAGATGGATGGTGCCTATCTGGTAAATCGTGAAGATCTGGACAAAGTAGCGCCCTTTCAACCCTGGGCTAGAGAGTTGGTGCAATTTCGACTCGACAGTATTGGCCGCGAAGATCCACATCCTAGTTGTGTGGCCAATGGTGGTCCGCGTCAGTTCCATACTCCAATAGGTTTTGAAATATCGCAGGATCCTCAACATCAGCGCATCTATGTGATGTCTGGTGGCGGGCCGCACAGCTGGCGTGAAATCTATATGGATGGACGCGAACATCCGAGCATCGATGATACCGATCCGACTTATTTCGGCCATTCCGTAGGTCGCTGGGAAGGGGACACTCTGGTTATAGACACCGTAAATTTCAACGAGCGTTTCTGGTTTGCCCGCCGCCCCACCGGCATGGTTCACACCGATGCCCTACATTTAATCGAACACATCAGTCGACCCACTTACGATGCTTTGCATTACGAAGTGACTATTGACGACCCTAAGGCATACACGCGGCCCTGGACTGCAAAGTGGGACGTCCCGTGGTCCGATGAGGAAATGGAAGAATACTTCTGCCAAGATTACAATGTGGATTTGGATCATATTGTGGGAGCGGAGCCGGAGTAAATATATGCAAGGGTCGTGACCTAAGCTGTTTTCATGTCCTAATGTTGCTCTCGCATAGTATTATTCCAAGCCCCTGTTTTTTCTGCTCTTCATTGAAGGTGCATAAGCGAGTTATTTTCCGATGGACACACGTTTTTTTATTCGACTTGCTAGCACCATTCTCGCGTTTGGTAATGTCCTGTTTGTGCAGGCACAAACTGATGTACAGGCAACAACAGATATCGCCCTCAACAACACACTGATTTCCACCTACTGCAGTGAATGTCATAACGAAGAAGATTGGGCTGGTAGTCTTGATCTGGCTTTGTTCGATCTAAACAATGCTACTGCTGATGCGGAAGTTTGGGAAAAAGTGTTGCGCAAGTTTCGCGGTAACATGATGCCACCGCAAGGTAATCCCCGCCCCGATGCAGAAGCCAACGCTGCACTGGTCAAGTTTCTGGAACATACCATTGATACGGCTACTCTCGCTGCGCCCAATCCAGGCGCCTCATCTTTGCATCGTTTAAACCGTACTGAATACGGCAATGCAATTCGTGATCTTTTGCATCTGCAAGTGGATATCAGTGAATTTCTACCTGCCGATGACGAAGGTTATGGCTTCGACAACATCGCGGATGTGTTGCGTACTTCGCCTGCTTTGCTCGAACAATATCTGGGTGCTTCAAGCAAAATTACCGAACTGGCAGTAGGCGAACTTACTACTGGGCCCATCAGTAAAGTGTACAAAGTGCCGCCCGATTTGCCCCAAGCACAACATATCGCTGGGCTACCACTAGGCACCCGCGGTGGTATTCTGATCGAGCACAATTTTCCGGTGGATGGGGAATACGAATTCAACTCGTATTTGATTCGTAATATTGTGGGTTATATGACCGGGTTGGAATGGCCGCATGAGTTTGAAATTAGTATAGATGGAGAACAGGTATTTAGCGCGCCCGTAGGTGGTGAGGAAGATAATCTAAGTTCGGATAACAATTTTGCTGCTACTGCCGACCTGATTGATGCGCGGCTTAAAACCCGTATCCCGGTGACTGCAGGGCAGCATCAAGTGGCGGTGACTTTTCTGCAAAAAAATGCAGCGGAAACACATGAGCCGCTGGAACTGTTTAGTCGTGATCTTGATTTGCAAAACATGAACGGTGTGCCCACGCTGGATTATGTCGATATCGTAGGGCCATTTGCGACGAGCAGTACCGGCAACACGGCAAGTCGCGACCATATCTTCACTTGTTACCCACAACAAGATGCAGATGCTGCAGATGCTGCAGAGGCTGCAGAGGCTGCGGAGGCAAGTGACTGCGCCCAATCCATATTAACAACACTCGGTCGCCGAGCATTTAGGCGTCCATTGACTGAAGAAGATACTAATCAGTTGATGAGCTTCTATCGGCAAGGCGCAGGTAGCGGAGGTTTTGAACAGGGCATACAGATAGCACTACGCTTTATGCTGACTTCGCCAGCATTCTTGTTTCGTAGCGAGCCTGACCCGCAGGAACTAGCCGAAGGCACTGTTTATCCATTGAGTGATATTGCCCTAGCTTCTCGTTTATCCTTCTTTTTGTGGAGCAGTATTCCGGATGACGAATTGCTGGCAGTCGCCGCTGCAGGTCAATTAATTGAGCCAACCGTATTTGATCAGCAAGTTGAACGTATGTTGCAAGATCCTAAATCAGCTGCGCTGGTTGATAATTTTGCCGCGCAATGGTTGTTTTTGCGCAATTTGAAAAGCATCAATCCCGATACTCGTACCTTCCCAGATTTCGATCACAAACTGCGCGAAGCCTTTCGTACAGAAACGTCAATGTTTGTTACCAACGTCATGCGTAGTGACAGTTCAGTGGTGGACTTGCTGACGGCTGACTACACCTATGTGAATGATCGGCTTGCTGCGCATTACGGTATTCCCAATATCTACGGCAGCCATTTCCGCCGTGTGCAACAAATTGATCCTAACAGGCGTGGGTTGCTGGGGCAGGGCAGTATTCTTACTGTTACTTCTTATCCTGACCGCACCTCGCCAGTGTTGCGTGGCAAATGGGTAATGGAAAATATTCTAGGTGCGCCACCGCCACCGCCACCGCCTAATATACCGGCATTGCCCGACAACAATCCTAGTCTGGCTGCCTTATCGGTGCGTGAAAGGTTAATTGAGCATCAGGTAAACCCGGCGTGTAATGGGTGTCACGGGGTACTGGACCCACTGGGTTTTGCTTTAGAAGGGTTTGACGCCATTGGTCGTTTCCGTACCCAAGATGCCAGTGGTGTTATTGATACCAGTGGTCAGCTGGCTGATGGCACACCCATCGCCGATGTCACGAGCTTACAAACGGCCTTACTAGAAAAACCGGCAGTATTTGTTGATACTTTTACCGAAAAATTACTCACCTATGCATTGGGGCGTGGTCTGGAATATTATGACATGCCAGTTGTACGTGATATTAGAGCCAATGCTGCTGCCCAGAACTACCGTTTTTCTGCTTTGGTAAAAGGCATCGTGACTAGTACTCCTTTTCGGATGAAGAAAGTAGCGCAGGCGTCAGATCAACAGACTACCGATTTGGTCAGTAATTCTAAGGGTGCTGCGCCTTAGTCTAGTGTTAAAAAGTTAGCGTTAAAAAGTTAGTGCAAAAGAGTTCGCGACTCCAAAAAACAATCGAGGACAGACCAATGTTCGTCACTAAAAAATACCTTAATCGCCGCCAATTATTGCGCAGCGCCGGCGTGGCACTGTCGCTCCCTTTGCTCGACGCCATGATCCCAGCACTGAGTGTACAAGCGCAAACCGCTGCCAATGTGCAACCACGCTTGGGTTTTGTATACGTGCCACACGGCGCCATCATGAGTGAATATACACCCGCAACTACCGGCAAAGACTTTGCCTTCAAGACCATACTCAAGCCGCTGGAATCTTACCGAGATCACCTCAATATCATCAGTGGTCTGGGGCATCAGGCTGCCGATACCACTGCCGTACATTCGCTCAGTCCTTGCACATGGTTAAGCGGCATACGCCCCAAAGCCACGTTGGGTTCTGATGCCCTGGCGGCTATCACCATCGACCAAATGGCTGCGCAAGTTATTGGCCAAGACACACCACTGCCATCGCTGGAACTGGCTACCGAAGACCACAGTGGCTTGATTGGTGCATGTGATCGTGACTATGGCTGTATCTACATGAACACCCTGTCATGGCGTTCACCTACTACTCCTAATCCAATGGAGATCAACCCACGCAAAGTATTTGAACGCCTGTTTGGGCAGGGTGGCACTGTGGATCAGCGGCTGGCACGGCAAGCGGAAGATCGCAGTATTCTGGATGCAGTGGTGCAGCAAACTCGCAGTTTTAATTCTACGCTTGGACAAAATGATCAGCAGAAAGTCAGCGATTATCTGGAAAACATCCGCGAAATAGAGCGTCGCCTGCAACAGGCCGAAAGCCTGATTACGCACAATGCAGAACTAGTGATTCCGGAAGCGCCATCGGGTATTCCGTTTGTGTACGAAGAACATTTGCGGCTAATGTTTGATCTGATGGTGCTGGCATACCAGGCCGAAATTACCCGCGTTGCTACTTTTATGATGGCGCGTGAATTGAGTAATCGGACTTATCCGCAGGTGGGTGTATTTGAAGGCCATCACGCTACTTCGCACCATCAGAACAATGCTGAAAAAATGGCTAAGAATGTGCTGATACAAACGTTTCATGTGAGTTTGTTCAAGGAATTCGTCGACAAACTTGCTGCCATTCCTGAAGGTGATGGCACCTTGCTCGACAACTCAATTCTCTTGTATGGCAGCAACATGAGCAACAGTAATGCGCACGATCATTATCCTTTGCCCACCGTGTTACTGGGCAAGGGTGCTGGGCGCATCAAAACGGGTCAACACATTCGCTACACAGAACGTACCCCCATGAGTAATTTGTTGTTGACCATGTTACATAAAGCTGGGGTTGACGCAGACAAAGTAGGCGATAGCACTGGTATAGTGTCTGAAGTGTAGTCGCTGATAGAGTTATGCAGATGTTCTTCTCAAATTTTGCTATTTACGTGAGCACAAGCATGGCAGTTACAGGCACTAAATATTACCGGCTATTAGCATGGTTCGTGTTGAGTGGGTGTTGCAGCACAATGTGTGTTGCTCAGCTTGCCGCTGGTAACGTTAATAGTAATGCCGAGCAGGCACATGCTTTACTGGCGGCAGCCAAAGCCGGTGAAAGTCACACGGCGTTGCAGCTGCTCGATGGGATGCAAGAGGTGAACACACCAGAAGCTGATGGCACCACGGCCTTGCATTGGGCAGTACTCAATAACGATCAAAACCTGGTAGCAGCACTCTTGCGCGCTAATGCTGAGGTAAATGCACGATCGCGTTATGGCATCACCGCCATCTATCTGGCAGCACAAAATGGACAAGCTGCTGTGCTTACTACCCTGCTTGAGGCCGGCGCAAATCCCAATGAAGTTTACCGTGAAGGGGAACGTGTGTTGATGACAGCCGCTCGCACCGGCAACTATGCCACTGTTGAAGCATTGCTAACTCATGGTGCCGAAGTCGATGCACGCGAAACCTGGCACGGCCAAACAGCCCTAATGTGGGCAGTGGCGCAACAACATTCAGAATTGGTAGCGCTACTGGTTAAACACGGTGCCGATATCAATGCCATCTCCAATATTGAAGAGTGGGACCGCCAGATCACTGCTGAACCTCGCGACAAATGGTTGCCGCCCGGTGGCATGACACCACTGTTGTTTGCTGCACGTGAAGGTTGTGCTGTTTGTATCAAACCTCTGCTCGACGCAGGCGCGAATATCGATGCTGCAACTCCCAAAGGTCTTAGCGGGTTGTTGCTCGCCATCATTAACGGCCACTACGATGTAGCCTGGCTGTTGGTAGAGGCCGGTGCCAATGTTAATGTCAATGACGACACCAACCGCTCACCGTTGTATGCGGCTGTCGATTTCAACACCATGCCTGAATCAAACCGACCCTCGCCAGATGTTTATCGCAATACCCACACCAGTTATGAGTTGATTGAACTGTTGTTGCAACACGGTGCCGATGCCAATGTGCAGCTATCTGCTCAAGCGCCCTATCGACTAAAACTAGATCGTGGCAATGACACCATGTTGGTGGCTGGCACTACACCTTTTCTGCGCGCTGCCAAAAGTGCCGATGTTGCGGTCATGACTCTATTGTTAAAGCACGGGGCTGACGTCACTCTAAGTACCCGTCAAGACATTAATCCCTTGATGGCAGCTGCTAGTTTGGGCACCAAAGAATCCGACAGCACGGGTCGTTATAAAACCCAAGCTCAAATCATCCAGGCGCTGGAAATTTGCATCACACAAGGGCTGGATGTAAATGCACTAGCCAAAGATGGCAGAACTGCTATTTTTGGCGCGGCAATATTTGGGTTGACTGAAGTGGTACAGTATCTACATACACAAGGCGCACGTCTGGATATCCCCGACAATAAACAGCTAACCCCGCTCGATGCCGCGACAGGCTTGGCTGGTGGCTTTGGATTTGTGGGTAGCGATGGTGTTTATCAAGCCGAAACGGTAGCGCTGATTAAAACTTTGCTGTAATTCAACGGCAAACGTCCATATATATCCCCACTGCCGCTTACCTTGTTTAACACAGTTAGCATTTGGTCTGCAGTCAACCATTGGGTTTCTTGTAGGCGATGACTCTCGCCAGGTGAATAATTAAATTCGTAAGGCGCAAGGCTAAGTAAGCGTTCTATACAAGCGACAGCCATACTGCGTGTTGCAGCAATATATTCGAACGAGAGTGCCGCGATAGGTACTGACAGTCCTCGCAATACGTCCAGTTCAAAACCTTCTACATCAATTTTGCAAAATGCTGGGCAGCCGTACTGCGCAATCAACATGTCCAGCGTAACAACAGGCACCGTCACACTACCGTCCCACACCACATTTTTAAACGATGGGTCTTGTTGCACGCTATTGATCCACTGTTTGGACATGGACGTTACCGTTGGTGTACGACTGCTGATGTAAAGCGTTGCCGACCCGGCAACTGCACCAATGGCCTGTTCGAGCAAAGAGATACGAGTGTTGCGGCCATAGAAGCGTCGCAACCAAACCATCAAGCTTGGTTGTGGTTCCACCGCCACCGTTGTGGCCCCGAGCGCATCCCAAACCCTTAAGCGGTTGCCCACATGGGCACCTATGTCAAAACACAAAGCGCCGGGTGCTATGAACTGCGCATAAAAGTGCTGCATACGTTGAAAGCGTCCGGGCAAACAGTAATACATGAGTATGGAGCGTAGGATGCCGAGCTGTTGCGGTAAGAGTTTGAACATAGGGATGCAGGTATTCCGTATTATGTTATCTGCGGTTGCAGTTCCAATGGTATGTGTATGCTGTTTACAAAATTTTTCAACGCTTATTGATAGAACAGATTATCATCGTAACAGTAATAATAATTACCTGGTTTTAAATTCAGATAATAAGAAAAATGCCAGCCAAGGCGGTACTTTTCTTTTAACTACAAAGCGGTCGGTCGAAACTTTTAGCGCCCAGGAGCGCCACCCACATGCAAAAATCCGAACATACTGCTGAAAACACTAAAGACGGCATTCTTACTACGGTGGGTTCCACTGTTGGCTTGTCGTTTGGCCCGAGTGTAATCGCCATCCTGGCGGTCAGCCCGTTTATTCCCTCCATCGAACAAGAATTTGGCTGGTCGCGTGTGCAGGTCTCTCTCGCAATAACCATTGTCTCTTACATGATAGTGCTGGTGTCGCCCTTGCAAGGCTTTCTGGTTGACCGGTTTGGGCCGCGCAAAGTAATACTGTCTTCCATCCCTATGTTCGCTCTGGGCTTGGCGGCATTTTATTGGCAGCCCAACAATCTTGCTGTGTTTTATGCGTTATGGGCCTTGATTCCAATTTTGAGTATTGGGCTGTGGCCACTGGGTTATTTGCAGGCAGTGAGCCGCTGGTTTGATCGGCGGCTAGGTTTGGCACTTGGCTGCGCCAATGCCGGTATTGGGGTTGGCAGCACCATTGTGCCTTTAATAATTACTACGCTTATCGGTATGTACGATTGGCGCACTGCGTTTCTTGGATTGGCAGCCATGGTGTTATTTGTCACCTGGCCTGCGGTGTATTTCTGTGTGCGCGAGCCGTCCTTAACTGACGAATTTGCCGCGCAACGCGCCGTCCAAAAAGCGTTTGGGTTGTCATTCGCTCAAGCCACCAAGCAACCAGCGTTTTATGTTTTGATGGGGTCTTTTTTTCTGCTTGGCATGACAGCGACAAGCCTTGTTACCCAACAGGTGCCGCTGTTGATGGAGGCGGGTTGGACACAAACTGATGCCTCTTACGTACAGGCCTTATTTGGTTTTGCTTTATTGTTTGCGCGGGTGTTGGTCGGTTTTGTCATCGACCATATCTTTGCACCTTTGGTCATGCTTGTAGTATCGATTGGCGGCGCTGCTGCTTGTATTTTGTATGCGGTTTATCCTGACGCGGGCATCGTAAGTGCGATGTTGCTAGGCCTCTTGTTAGGTGCAGAATTCGATGTGCTAGCCTTTCTGATCAAGCGTTATTTCGGCAACGTTGCCTACGGTAAAATTTACGGAGTAATTTTTGCGGTATTCTATTTCGGCTCAGGTCTGGGCATAGCCGGGTTGGCAATGAGCCGGCAAATTTTTGGCTCTTACGATACAGGCCTTTATCTTGCGGCTGGTGTGTTACTCACTTGTGCAGTGTTGGTCAGTTTCTTGCCACACTACAAATTTAAGGTCGGCACACAGCCCCAGTTAAACGCAACCGTTTAGTTACACTTGGTGCCAATTCATATGGTTGCTTATAGTTTTTAGTATCGACACATCGATACGCAACCTAATTCACCCGCTTATTCAGAGTTAGCAAATGTCAGACCAAGTAACACCAGTAGAACAACACATCAGAACCTGGCTGGAGACCTTTGTAGTCGGGCTTAATCTCTGCCCCTTTGCCAAGCCCGTACTTTTTTCAACGGCGCTGCGTATTACGGTGAGTAAAGCGACTGAATTTGATGCAATGATCAAGGTCTTTCTGGCAGAGCTCGATTTAATTCAGCAAAGTAGCGAACAAGAAATCGCTACTACATTGCTGGTATTTCCCGATGCCTTGGCCAGCTTCGACGACTATCTTGATTTTGTCGAAAGTGCTGAGGAGTTGTTAACTGATGTTGGCCTAGACGGTGTTATTCAGTTAGCCAGCTTTCATCCGTTGTACCAGTTTGCCGGTGAACCTTCCAAGGCCGCCAGCCACTTTACTAATCGCTCTCCTTATCCAGTCATTCATTTTTTGCGCGAAGCGATGATGACACGGGTATTAACTGAATTTTCTAATCCCGAGCAGATACCCGAGCGTAATATTCAAACACTTGAAAAAATAGGCCGCGCAGAAATAGAGCAACGCTGGCACACAATTATTTCCGATAAGTTGTCTGCACACCTGCTAGAAAATAAAAATTCTTGATGAAGCCAACAGTTACTTATATTTACGTCGAACTGTGCCGCAGGATTACTGCCTGATGCGCAGTGTTGTGCGTAACCCAACCCCACGCTGTGGGTGTTGTCAGATGCCACCCCGCTGGTGTATTTGTGCGGCCCAGCACGACATCACTTGTCCCTTGCAGATCGACCTGTTGAGCCATCCGCGTGAATTAACCAGACCCAGCAGCACCGGCAACTTGATCACACGAGTTATGCCCGAGGCCAAGCAACATGTGTGGACTTTGGCGCAGCGACCCACTGCAACACGGGTGCTAAACCCCGCGCGTGAACCCTGGATACTACATCCCCGTGGTCGACCAGCCCCAGTTGGAGCAGATGCTGCTGGCGTGCAAGTGATTTTGCTCGATGGTTTGTGGAATGAGACAGCAGTGATGAGCCGCGAGGTGGCGATGTGGGGACGCTTGGTGAGTTTGCCGATGACAGGTGCGAGCCGCTTTTGGTTGCGGGCGCAGCAGGAAAGCGACCGCTTCTCGACCGTTGAAGCATTGCTGTTTCTACTGGCTGCTTTCCACCTTGCAGTGCCATATGAAGCGCTGCGCGTACAATTTGAGCTACATGTTTATGCCAGTTTACGTTCGCGCGGACGTAAAGATCTTGCGGCTGAATTTCTCGCTGGCTCAGTGTTGCTTACAGCCCTGCCTGATTTTCTCGACCAACTACACACCCGCCGACCACTAGAGGCACCAAGCTCTGTCTGAATAAGTGCAGAGATTGCTAGGAATTATAGCTTTGTGTGCCCCATCGAGCAGCGGCACAACGTGTTTAGGGTGCCAAAGTAGGCACAGCAGAGGCTTACATCGTCATGCCTGTATTCATCGGAGGACACAGCCCTGACTCTGTGTACAAGCCTCACCGTCAGCCAACAAGTAGCTGCTTATATCAATGTGCTTTTTCTTTTGAATTCACACAAGTCATTAATTAAACAACTGCCACACTTAGGTGTACGCGCCATACAAGTATAACGGCCATGCAATATCAGCCAATGGTGGGCATCCTGCATAAATTCTGCAGGGATAAATTTCACCAATCTGGTTTCTACTTCCTGTACATTTTTCCCGGGTGCCAGCCCGGTGCGGTTAGACACCCGGAAGATGTGAGTGTCGACCGCCATAGTTGCTTGCCCAAAGGCTGTATTGAGGATGACATTAGCGGTTTTTCGGCCCACTCCAGGCAGAGCTTCGAGCGCGGCGCGATTGGCTGGCACTACACAATTGTGCTGCTCAACGAGAATGCCACATGTCTTGATGATATTCGCAGCCTTGGTATTAAACAGGCCAATAGTCTTGATGTAGGTTTTTAGTAAATCTATACCCAGCTTATGCATGGCAGCAGGCGTGTTAGCGACAGCAAATAACAGGGTGGTGGCTTTGTTGACACTCACATCCGTGGCTTGTGCCGACAATATCACCGCGATTAATAATTCAAACGCAGAAGCAAATACCAGTTCGGTGGTGGGATGGGGGTTGTGGGCGCGCAAGCGGTTAAAAATTTCTGTGCGTTTAACTTTATTCATTTTTCACGGCTCACTGTTTGCCGGTAACCCTGACACGTTTGCTGCTGCCGATTGCGGGTAAATCTGCATTGGGTTTGGGTAGACGCGAGGTGAAAATTTTACGCAGCGCTAGCGCGAGGCCAAACCCAAACAAAACGCCCGGATGGAACATCAATAACCAAAAGGAATAACTGTCACGGCTGGTGAGATTTTGATTCGCGTCGGTAACCAGGGACAGCAATGGAGTAGGTTCCTGATTAAACAGTGCTGCGCGATTGGCTGCAAAAAAATTCAAGGCATTTTCAACTGCGTTGACTATTGCCCGTGGCGTAATGGTGGCGCCAGTAAACTGATCAAACTCACCACCGTCTTTTTTGACTTTCCACAAGAGCGGGTCAGTATTGTTGAGCGAACGATTGTTAAAGCTCAGTATCCAGTTGGACTTAATTAGCTCTATTTTGTCACCAAGGCGAGCTGTTTCATTGTGTTGAACAACGCGTACCCCCTCGATGCTGCCATCGGTGCGAATGCCAATCATCAAAACCATACGGCCACCAAAACCTGCTAATGTTTCCAGCGGCAGAACTATTGCGGTTGGCTCACCTTGTTCAGTAGCTACAAACGCTGGTCGGGTAAGGCTCAGGCCCAGCAGTTCGTTCTGGTTAAATAGAGTGTTGCTGGGCGCTAATAAAAAAGCAGAGTTGGCCAAGTTGTTGTCGTGGGGAACAGTTGCCAAAATTTCATCGAGTAAAAGGATAGTGTTTTTTTGTTGCTGATGTTGCCACAGATAGTCATTGGTCCAACTAAGAACTGTCAGCAGCACGAGCACTCCGGCGGCGCACAACCCAAGCCGCAAAAAAGTGTGATGCTTTGACATGGTGAGGTTCACTTTTGATGGCCAAAGGTGCGGGGTTTGGTGTAAAAATCGATCAATGGCACAGCAAAATTTCCTAGCAATACAGCAAAGGCTACCCCATCGGGATAGGCGCTCCAGCTTCGCATGACAAAAATTAACAGGCCAATTAATGCACCATAAATTAATTGTCCGCGTTTGCTGGTGGCGGCAGTAACAGGATCAGTGGCAATAAAAAAAGCAGCCAACATGGAGCCCCCGGCAAACAGATGTAACAAAGGTGAACCATGACTTGCTGAACTGCCACCGTCATAAAATAACACGGCCAGCAGCGCCAAGGTGCTTAAGACGCTAGCAGGAATATGCCAGCTGATAATCTGTTTGTAGAGCAGGTAAACACCGCCCATGAGGAAACCGGCGTTTACCCATTCCCAACCCCGCGCTGACCAGGCGCCCATCAATGGATTTTGCTGCCAGAACTCGCTCACCAACTGGGCGCTCGTTTGGTTGCGAAAACTATCTAGGGCGGTAGCGCCGGTAAATGCATCAAAACCAAATTCAGGTTCGACATCTATAAAAAAGGCAAATGAATCTGCCAGAGTCGGTACACTTTCTGCCACACCAAGTGGTAGTAGCCAGCGTGTCATAAGATCAGGATACAACAGCAGCAAAAATGCATAGGCTGTCATGGCAGGATTAAACGGGTTGTTGCCGAGTCCACCAAAGAGATGTTTGGCCACTACAATGGCGATGGTGATGCCAAATAAACTTAACCACCACGGCACAGTAGGTGGCAAAGCCAACGCTAGTAATACTGCGGTAACTATTGCGCTGTAATCACCAAGATGAAGCGCCACCGCCCGTTTGCGCAAACGTAATACCATTGCTTCCAGCACTAAGGCCAGCAGTACAAGCCAAACCACATTCAATACTGTGCCCCAGCCGAAAAAAAATACCAGTGCAGTTAGTCCCGGCACACAGGCCAGCAATACTTGTTGCATCAGATGACTTATCGCAACACCTTGATGAGCGTGGGGAGAACTGTGCAGTTGGATGGCGTTCATCTGGAATCATCCTGCTGGTCGGGATTAGGCAAGTACGCGGCAGTGTTATCAGCTTGGCTGTCGGCTGTTGTTAAATTGTTACTGGCAGCATCAACAGCAGCTGCAAAATCTTGCAGGGCCTTTTTGGCTTTCACGCGCGCCATCGCTGCTGCAATCGCCGCTTGTGCCAAACTTGGTGTGGCGGTTTGCTCAAGTTGTTGGTGGGCAAGAGTCGCACGGGTTGCGCGGCGTTGTTCTTCTTGTATTTTTTCTGCGGCCTTGCGTGCTTGATGAAATTCAAAACGCGCCCGGGACTGATTGGCCATAAGTAGTTTTTCCTCAGCAATTCTAATATCTGCTTTGGTCGCCCGGAAATATTGCACCAGTGGAATGTGACTGGGGCAAACATAAGAACAAGCACCACATTCAATGCAATCGTGTAAATTAAGTGTGGTTGCTTGTTGCAGTTGTTCACTCTTGCTGGCCCAATAAAGTTGTTGGGGCAACAAAAGTACTGGGCATACTTCGGTACAAAAACCGCAGCGGATACAGTTTTGTTCGGGTTCAGCCGCAGGTATTTCGGCAGCAGTACTGGCAATAACACAGGCACTTGTTGCTAATACCGGCACATTATTTGAAGTTAACGCAATGCCAGTAAGTGAACCACCGTGAATCAAACTGCTCACTTTAGTTTGATCGACAGCCGCGTGTTTTAACAGTTCATTGATGGGAGTTCCAAGCAGCACACAATAATTGCCAGGATTAACCAGTGCGCTGCCTGTGATAGTAGTGATACGGCTTACCAGCACCTCGCCATGCACAACCGCGCGAGCAATGGCATGTGCTGTAGATACGTTAAAACACAAAAAGCCCTGCTCCACTGCCAAGGTTCCTGTAGCAATTTCGCTGCCGGTAAGACTGTAGATCAACAGTTTTTCGGCTCCAGAGGGATAAATACTAGGCACTACCACCAATTCAATACCGGAATCGGTCAGGGCTGCACGCATGGCGTTTAGTGCTGCCGGTTTGTTGTCTTCAATGGCAAACACACAACGGTTGGCAGCACTGATGTGAAGCAAAATTTGAATACCGGCCACGATATCATCGGCACTTGCCTGCATCAGGGCATCATCACAGGTTATAAATGGTTCACACTCGCAGGCATTAATCACCAGCGTGTGCACTTTGTTGAGCAAGGCTGCACGTAACTTAGTAGCACTGGGCATTGCGCCACCACCCAAGCCGCAAATACCAGCCTCTGCAATACGGCTGATCAGCCTAGCAGCATCATAGTTTCTGAAGTCTGCCAGCGCGGGTAATTTGGTCCAGTGATTTTCTCCGTCGGGTTGCAGGATCACACACAACTCTGGCAAACCAGATTCATTGGGAACGGCATGTTCAGTTATCGCCAGCACAGTGCCGGAAGTAGAGGCATGGATACTAAGACCAGTAGCGTCTGAACCCTGGGCAAGGCATTGGCCTTTTGACACGTGATCGCCAACGTTTACACACAGTACAGCCGGAGCATGGCTGGGTTGCCGCAAGGCAATCACCAGTTGGCTCGGCAGTGGCACCTGCCTGATCGCAGTGCCCAGCGATTGCTGTTTGTGGTCGAGCGGATAAATACCGCCAGGAATGGGCCACACAGTTCTGGTAGTTGAAGTACTCATCTGCCGGACTGCCCCTGCTGGTTGTTGCTGATCAAGTGGGGGTGAAGCGGCAGAGATTGCGGGCGCTGCCAATGCCAACCCTGCAAGGGAGTAAGGGCCACTATCATATCGATGCAATCGACTGGACATGGCTCCACACACAAATCACAACCGGTACATTCAGCGGTAATAACAGTGTGCATATGTTTGCCGCTGCCCAATATCGCATCTACCGGACACGCAGCAATACATTTGGTACAACCTATGCATTCTGCTTCTCGAATAAATGCAACCTTGCGTTCACTCTCAGTGCCGTGGGTGGAATCAAGCGGAATAACTTCAGCGTGTAACAATGCAGCCAGTGCCTTTATGGTACTGGCACCACCGGGTGGACAAAGATTGATGGCACGGCCCTCGGCAATGGCCTGTGCATAAGGCCGACATCCTGGATATCCACATTGGCCACATTGGGTTTGCGGGAGGAGGGCATCGATTGCAGCAATGGTTATATCGTTGGCCTGTTCTGGCGGTAGTTTCTGGGATAGTTTGTACGATAGTTTCTTCTGCACTTTCCGCACCACTTCCCGCACCACTACCCGTACTACTACCCGCAGCTGCCACACCAACATGGCAATCATTGGCAAGACCAGCAGCAAAAGTAAGTAAGGGGAATAAGCCGTAAGAAAATTCATGCTAGGCCAATTAGTCCTCTAAGTGCGAGTGACAAAACTGCGGTTGTTAGCAGGGTAATAGGTGCGCCCTTAAACGGTGCTGGTACATCAGCATGTTTTAGGTGTTCACATACAGCGGTGAATACTGGCAGCATCAGCATGTTACCTACGCCAGTAACAACTCCAAACCATACAGCATCGAGTATAGATGTTTGTCGCATCATAAGAACTAGTGATGTGATTATTGCAATAACCAAAGACTTCATTATGGTTGCGGATAAGCTAATACCTGTGTCTAGCACAGGAAATAGCCTGCACAAATAAAAGTGTGCCAACACCAATACGGGTAGAAAAGATAAAATAGCTGTCATAGTTGCGGTTGTTACTTAACTGGTCTGGATCAATTCAATCATGTAACCATCAGGGTCTTTCACAAATGCAATGACGGAGCCGCCGTGTTTCATTGGTCCTGCAGGTCGCACTACATTACCACCCTTGGCGCTGATGTCTGCGCATGCCTTGTAGGCGTCGGGTACGGCGATTGCAACATGGCCAAAAGCATTGCCCAACTCGTAACTGTGCGTGTCCCAGTTGTGAGTGAGTTCCAGCACGGCATTACTCTTTTCATCACCGTAACCAACAAAAGCAAGGGTAAATTTTCCTTCCGGGAAATCCTGCCGGCGGAGTAAAGACATACCAAAAATTTGGGTGTAGAAATCTATCGATTTGTCGAGGTTGGTCACTCGAAGCATAGTGTGCAGTATACGCATGGCAGGTTCCTATTGGCGGTGTGGTTTATGAATGCTATTAAACTAGAATTTGCTGGCACAGGCATCCGTTTCTCTGCAATTGAAGACAAAGACCTGTAGATATAAAAGTGGGGTATGCTTTACGTCAATATATTTCAAGTATTGCCACGGTTCTGGCTTCAACTTCTGAATTTAGCTATAAGATTTAACGACAGGATTTAACGACAGGATTTAATGACAGGGAGACAACATGAGTAGTATGGATGCAGACGGAGTCCAGTTATGGGTCACTTCTGATGCGGGAGACCTTTCTGCACAGACATCTGCTTTTTATGTGGCAATGTTAAGCTTAGACGAGAAACAACGCTGGCAACGATTTTTGTTTCCCGAAGATCGACAACGATTTTTGCGGGCGCGGGTTTTGGTGCGTACTGTGTTGGCAAAAAATTTGCATCAAAGTGATCCAGCGTTGCTTGAGTTCGCCAGTAATAGCTACGGTAAACCTGCCTTGCGAGTAAAGGATTGCAACCCACCGCCCTTGCATTTCAATCTCAGCCACACTAAAGGTTTGCTGGTGCTGGCAGTCAGTCGTTCTTGTGAGGTTGGCGTAGATGTTGAATCTGTGCGGCGGGAGGTAGCGTTGCTGGAATTGTCCGCACGCTTTTTTAGCAGTGAAGAACATGAACAATTGATGGCGCTGTCTGGCGCTGCGCAACGTGAGCGATTTTTCGCTTTATGGACAATGAAGGAAGCGTGGTTAAAAGCACGTGGCGTGGGTTTGCGAGTGCCGCTGAATGATTTCAGTTTTGATTTTAACGCGCTCCACCCGCTGTTGATATGCGGTAGGCAACTGCACGAGCAGGCAGAAGATTGGCAGTTCAGGCTGTTGCATCAGCAGCATTTTCGGATTGCGTTGGCTATAAAATGTGCGTCAACAGCAGCCCTGGCTGTACAAACGTATGAGGGAGAGCTGTTGGAAATTATGCAGGAGTTTGCATAGAGAGTCAGGCCAATGACAGCCCCATCGATGGGTTGACGCGTGTCACAGTCCTAACCCCTTTCGCTAACCCAAGCCATAAAAAAGTCGGTACTCGCGAGAATTTAACCTCTTTCAGATGTGTCGTCAGGTAACTCTGGTACCTGGTTTAGCGCCGGCATGTGCTGTTAACAGATAAATCTCATTGCCATCACCGGCCGCCAAGATCATGCCTTCGGACCAACCAAATTTCATCTTGCGCGCTTTAAGATTGGCGACGACAACGGTGTATTGTCCGATCAGTTGTTCGGGTTTGTAGGCTGATTTGATGCCAGAAAACACGTTGCGTGTGATTGGCTGGCCATGTTGGTCTAACCCTAGATCGAGCGTGATGCGCAGTAACTTGTCGGCACCTTCAACATGTTCAGCGTTAGTGATCAACGCAATACGCATGTCCACTTTAGCAAATTCTGCGAATTCAATTTCTGCCGCCAGCGGTGTGCTGGTCATGGGAGAATTAACTACACCATCCGTTGTGGTTAGCGTCAAATTGTCCTTACTGGCATCTACCATAGCCGCAATTTTGGCGGGATCAACACGCATCAATAAAGGAGTAAAAGTGTTGATGATTTGTGAGGTAAGCACAGTTGTCACATCACGCCATTGCAAGGGTGGAATTTTTAGAAAGTTTTCAACTTGAGCACAGATGCCGGGTAATACCGGTTTCAGATAAATCATTAACACACGAAACAAGTTGAGTCCTGTGCTGCAAATGTCTTGAACAACTGGGTCATGTGGATTGGATTTGCTCAGCACCCAAGGTTGTTTTTCTGCAATCCAGCCATTGGCTTTGTCTGCCAGCGCCATGATGATACGCATGGCTTTTCCAAATTCCCTGCTGTCGTAGAGTTCAGCAATTTCGGCAGCAGCTTGCTGAAATTCTGTGATTAAAGCGGTGTCATTAATGTGTACGGAAAGTCGATTGTTGAAATTGTTATTGATAAAACCGGCACAGCGACTGGCGATGTTGACTACTTTACCCACCAGATCTGCATTTACCCGCAACGCAAAATCTTCCAGGTTAAGATCAAGGTCATCCGGATTGCTACTAAGTTTAGCGGCAAAATAATAGCGCAGACATTCTGGGTGCAAATGTTCTTTGTAGGTTGCAGCCGTTATAAATGTGCCGCGCGATTTCGACATTTTTTGGCCATTGACCATCAAAAACCCATTCACGGAAATAGCGGTAGGTTTGCGAAAACCTGCAGTGTCGAGCATCGCAGGCCAAAACAAAGCATGAAAATTGATAATGTCTTTACCAATAAAATGCCAAAGCTCTGTAGTGGCACCCTTATCCCAATACGCCCCAAAATCAAGGCCTTTTTCGGCGCATAGTTTTTTAAAGCTGGCCATGTAACCAATGGGTGCATCCAGCCACACATAAAAATATTTGCCGGGTGCATCGGGGATTTCAAAACCAAAGTAAGGAGCATCACGGCTGATGTCCCATTCCTGCAAGCCACCGTCAAGCCATTCTGAGAGTTTGTTGGAAACAGCGGGCGCCAAAGTGCCGCTGCGCGTCCACTCTTTGAGCATTGCGGTAAATTCGGGTAGCTTGAAAAAATAGTGGACGGAATCTTTTAATATTGGCGTAGCACCAGAGATGGTGGAGCGTGGATTAATCAGATCGGTGGCAGCATAAGTTGAAGCGCACACTTCGCAGTTGTCACCATACTGATCAGCTGCCTTGCATTTGGGGCACTGACCTTTGATGAAGCGGTCTGCTAAAAATAACTCGCGTTCGGGGTCAAATAATTGGCTGATAGTGCGGCTGGCAATACGATTAGCTTGCTGACAACGTTGGTAGATATAACTGGATAACTCCCGGTTTTCGGCGGAGTGAGTAGAATAATAAATATCAAAATCTACTAGAAAATCGCAAAAATCGCGGTGATGCTCCTGCTGCACGCCTGCTATCAGTTGTTCAGCACTTATACCGGCTTTTTCCGCACTCAACATTATGCTGGTGCCGTGTGCATCATCTGCGCACACATAATGCACTGTATGCCCCTGCATACGTTGAAACCGCACCCACACATCCGCCTGAATATAGCCGAGCAAATGTCCCAAATGAATTGGACCGTTGGCGTAGGGTAGGGCATTGGTAACTAGAATGTCGCGCGCTGACATGAGTGTCTCATATGACGATTAACAAGATGGGCGGCATGGTAACTATTACCACTTCAAGATAGAAGCTTGGGAGCTACAAGAGCTTGGGAAAGCAGCAGGTGGGCGCCCTTTTGCTCATGCCTGATTTGTCAAATAAGTAGGGTTCCCCACTGAAAAACGTGAAGTTATGCAGTGGGGTTTAAAAAATGGGCGTTGTGCCACCCATAATTAAACAGCAAATCAACCCTTATTTGTGGCGGGTAATCACAAACGCCTCGTCATTGAAATGCAGACCGCCATATTTTTTGAGAATTTTGGCGGTGGCTTTGAGATAACTACCATCATTGATAATGGGTTCAAGGCGTGCATCTTCAATCTGATTAACATAGACAGCTGCATTCCATGCGGCAAACAGCGTGGATGTGCCGATGCTGGCGCCGCCTATCTCTGATGGTAGAGCATGCATCTGATAACTGAATACGGCTTTATTGTCTGCCTGCGCTTGAAGATTGTAATGGCGTACATCACGGCCCAGTACAATTTTGAGTTCACGCAAAATGTCATTTCGGTTTATTGGGAAAGGTTGTTCATTGGGCCAAAATTCCTTAATCACTTCTTGGGCTGGGTCATTACCACACGACTGAATCACCAGCATACGACCACCCGGTGCAAGAGAGCGAAGCAGTGGGGCAATAATTTTTTCGGCTTTGAAACGAGCTGAAGTGCGGGCGCGCCACGGTTGTGATGCCAACACAAAATCGTATTGCCAATTCTGCACGCCGGGGCGTGGAATCAAGGCATCCAGCAGTATTCGATGATCATTGCGATAGATTACAACGACTGACGGACGTTTAAACAGCGGATTGCCACTCACTTTACTGGTCTGGGTTTCCCAGCCTTTGGCCAACAGAGGATGCAGGGATTCCAGTTGTTCTTTGTAACCGAAGGACGTGTTGCCCTCGAGCCGAATTTCTTGCCAGTTCATGGCGGCGGCCGCAGCAGTATCCGATGGCATCAAGCGACAATCTGCATAGTTAAGGTTGGTTAGTACTAGTACGGTGGCAGGGTGTTCACAAAAACGATCCACCATTTTGTCTAAGCCAATACGCACATCCTCCATGCTGATTTCTTTTGCCACGACCACCACCGGCACAGTGGGGAATCGTTGATGCAAATCGCGCATGCAATTAGACAATACGGTGGCATCCCCCATGCCTGCATCGTAAACACGTAACGCAGGCGCTACAGGATGTAAGTACTGGAATTCTTTGCCAGCCCGCTTCGAAATGGCAGATTTTTCGTTGCAGGTATTAATAAATGACAAGTAGTTCTGACGATTATCGTAAAAACGAAAGTTGGTTTTTTGGTTGTCGGTTACTGCTTTTGGCGTTGGTACTTTTTTTGTAAGAGTCTTGGTGCTCGTTCTGGCCATGCTGTGTTTCCCTTTAGGTCGAAGCATCCGTTTATTGTTTTTTTTGATCAGGCAACAACAGCGGACGGTCTTTATTGTGTGTCGATGGTATGAGGCAAGATCGCTTTGGTCAATCTTTGTGTTAACTGCATTCACAGGGGCTTTGCCTTTGATTGGATGGCAGGCAGAAACTTAGGCAAAATGTGTCATTGAGCTTAATTGTTACCAATTCAGCTGATAATGCTGAAGGCTTATGTGGGGGGCGGGTTACGACACGCATGAATGCAAGCTGGTGATATGGCTGGATACCTACCCCGATAAAGGCTGTGTTAAGTTTTGGACAGGTTTCCCGAGAGGTTAAGCACGCTCAGGTTTTAATTTAAAAAATTCGTATTAATGCGCTTGCTTTAAAAGTGCCAGTGATACTCGGCAATTGATAAAAATTGTCAATTACTGATATTTTTGTGGGTAGCGCTAAGCGGTAGTCAGCAAAAAACTTCTTTGTGATAAAGCTATAGATGGGCTAAAACAATGGCTAATACCCTATGTCTAGTCTTTAGATTTATGTTGTGGATGCTGTTATAAGCCAAGGTTTTACTGATAAAATTTACTGGTAAAACGTTTTGTTTATATGTATTGTTGAAATTGGTTAACTGTATATTAATCGATGTGCTGACAACGGTTTTTTTTAGTTTGTTGACCAATCTGTTGACGGAAGTAATAAAAGTAGTAGTAAACCCATCAAAATAAATTTTAAGGAGCACTTCGATGAAACAACAAACACAACAGGGTTTTACCCTTATAGAATTGATGATCGTTATTGCGATTATCGGTATTCTGGCTGCAGTAGCACTGCCTGCTTACCAAAATTATACGGTTCGCGCTAAAGCGTCTGAACTGATCTTGGCCGCATCTGCGGGCAAACAATTAATTACCGAATATGCCATTCTTAACAACGCACTTCCCGACTCCGCTGACCTCACTGTGCCTGACATAGCTACTGGTATGGTCGAAAGTGTTGCAATGGCAGATGATGGAGTTCTTACAGTTACCGGTAACGCAACGGCATTGGGTATAGGTGCCGAGACTCTAGAAGTAGTTATGACCCCTACTTTAGCTGCTGGTGGGTCTGTTACCTGGGTGTGTTCTTCAGGGGATAGCGTTTATATGCCAGCTTCTTGCCAATAAGCTGTTTTAACGGTGTTTAGCAAAGCCAGCCTCGATCGAGGCTGGCTTTTTTTTGACTGAAAGGTTCTTGTTTCAACTGCCGCATGCACTACGATAAAAACACGGCTCCGGCGGGTACCATGGGTAACCGCGCACAACTGCCAACTGCCAAGAAGTTAACTAAACCGTTTTTTTAAGGAGCACTTCGATGCTAAAGCTGAAACAACAAACACAACAGGGTTTTACCCTTATAGAATTGATGATCGTTATTGCGATTATCGGTATTCTGGCTGCAGTAGCACTGCCTGCTTACCAAA